>Ga0326734_1000277_pt1 | contig 14634 bp, 12 predicted proteins | sample 15_GP2_1315_FD_207944 | JGI IMG/M metagenome (GOLD analysis project Ga0326734, IMG submission 207944) | Glacier ice microbial communities from Ngari, Tibet, China - 15_GP2_131.5 | ecosystem: Environmental > Aquatic > Freshwater > Ice > Glacier | place: China: Ngari, Tibet | collected 2018-07-18 | reverse complement strand
CTTGTCCATTTGCTTCATTTCGCTGATCGCAAAAGTCAAAATACGCTGGCCGGTTGACGCGCAAGCAACGTGGGTGGCGGGTGCCAGCGGCTGGCTGCCTGAGCTGCCTTTGACATGCGACGGGCGGCAAATCGTTTCGCCTTCGTTCAATCCGATGAACGCCTTGCCGCTGCGGTTGCGCGAAATCATTCCTTCTACCGTGGCCAAAAAGCCATAGCCGCCTGAACTGGACAGCAGCAGCACAGCCGATGCCGGCCCCGCAAAGTAGTACAAAAGCTGCGTGCCGGATTCCAAATCAACCAGCGTTGTAACCGGCTGGCCGTCGCCACGCGCGCCAGGCAGCAGCGCCACCGGCACCGAATACAGCCGTCCGTTGCTGCCGAATGCGAGCAGCGTATCGACGGTGCGGCATTCAAAAGTTGCATACAGCCCATCGCCCGCCTTGAAGGCAAAGCTGCCGGGCGTATGGCCATGACCGCCGCGCGCCCGGACCCAGCCTTTGCTGCTGACCACCACCGTCACCGGCTCGTCGAGCACCTTGACCTCCAGCACCGATTTTTTCTCGGCCTGGATCAAGGTGCGGCGCGGGTCGGCAAACAGCTTGGCATCGACCTCGATTTCTTTGATCATCAACCGGCGCAACGCCGTCGGGTTACCCAAAATATCTTCCAGCTTACTTTGGTCATCACGCAAACTTTTAAGCTCTTGCTCGATCTTGATCGCCTCTAACCTGGCCAGCTGGCGCAGGCGGATTTCTAAAATATCTTCGGCCTGCCGGTCACTCAATGCAAAGCGCTCCATCAGCGCCGCTTTCGGCTCGTCCGACTGGCGAATGATGGCAATTACCTCATCGATGTTAAGCAGCACGATTTGCCGCCCTTCAAGGATGTGGATGCGCACCAGCACCTTGTCCAACCGGTGCTGCGAGCGCTTTTCAATCGTCGTCTGGCGAAAAGCGATCCATTCGGTCAGCATCTGGCGCAGGGATTTTTGCGTCGGCCGGCCGTCCAGCCCAATCATGGTCATGTTGATTGGCGACGAGCTTTCCAGGCTGGTGTGGGCTAGCAGCGTGTTGATCAGTTCAGCTTGAGCGGTCTTGCCGGTTTTGGGCTCGAACACCAGGCGCACGGCAGCGTCCTTGCTCGATTCATCGCGCACCACATCGAGCACAGCCAGCACCGATTGCTTGAGCTGCACCTGGTCCTGGCTCAGTGCTTTTTTACCGAGCTTGATCTTGGGGTTGGTGATCTCGTCGATTTCTTCCAGCACCCGCTGGGTGCTTACACCAGGCGGCAATTCCTGCACGACAAGCTGCCACTGGCCACGCGCCAGATCTTCAATTTTCCAGCGTGCGCGCACTTTAAGCGAACCGCGGCCGGTGCGGTAGGCAGCCGCTATCTCGGCGCTGCTGGAAATAATCTGGCCGCCGCCCGGGTAGTCGGGGCCGGCGATCAATTGGTAAAGCTCGTCATCAAGCAGCTTGGGGTTTTTCACCAGCGCCACACAGGCGTCAGCCACCTCGCGCAGGTTATGGCTGGGGATTTCGGTCGCCAGCCCGACGGCAATGCCGCTGGCGCCGTTGAGCAGCGTGAATGGAAGACGGGCCGGCAACTGGCGCGGTTCTTCAGTCGAGCCGTCGTAGTTCGGAATGAAATCGACCGTGCCTTCGTCGATTTCGTCCATCAACAAGCTGGTGATACGCGCCAGGCGCGCCTCGGTGTAGCGCATGGCGGCGGCACCGTCGCCGTCCCGCGAGCCAAAATTGCCCTGTCCGTCGATCAGCGGGTAGCGCTGCGAAAAATCCTGCGCCATGCGCACCAACGCGTCGTACGCAGCCTGGTCGCCGTGCGGATGAAAGCGGCCCAACACATCGCCCACCACCCGGGCGCTTTTGACCGGCCGGGCGCCAGTCGCGCCATTCGGCCCGCCAAAGCCCAAGCCCATGCGCGACATGCTGTACAAAATGCGCCGCTGAACTGGTTTTTGTCCGTCGCAAACATCGGGCAGCGCCCGGCCCTTGACAACGCTCAGTGCGTACTCCAGGTACGCACGCTGGGCATACGCCGCCAGCGAATCTTCGTCAGGCACTGCAGGGCTGGGCGCTGGGGCTTCGGGCGTGAAAAGATCCATGGTCAATCGGTAGTCGGTAAAAAATTAAACAGCGCGGACAGGTGGTCAAAGCAAAAGCTGCAGGCTGCATGAAACATCCTGAAACAAAAGTAAGGAAAGGTGAGTTTTGACAGCACATTGAATGAAATCAAGTGGCAGCGCCCTGAGCCGGTCATGCCCCGGAGCACCCCATGGCGCAACTTGACATCGAAAAAGCGGGTTACTCGCGCGGAAACTCAATGCGCGGCGTAATCACTCCAGCTTCGGCAGGCGGCGGCATGTTGGCCCGTGCCGGGCCACGCATCTCGATCTGTACTCGCTTTGGCGGTGTTTTAAGCACCGGCGATGGTTGCAATGGAGCCAGCCCGTTGTAGAGCTGCATCACGGTTTTGACGTAATTCTGGGTTTCGGGGTAATTAGGAATCTTGTTGCCAGCGCGCTGCACCGCGCCTTCTCCGGCGTTGTAGGCCGCCAGCGCCAGCTCCAGCCGTCCCGGAAACAGTTTGATCAGATAAGCCAGGTAGCGGGTGCCCGCATTGATGTTGGTTTTTGGATCGGTCAGTTTGTATTCAACTGTCGTGCCTTTCCCAGCCGTCACCCCATAGCGCTCGGCAGTCGGCGGAATCAACTGCATCAGACCCACCGCACCCTTCGGTGACACAGCAAAGGTATTAAAGCCGGACTCGGTGGCAATCAAGGCCTTGAGCAACGAATAGTCGATGCCGTGCGTCGCTGAGGCCTGCCGCAGCAAAGGACTGACCGACTTGTAGTTTTGCGAACGCTCAAAAAAGTTAGTCATCCGGGCCGAGATGAAACCGGTGCTAACGGGATTGATCAGGGCAGGGCCCGATGATGTCGCAAGACCCTCGTCCTGAGCCTTTCGCGGCACATTCGTCAACCGATACGGCTCGACCTTGTCCTGAAGAAAAAGCTCATACCGGTCATCCAGGCGACTGGTGGCGAAATGCGGAACCCGGTCCGCGTCCACATAACCCCAAATATCGGCCTTGGCAGGCAGGGCATGAAAGACCAGCAACAGTAGCGCGCCTGGTGTCACCAAGCGCCGCATCGACACGGGCCAAAGCCGCCCGGCTTGGGCGAGGTTGCCGGTCGGTAGTAGGTCAGTCATCATCAAATGTCGATCTCCACAGCGTCTCCATGCAGTTCCATCAGCTCGCGGCGCGAAGCCGCTTCGCCTTTTCCCATCAGTTTAGTGATCAGGCTTTCAGTCTGCAAGAAATCCTGGTTACCCAGCTGAACCAGCAAAAGGCGGCGGGTATCGGGATTCAGGGTGGTGTCCCACAACTGCTCGGCGTTCATCTCGCCCAGGCCTTTGAAGCGGCTGATGCTCCAGGCGCTTTCGCGCACACCGTCCTTGCGCAGCTTGTCCAAAATGGCGGTCAGCTCGCCCTCATCAAGCGCATACACCTTGGACGCCGGCTTTTTGCCGCGCGCCGGCGCATCGATCCGGAACAAAGGTGGCCGCGCCACAAACACATGACCAGTTTCGATCAGTTTGGGAAAGTGCCGGAAAAACAGCGTCAGCAGCAGCACCTGAATATGCGAGCCATCCACATCGGCGTCGGACAAAATGCACACCTTGCCGTAGCGCAGGCCGCTCAAATCCGGCATGTCGTTCGGGCCGTGCGGATCGACGCCGATGGCGACTGAAATGTCATGGATTTCGGTGTTGGCAAACAATCGGTCGCGGTCCACTTCCCAGGTGTTAAGCACCTTGCCACGCAGCGGCAGAATCGCCTGGCTTTCCTTGTCGCGGCCCATCTTGGCGCTGCCGCCCGCCGAATCGCCCTCAACCAAAAAAACTTCGTTGTGCGCCAGGTCTTTGCTTTCGCAATCGGTCAGCTTGCCGGGCAGCACCGCCACGCCCGAGCCCTTGCGTTTTTCAACTTTCTGGCCCGCTTTTTGGCGGGTTTGCGCGGCTTTGATGGCCAACTCGGCCAGTTTTTTGCCATAGTCCACATGCTGGTGCAGCCAGAGTTCGAGCGACGGGCGAACAAAGCTGGACACCAGCCGCACCGCATCACGGGAATTGAGCCGTTCCTTGATCTGGCCCTGAAATTGCGGGTCCAGCACCTTGGCGCTCAGCACATAGCTGGCCCGGGCAAATACATCTTCAGGCAACAGCTTGACGCCTTTGGGCAGCAGCGAATGCAGTTCAATAAAACTTTTCACCGCGGTGAACAAGCCGTCGCGCAGGCCACTTTCATGCGTGCCGCCGGCGCTCGTCGGGATCAGATTGACATAGCTTTCGCGCGCCAAAGCACCGTCTTCGGTAAAGGCCACGACCCAGCCCGCGCCCTCGCCTTCGGCAAAGGTTTCGTGCTGTGCATCGGCAAATCCTTCGTTTTCAAACATCGGAATCACCAGCTCGGCGCTGAGCGTTTGCGCCAGGTAGTCGCGCAAGCCGCCTTTGAACACCCAGGTTTGCACTTCCTTGGTTTTTTCAATCGTCAAGGTGACGGTCACGCCAGGCATCAGCACCGCCTTGCTGCGCAGCAAGTGCGTCAGCTCGGGCATCGGCAGGGCGGATGACTCAAAATATTTGGCGTCGGGCCAAGCGCGCACCGTGGTGCCTGATTTCCGGTCGCCGCTTTCGCTTTTGCGCAGCTCCAGCGGCTCGATCACATCGCCGCCGGAAAATGCCAATTTAGCGACCTTGCCCTCGCGGTAAGACGTCACTTCAAGCCGGGTTGACAGCGCATTGGTCACGCTCACGCCCACGCCGTGCAGGCCGCCTGAAAAACTGTAGGCGCCGCCTTTGCCTTTGTCGAACTTGCCGCCGGCATGCAGCCGGGTAAACACCAGCTCGACCACCGGCGCTTTTTCTTCGGGATGCAAACCAAACGGAATGCCGCGCCCGTCGTCCTCGATGGTCACCGAGCCGTCAATATGCAGCATCACCTTGATTTTTTTGCCATGCCCGGCCAGTGCTTCATCGGCCGCGTTATCGAGCACTTCCTGAATGATGTGCAGCGGATTGTCGGTGCGGGTGTACATGCCCGGACGCTGCTTGACAGGCTCCAGCCCCTTCAACACGCGAATCGAACTTTCGGAATAAACAGGAACAGCGGTGATGTGTTTGTGGGCCATGGCAGTTGAAGATTTTTCTTTATTGTAGACGGGCATGGCAGAATTAACTGTATAAACATACAGCTTTTTGACACAGCAGTTTGTTCAGCTAAGTCGCTTGGTATCTCAAGCTTTACGCAGGTGACTGCCTTCAGAAAACATTTTCGCTAAAGTCTGCCCATGACTTCACCCGCGCTTTCCTCACCCCAAAAACTGTCGATGTTCCAGGTGCTGGCATTCGGCGCGGCCATCGTCACCTTGTCGATGGGCATTCGCCACGGCTTTGGCCTGTGGCTGCAGCCCATCACCCAGGCGCAGGGCTGGACCCGCGAAACGTTTGCCTTTGCGATTGCGGTGCAAAACTTGTCATGGGGCATTTTTGGCATCTTTGCTGGCATGGTCGCCGACCGCTTTGGCGCTTTTCGGGTGATTGCTGTCGGCGCGGTGCTGTATGCGTTGGGGCTGATCGGCATGGCGTTGTCGCCGACCGGTTTGCTGTTCACGCTGACAGCCGGGGTGCTGATTGGCGCGGCCCAGGCGGGCACGACCTATGCGGTGATTTACGGCGTGATTGGCCGCAATATTTCAGCCGACAAACGTTCATGGGCCATGGGCGTTGCAGCCGCAGCGGGCTCGTTCGGTCAGTTCTTGATGGTGCCGGCTGAAAGCTTTTTAATCAGCAGCCTGGGCTGGCAAACCGCTTTGCTGGTGCTTGCCGGCGCGGTGCTGCTCATCGGGCCGCTGGCGCTTGGCCTGCGCGAAGCCGGTTTTTCTGGCGGCACGCCGCCCAAGCGCGACCAAAGCATCGGCCAGGCGCTGCGCGAAGCCCTGAAGTACCCGAGCTTTCAGATGCTGATGGCTGGCTACTTTGTTTGTGGTTTTCAGGTGGTGTTTATCGGCGTTCACATGCCGAGCTATTTGAAAGACAAGGGCTTGTCGCCGCAGGTGGCGGGCTATGCATTGGCCTTGATTGGCTTGTTCAACGTCTTTGGCACCTATGCCGCCGGGGTGCTGGGCCAGAAAATCGCCAAGAAAAAGATTCTGGCGACAATTTACTTTTCGCGGGCGGTGGTGATCTCAATTTTTCTGGCCGCCCCACTGAGCCCAACCAGTGTCTACATTTTTTCCAGCTTGATGGGCTTGCTGTGGTTGTCGACCGTTCCACCGACAAATGCGGTGGTGGCGCAAATATTTGGCATCCAGCACATGTCAATGCTCAGCGGCTTTATTTTTTTCAGCCACCAAGTCGGCTCGTTCATGGGCGTTTGGCTGGGCGGATTTTTATACGACCGCAACGGCAATTACGACCTGGTCTGGTATATCGCGATTGGGCTCGGCGTGCTGGCTGCGCTGGTCAACCTGCCGGTGCGCGAAACGCCAATTCACCGGCCCAGCGCCGGTAGTTTGCCCCAGGGAGCTTGAGATGATGCTGAAGCTGGCGGCTTGGACATTGGCAATTTTGGCTTCGTTCAGTGTGTTTGCCCTGTACACCCGGCCAGAGTTTTTGCTGACCCTGGCCGATCAGGTGTGGAGCTGCTTTTGATCGATTTTATGCATCGTTTCGGCACTTTTCGCAATCAAGGCGAGCGTTAGCAGCTATGAAAATAATAGTAATTACCGGTGCGTCAGATGGCATTGGTGCGGAAATGGCTCGGCAGCTGGCGCAGGCGCACCGGGCCGATGTGGGCCTGGTGCTGGCCGCGCGCAACGACGCCCTGCTGACGCAGGTGGCTGGGCAATGCGCAGCCCATGGCGCGCAGACGCTGGTGGTCAAGACTGATGTCTCTATTGAGCCAGACTGCCGCAGGATGATTGCAGCAGCCCAAGCTCGGTTCGGACAAATCGACGGCCTGATCAACAACGCCGGCATGTCGTCCCACGCCCTGTTTGAAGACGTCAAGCCCGGCGACCTGGGCTGGTATGAGCAGCTGATGGGCATCAACTTGTGGGGCAGCGTGTGGTGCACCCATGCCGCGCTGCCACTGCTCAAGCAAAGCCAGGGCAGCATCGTTGCGGTGTCCAGCCTGGCCGGGCTGGTCGGCGTGCCAGGGCGCACCGCCTACTGCGCCAGCAAATTTGCCATGACCGGCTTTTTCGAGGCGCTGCGGGCCGAACTGAAAAGCGCCGGCGTCAGCGTGACGACAGCCTATCCCGGTGTGGTGGCCACCCGTACCCGGCACAAAGGCTTCAACGCAGCCGGTGCCCTAGCGGGTGTCAGCGGCCTGAAGGAAGACAAAACGATGCCGGTCGAGGAATGCGCCCGGCTCATCCTGCGCGGCATGGCGCGGCGGGAACGCGAGGTGGTCATGAGCAGCCAGGGAAAGCTCGGCCGCTGGCTAAAATTGATTGCGCCTGGCGCTGTCGAGTCGATGGCACTGAATGCGCTTGCGCACGACATGAAGCCTGGACGAAAAAATCATGGTGAATGAAGTAGTGACCTCCCACAACAATGACCAACCCTCGGCCTGGGTGATGCGCTGGTCGCACCTGGTACGCCCGGGCGGCGTGGTGCTGGATGTGGCCTGCGGTTATGGCCGCCATGCGCGCTGGTTTTATGAAAGAAATCACATGCTTGCGCTTGTAGATCGGGCGCAATCAGCTATCGATTCCATAGCAATACCCGCCCACGCTTGCGAAGCCGTGGTCGGCGACATTGAAAATGGCCCGTGGCCTTTTGCCGGACGGCAGTTTGATGCGGTGGTGGTGACGAATTACCTGTGGCGTCCCTTGATGCCGACGCTGCTTGGCAGCCTAGTCCCGGGCGGCGTGCTGATTTACGAAACCTTTACTGCAGGCAACGAAACGGTTGGCAAGCCGTCGCGGCTTGATTTTTTGCTGCGCCCAGGTGAGTTGCTGGAAGTTTGCCGCAGCTTGCGAATTGTTGCGTTTGAAGATGGTTTCATTGAAGCAGGCCCCCACCAAGCGCCGCGCTTTGTCCAGCGAATCGCCGCAGTCCGCGAAGGCGGCAATGTGGAGGGTACGGGCGCTTGCCCATCTGCTGCCAAGCCCGGCCCAGCCCGATATTTGCTCGCTTAGGCTCTGGGTAGAATGCAAGATCGACTTCTTGGCTGGCACGCGGGCAGCTGATTTGTCCATCACTCTTGACTTCACGTTACAAGCACAACATGAATCCCATTACCGGCAGTATTGTTGCCTTGGCAACTCCCTTGCATGAAGACGGCAGCGTGGACTACCCTGCCCTGCGCAAGCTGGTTGACTGGCACATTGCCGAGGGCACTGACTGCATCGGCGTGGTGGGCACAACCGGCGAATCGCCTACGGTCAGTGTGGACGAGCACTGTGAAATCATCCGCGTCTCGGTGGAACAAGCCGCCAAGCGGGTGCCGATCATGGCCGGTTGCGGTGCCAATTCGACGCTTGAGGCAATCGAGTTGGCTAAATTTGCCAAACAGGTCGGTGCCGACTGCCAGCTGCAGGTTGTGCCTTACTACAACAAGCCGACGCAGCAAGGCCAATACCTGCACTTCAAGGCGATTGCCGAAGCAGTCGGCGATTTGCCAATCGTGCTGTACAACGTGCCCGGCCGCACCGTCGCCGATATGGCGCATGCCACGGTGCTGCGCCTGGCCGAGATTCCCGGCATCGTCGGCATCAAAGAAGCCACCGGCAACATCGAGCGCGCGCAATGGTTGATTCGCGACGTGCCCCAAGGCTTTGCGGTGTATTCGGGAGATGACCCCACCGCCGTGGCCTTGATGCTGTGTGGCGGTCAGGGCAACATCAGCGTGACCGCCAACATTGCGCCCCGATTGATGCACGAGTTGTGCCTGGCTGCCCTGGCCGGCGATGCCAAAGGCGCGATGCAATTGCAGTTCAAACTCATGCTGCTGCACCGCAGCATGTTCATTGAAGCCAATCCGATTCCAGTCAAATGGGCCATGGCCCGGCTGAGGCTGTGCGGCAACACGCTGCGCCTGCCCATGACACCGCTTGAATCCAGCAATGAAGCCGCCGTTGAGGACGCTTTGCGTGCTTGCGGCCTGATCTGATTTTTAAGGACACCCCGTGAAGAAGACATTGCCAACATCCACCCGGCGCATTGCCGCCCATCCACCCCGCGCCGTGCTGGCCTCTTCAACGCTGGCTGCTGCACTGTCTGCTGCTTTTTTGCTGTCCGGCTGTTCCACGCTCAGGGACGCCATGGAAGGCGAGCGCATTGATTACAAGTCGAGTGGTGCCAAGGGGCCATCACTCTCAGTTCCGCCGGATTTGACTCAGCTCAGCCGAGACACCCGTTATGTCATTCCCGGCACAGCGGTCAGTGCCAGCAGCTTTCAAGCCAGCCAGCCAACCCAGGCGGTGGCCACAGCGGCCAGCGCGGTTGGCGATGTGCGAATCGAGCGGTCGGGCAACCAGCGCTGGCTGGTGGTCAATCGTCCGGCTGACAAGCTCTGGACGCCAGTGCGCGATTTCTGGCTGGAAAGCGGATTTTTGCTTGCGCAAGACCAGGAAAATCTGGGCATCATGGAAACCGACTACGCCGAAAACCGCGCCAAGCTGCCGCAAGACTTCATTCGCACAGCCCTGGGCAAAGTTTTCGAAAGCCTTTACTCCACCGGCGAGCGAGACAAATTTCGCACCCGCTTAGAGCGCCGTCCCGATGGCGGAACCGAAATTTACGTCAGCCACCGCGGACTGGAAGAAGTGATCACCGGCGCCAAATCCGGCAGTGCATCAACCGGCGACAGCACCGTGTGGCAGCCACGCGCGACCGATTCCGAATTGGAAGCAGAATTTTTGCGCCGCATGATGGTCAAGCTTGGCGTGACGCAAGAGCAGTCCAGGGTGCTGGTGGCTGCTGGCGCGACGCAAAAAACGTCTCGCATCGCCATGCTGGGAAGCCTGCCGGTGGTGCAAATTGACGAAGGTTTCGAGCGCGCCTGGCGCCGCGTCGGCTTGGCGCTGGACCGCACCGGCTTTACCGTGGAAGACCGCGACCGCAGCCAAGGCACCTACTTTGTCCGGTATGTGGAGCCAACTGCCAACAAGGGCGAACCCGGCTTTTTGAGCAAGCTTTTCAGTGGCTCTGCAGCCGTTCTGGCGCCGCTCAAATACCGTATTGCTGTGAAAAGCGAAGGTGAAAAGACCACGGTGTCGGTCTTGAATGCCCAGGGCTCGCCTGAATCGTCCGCCAGTGCCCAGCGCATTGTCCAGGTGATTGCCGACGACCTGAAGTAACCCGTATTTGGTTTCTAAACTGCGAAGCGAGGCTTTGTGGGTTTGAGATTTAAGAGCCTAGGCAGCGGAAGCAGTGGCAATGCCACACTGGTTGAAGCCAGTGGCTTGCTCCCTTTTCGCTTGCTTGTCGACTGCGGGCTGGGCATTCGGCAGCTGGGCATCCGTCTGGCCAAGGCGGGGCTCCAGTTTGACGACATCGACTCAATTTTCATTACCCACGAACACAGCGACCACATCGGGTGCGTCCAGGCTTTGGCGCTAGGCCACCGAATTCCGGTGTGGATGAGCCGGGGTACTTATGCGGCCATGGGTTTGCCTGACTTCGACGGTTTGCTGCGCACGGCAACCGATGGCAAGGCAATAGATCTTGGAGGCCTGGAGGTGATGCCTTTTTCGGTTCCCCATGATGCCCGGGAGCCACTGCAGCTCAGTTGCACCAACGGATCGGCAAAACTTGGCATCGCGACTGACCTGGGCCATGCAACGCCGCATGTGCTGGCCCATTTGCAAGCTTGCGATGCCCTGGTGCTTGAATCTAACCATGACACCGACCTGCTTAACGGATCAGGCTATCCGCTATTTTTAAAACGCCGTGTGGGCGGTGATTTTGGCCATTTGTCCAATGCTGCGGCAGCTGATCTTGCCAGCGCGTTGATGCACAGTCGTTTCAAGCACCTGGTGGCAGCGCACCTGAGCGCCCAAAACAACCGGCCTGACCTGGTCAGACAGGTGCTGTCCAGCGCCTTGGACTGCAACAGCAGCGACATCGTGGTGGCGGGCGCCAGCAGCGGGACGCCCTGGCTGCAAGCCTGAGCGCGGCTTGAAAAGAGGCGATAAGACGCTGTGCTAAATGCACTGAATCACTTCTTACCTGCTCCATGAAAAAAGCCGCCCTGAGGCGGCTTTTTTCATGAGGCTGGAGAGCTTACTTGGCAGCAGCTGAAGCAGCCGTTGCGGCAGAACCGGCAGCAGAAGAAGCGCTTTTGGCAGCATCAACAGCGGCGTTGGCAGCATTAGCGGCTGAAGCAGCCGCGCCAGTGGCGGCAGCAGCCGCAGCGGCAGCGGAAGGAGCCTCAACTGGAGTCGGGGCTGGGACGACAACCACTGCAGGGGCTGCAGCAGGCACAACTGCAACTTCTTTTTTGCCGCAAGCTGACAGGGCGAAAGCAGCCACCACAGCTGCCAAAACGAGGGACTTGTTCATTTTTACGATCCTTGAAGATATTGAAGAAAACAATTTTCTGAAATTGTCAAAACCCGAACCCAAATGAACATTCAAGTTATGTAATGACCTGTGGAGAAAAGGAGTCAAACAATTTCTGCCCAGCCTGAAATTATATGCCGGCAAGCACAAGCATGAAAACCCTTAATGGCCCGAAATAAGCAGCGCAGCCCGGGGCCGCGGCTGGAAAACCACACTCACAAGCCCAGAACTGACGCTCCAAATCCAGCTGAGCTGTTCAGCAAACATTCGCTAAGCCGTTGCTTCAGGGCAACCCGGCGGGCGGCGTCCGAACTGGCCACGCCGATGCAGCGATCAATGTCCAGGCGTTCAAACATCCACACCGGGCTCCACAAGGCGCTTGGCAAACTGATGGCCGAGGCGGCGGCGCTCTTGCGGCACTCAACCAAATGCAACCAAGCGCGCCGCCAAGTTACGAAACGCGCATGCCGGCCAAGCACGGCGTCATAGTTTGCCGCCAGCAGGGTCAGCTTTCGACCACTTGAAGACCAGTCGTTCAACGCCTGGGCAACCACCCGCTCGCCCAGCGGCCAGTCGGCAAAATCAGGATCGCACCAAATGATCTCGCGCCAACTCTGAGCTGCGGCAACCTGCAGCGCTTGGCGCACCAGGTCGGTGAATTCCAGACGGCCGCTAAAACGTCCCTCGGGCAAAGCATCTGGCGAAGCACTCGGTGGGGCTGAAATCATGCGCGCAGTCCTTGAAGTAGGAGGAAATGTTGATCTTCAGTACCGACGCAGCTAATTTGCTTCGTCGAGCCCGGCTTGGTGCAGCCAGCCTGCTTCATGCCAGTCGCCCAGCAATTTGGCAGCGCTGGTGCTGGCTTTGGACAACTCAAGCGCGCCCAGCCGGCGCTGATCAGCCAGGCTGTGCATCAGGCGGGCATCTGCCCCCTTGGCGCGATAACTTTCACCATTGATAAACACATGGTCAGCGTCGTACATCATGCGGGTACGCGCATCTAAAACGACGGTACTTTGGCTGGTTTTCACAGCTTTGCCAACCCAAGGCTGCAACGGCTCGTCAAACCAGACACCGGGTTTGGGTTCGGTCATGTATTCCCCCAGCGCACAGGCCAAAGCGATTGGATCCTCGAGTGCGTCCAGCACTGCTTTTGCGGCAAAAGCAGCCAGCCCTTCCGGCATGGCCGCTGGCGTTGGGGTCGCAGGCTGCTCGGGATCGCGGTACATGTTGGGTGGCGCATCCCGCGCGCCGGTTTTTTCCTCAGCAACAGATTGCACCGCGTCTTCGCCAATTTCTGCCAGACGGTGCAGCAGTTCCGACGCCAATTCAGTCTGGGCCGGACAGCGAAAGCCGATGGAATAGGTCATGCAGTCCGCCGGTTTCCCGTTCGATCCCACACTTGCCTCAGCCGTGCCGTCATGCGCATAGCGCGGCGGCAGGTACAGCATGTCGCCTGCTTCAAGTACAAATTCCTCTTCAGCTTCAAAGTTTTGCAGGATTTTCAAAGGCACGTCCGGCTGCAAAGAAAAGTTTTTTTGCTTGCTGATTTTCCAGCGCCTGCGGCCACTGGCCTGGAACAAAAATACGTCATAACTGTCAAAGTGCGGCCCGACGCCACCGCCTGGCGTGGCAAACGAAATCATCAAGTCGTCCATGCGCGCATCGGGAACAAAACGAAATTGCTGCAGCAGCGCATGCCCGGCAGGCTCGTGCAAATCCACACCCTGCACCAGCAGCGACCAGCCTTCTTGCGCCAGCGGCGGCAGGGTTTTTGGCGAGATTGGCCCATTTTTAAGCGTCCAGCCTTTGTTTTGCCGAACAATCAGGCGCGACTCGACCTGCTCTTGCGCGGCCAGTTTGACCAAAGCGGCACGGCTTAAAAACGGCACAAATCCAGGAATGGCCTGGCGCACCAGAAGGGGCTTTTTTTGCCAGTGGCGAGTCATGAATTCGGCGGGGCTGAGGCCGGCGAGCAGGGCAAGGGGCTGATGAACATCCATGGGACAATTGTCCGATGAAAATCACCCCGCAATGCGTCGTTGGCTTGACATGGACCTTGACAGACACTTTGGGCGAGGAATTGGACAAACTGGACGAGCCGGTCGAGTTTTTGCTGGGCGGCAATGATCTGTTGGCCAGCATTGAAGAAGCATTGCTAGACCATGCGGATGGCGACATGCTGGACTTGCACCTGGAGCCTGAAAATGCCTTTGGTGACTATGACGAAAACCTGGTTTTTTTGGAGTTGCGCAGCATATTTCCAGCTGAACTTGAAGAAGGCATGACATTTGACGGCGCTGCCCTGCCGCCGGGGGCCACCAGCCAGGTGCCGCTTGAGCATGTTTACACGGTGACCGAGATTTATCCTGAGCATGTGGTGCTGGACGGCAACCACCCGCTGGGCGGCATTGCCATTCGCTTGGCGCTCAAGGTCGAATCAGTGCGTAAAGCGACTGAACGAGAAATCAAAAAGGGCTCACTGGGCACCGGCTTCTTCCGGCTGGAAATGTCATCTCCGGGCAGCGACCTGCTGCACTGAACCACGCGCAATTCTCAATAAAAAAAGCGGCACTGCGGGTAAACCACAATGCCGCCTTTCAGCGGGTGCTTAGTGCAATTTAAAACCGGAACAACTGCCCGTTCTGGATTCTGACCCGATCGCCAATTCGCAACTCACCGGTACCCGGCAAGTCATACGACCGAGCGCCGCCGTTGTCCATCTGCACCGTGACCCGGTAAGCCTGGCTGACGTTGGGGTTGCGGTTCTTTTCAATGGCATTGCCTGCGACAGCGCCGCCCAAAGCGCCCGCTACCGTGGCCACATCGCGACCACTGCCGCCGCCAATCTGGCGACCCACCACGGCGCCGGCCACGCCGCCAATTACAGCGCCCAAGCCCGAGCCCTGGGCTTCTTGTTGTGTCTGAAACACTTCAATGTTGTTGACCCGGCCATATTCCACCCCATTGCCTTGCTGGTTTTGGGTTGGGTACTGGGCCTGCCCAGGGTATTGATTGGGGTACTGGTTGGG
>Ga0326734_1000276_pt1 | contig 14647 bp, 7 predicted proteins | sample 15_GP2_1315_FD_207944 | JGI IMG/M metagenome (GOLD analysis project Ga0326734, IMG submission 207944) | Glacier ice microbial communities from Ngari, Tibet, China - 15_GP2_131.5 | ecosystem: Environmental > Aquatic > Freshwater > Ice > Glacier | place: China: Ngari, Tibet | collected 2018-07-18 | reverse complement strand
CGACTGTCGAGGCGGACGGGCTTGCCAGCGCCGTGCTTGCCGGGTCCGCCGGGCCGCCGCACCTGCCGGCCGAGCCGCAGCCCGAGCCGGCCGTGCCCGCGCCGCCGCCGCCGCGCCTGTATCGCGTCGTGATGCCGCCTTCGGCCAGCATCACGCTCGACGTGGCGCGTACCGACGCCGACGGCACGGCCTGGTCTGGCGAAGCGGTGATGGCGTGGCAGTTCGACGGCGACCGCTACCGGATGCGGGTCGAAGCGGGAGTGAGCATGCTGGTGGCGCGGATCAACCTGGTGGTGCTGGAAAGCGAAGGCAAGGTTGGCGACAGCGGTTTCGCGCCGGTGACGCTGACCGAAAAGCGTCGCGGGCGGGCGCCGACGACGACCCGTTTCAGCGCGGACGACGGCCGCATCACGTTCTCGGCCGCGCCCGCGGCCGCGCTGCTGCCCGGTGCGCAGGACAAGGCGACGCTGCCGCTGCAACTGGCGGCGATCGCGCGCGGCGGCAGCGACCAGATCGCCGGCGGCATCGACGTGCCGGTCGGCGAAGACCGCGACGCCAGCCTGTACCGCTTCGTGGTGCTGGGGCAGGAAGTGCTCGATACCCGGCTCGGCAAGCTGCAGACCTGGCGCCTGTCGCGTTCGCCAAAGGAAGGCGCCTACAGCTCCCGCCTCGACATCTGGCTGGCGCCAGGGCACGGCTGGTATCCGGTACAGATCAGGAACATTGAAGCGAGCGGGGCGGTAACGACCCAGACGGCCAACAAGATCATCCTCACCCAGAAAGGACGCTGAGATGCGACGTCAACTGAGAAAACACCTGGCCGGCGCCACGCGCAGGGCAAGCGGGCTGGCAACTGGACTGGCAATCTGGCTGGCAACCGGGCTGGCAACGGTGCCAACAACCGCGCTGGCGGCCGGCGCCGGCGCGGCCGAGCACGTTGCCGGGCATGTCGCCATCAAGCGGCCGGTCAACCTGCCGCCCTCGGCCGACCTGAGCTACACGATCGAGGCGCGCCAAAAAGGGTTTTCGATTGAAGGCGAGTCGCAGGTCACCTGGCGCACCAGCGGCGCCAGCTACACGCTGCGTACCGACACGCGCGCCAAGCTGTTCGGCAGCCTGGTCGAAAACCGCAGCGAAGGCGTGATCGACGGTTTCGGCATCGCCCCCGTGCAGTTTCACGAAAAGCGCCTGCGCAAGGAGCCGTGGACGACGACGTTCGACCGCGCCGGCAAGACCATCAGTTTTACCGAGGACAAGCAGACGTATCCGCTCAAAGGTGGCGAGCAGGACCGCAGCAGCGTGGCGTGGCAACTGGTCGCCGTTGCCCGCGCCGCGCCGGAAAAAATGACGCCCGGCTCGGAATGGACGTTTTTTGTTGCCGGCCGGCGCGACGCCGAGCCATGGACCTTCAAGGTCGTCAAGCGGGAAGCCGTGCGCACCGGGCTCGGCACGCTCGAAGCGCTGCACCTGGTCAAGCTGCCGCCGCCCGATTCGAAGGACCAGGCGCTCGACATCTGGCTGGCGCCGTCCCACGAGTGGTACCCGGTGCGGCTGCGCTTTGCCGACAGCGACGACGACTTCATCGACCAGACGCTCGGCAAGATGGTCAAGAAGTAAGCCGTGCAGCAAGGGGTGCAGCAAGGGGTGCGCCCGCCAGCCGGCGCGTTGTGCCTGCGCTGCCGGCGAACGCGTCTTTGCCGGCCCGATCCGCCTGAGCTGATATACTGACGCCCCGCGAGCGAACTGGTGTTCGTCCCTCCAGGGCGACGGTTCGGCGCGCATCACACGGGCTCCCCGCAACACGATGATCGACATTACGGCAGGTGCGGCCTTGGCCGCAGATTCACCGACACCCGGGCAGCACGACGCCGCCGCCGCCAATTCGCTGCAGGCGCACTTCCACGCCGGCATGTCCGCCGACGACATCGAGCAGGTGTTCCGCCTCAAGCGCGCCCAGCCGACGCTGCAGGCGTTCAGCGCGCTGTTTCACGGCGGCGCCGACGGCGTGCTAATCCGCCTCTTGGTGCTGCGCGAACTGGCCGCCGACAGCACCACGTCAGCCTTCTCGCGCGCCGACATCAACCAGCGCCTCGCCTACCTGATCCCCGAAAGCCTGGAAACGGTGCTGACGCGTCTGCGCACCCACGGCCTCTTGGCATGGGACGCCCAGGCAGCGGTCTACCGCGTGACACCAATGGCGCGCAACGTGCTGTCGGCGCTTGACACGCTGCTGTCGATGGGCGCCGACGACGCCGCCGAAATGGGTTTTCTGCTGTCGCAAGTGGCCGGCGCGCAGGCGGTCGGCGGCGTCACCGCCGAGCAGCTCAAGCACCTGCTCGGGCGCCTGGTCGACCTGACCGAGGAATTTCGCGACGCCATCGCCTCCGGCTCCGAGTTTCGCCTGCGCGCCGCGCAGGCGAAATGGCACATGGCCTGCGACTGGGTTGAGAAAGGCTCGCTGATTTTGCGCGCGATCACTGCCGACGCGCGCGCCGACGCCGCCACCCACAAGGCGGCCCAGGCCATCGGCCGCGCCCAGAGCGCGCTGCTGAACATGCAGGGCATGTTTTCGCGCGCGCTGAACCAGATCGAGCGCCAGCGCGTGCACCTTGGCCAGTCCGGGCTGTCGACGACCGACGTCAAGCGCTGGCTGCTGGCGCACGACGACCTGTCGAGCCTGGCCCAGGGCGCGATCGACCGCCCGCTGGTGCCGCTGTTCGGCACCCCGGCCGAGATGATCGACGTCGCCGAAACCGAACTGCTGGCCGAGCGCAGCAGCGTGGCCGGCTCGGCTTGCCTGCCGACGGGCGAAGATGCGCCGCTCACCGTCGACCAGGCCCCCGCGGTCCAGGTCGACCTCGACGACTGGCTGGCGCGCCTGTCGGACTTTGCCAATCTCGGCAACTTCCCCAGTTTTGCCAAGCACGGACCGAAGTCGGTGCCGATCCAGGAGTCGCTGCTGCCGGCCAGTTTTGCCATCGCCTCCTACCGCGCCTCGCTGCTGCCGCTGCTCGGTGACGCCGCCGAAGCGCGATTGCAAGGCGCCACCGCGCAGCTGGCGCGCCTGCCGCTCACCTTTGCTGCCACCGACGACATGGTCGCCCTGAACGATCCGCACATCGCGTTCATGTCGATTGCCACCCTCACACTTGACCTGCCAGCGCTCGAAAGCGGCCCGCTCGATGAATGACGATTCCCAGATCCTGATTGCGCGCCTGCTCACGCATCAAACCTTGCGCCGCGACGACAAGATGGTCAAGCGCGTGCTGTCGGACGAACTGTTCCGCGCCGAAGTCGACCGGCGACTGCTCGAATCGGGCCTCAAACTGCTCGACAACGTCTACGCCGACCATGTCACGCTGGCGCTGCACCGCGCGGTCGAGCCGAAGATCTTCGGCGCCAGGGACATCTGGCAGAACAACAATTTCGGCCTCACCCGCGACGGCGTGGCGCTGCTGGTGGTGCTGTGGGCGCAGATCATCCTGCCCAAGCGCGAGCGCCAGCAAAGCCACCAGAACGCCGACGACGACCAGAACGACCTGTTCGACAAGGACCGCCCGATTGCGCGCGCCGAGGATACCTCGATCGGCATCTCGTACACCGCGCTGCTGTCGGACTTCGGCGACAAGCTCGGCAAAAAGACCCGGATGGACATCAATCTCGGCACCCTGGCCAGGCTCGGCTTCATCGAACGCCGCGCCGACCTGATCGTCGAAGGCGCGCTGCTCGACCTGCTGATGGATACCGACACGCTCAAGGAACGCATCATCAACGGCGCGCTGGCCGACGTGTTCAGGCGCGCACCGGTGGCGGTGGCGGTGGCGCGCAACAGCGGCGCCGACCCGGTGGCCGAGCTGGCGATCGATGCCGACGCCGACACTGACACCGACACCCCAACCTGAAAGCTGCCATGTTCCACATCAAATCGCTAGAACTGGTCCATTGGGATTACTGGCAGCGCATCAAGAACATTCCGCTCGACGCCAAGATCATCACCATCGCCGGCCAGAACGGCTCCGGCAAGACCACCTTGCTCGACGCGCTGCGCACCCTGTTCGGCCTCGACTGCTCGATGGGCCGCACCTATAAACATTACGCGCGCCATTCCGGCCAGCAGAACGCGTGGATCCGCGCCGTGGTCGACAACCAGGCGGTCGGGCGCCAGCTGTCGAACCGGCCGTTTCGCAGCGCCGGCTTTTTCAGCGACGACGAAGTGACGCTGTTTTGCCAGATCCAGAAGAACGGCGGCGACTGGAAGCGCCAGTACCTCATGCGCCCGGGCAACATCCAGATCGAAGAAGTGGCCGACGCCAGCGACTGGCTCGGCGTCGAGAACTACCGCAAGCGCCTGGCCCATGCAGGATTGTCGCCGGCGATGGCGAAAGTGCTGGCGCTCGAGCAGGGCGAAACCGACAAGCTGTGCGAATACGCGCCGCGCCAGTTGCTCGACCTGGTGTTCCAGGTGTTCGGCGACAAGGAAGTGCTGGACGCCTACGACGAAGCCAAGCGCCACCAGCGCGATACCGAAACCGAACTGAAACGCTTCGAGACCGAACTGGCAGCGTCGCGCACCAGCCTCGAAGGCTTGCGCCTGCGCGTGGCCAACTTCCACCAGTGGGAAGACCTGCACACGGAGCGCGGCCACCTGCTTGCGGAAGTGCTGCCGAGCCTTCAATACCACGAGGCGCGCGACAAGGCGGGCGCGCTCGGCCGCCAGCTGCGCGATGCGCGCAAACCGATGGCGCAGGCCGATTCGCACCTGATCGACAAGCGAAACGCGCTGGCCAGCCAGGTCCGCGCGCTGACCGACGCCCAGCAGCAGGAAACGCTGCTGGAACAGGAAGCGGGCGTGCTGGCGAGCCGGCTGTCGCACATCAACGGCAAACTCAAGCCGCTCGACAGCCTGCTCGAACAGAAGGAGCGCCTGTACAAACTGGCCGCCGACGCCGGCGCCGACATTGCCGCCGTGGCGGCCCAGCTGACGACAAAAGAGGCCGAGCTGGCGCGCCAGAAGCAGGCGCGCGACACGCTGGCCGTGCGCATTGCCGGCGACAAGGCGACCGTGCTGGCGTTGCAGGGCAAAAGCGCGATGCCGGAGCCGGATGCGGTGCGCGCCATGCGCCGTGCGCTGCGCGACGCCAACATCGCCCACGCGATGCTGTCCGACATCGTCGAAGTGACGGACGCGAAGTGGCAGGGTGCGGTCGAAGGCGTGCTGGGCGGTTACGCGTCGGTGGTGCTGCTGGCGCGCTCAAAAGACGCCGCTTGCGCCTACCAGCTGGCGGAACAGGAGCGCTATCGCCATTTTCTCGTGCCCGAGTGCGTCAGCGCCCCGGTAGCGAACGACGACAGCCTGCTGGCGGTGGTGCGCTTCTCGGCGCCGGCGCCGCCGTGGCTGATCGAGCAGCTGGCGCGCATCGAGCGCGTCGATTCGGTCGACGCCGGCTTCAAGCAAGCGTCGACCGAGTGGATCACGCCAGACGCCTACCACCGCGAACGCCGCGGCGGGCGCTCGCTGTTCGTCGACGCCGCGCGCTACCGCTTCGGCCAGGCCGGCCGCACGCAGCGCCTCGATGCCTTGCTGCGCGCGCTGCCGTTGCTCGACGCGCAGGAAGACGCGCTGACGCTGGCGATTGGCACACTGGCGTTCGAGGTCGGCGCGCTCAAGACGCGCATCGCCGGCGTCGACGCGGCCAAGGAGCTGGCGGCGCGCCAGGCCGAATTCGACGAAGCTGCGCGCAGCAGCGTGCCTTTGAAAGCGGACCGCCTTGGCGTCGGCGCGCGCCTGGGCGAACTGCAGGCGCTGACCAAGGCGGCCACGGTTGCGCGCACCCGCGCCGACACGGTATGGCAAAGCGCGCGCATGGCCTTGTCGGAAGCCGAGGCCGGGCTGCGCCTTGGCCACAAGCGCCAGATCGAGCAGCGCCTTGAACACGCGAAAACGCTGGCCGAACTGCGCCGCGCCTGGCGCCATCTGCCGTCCGCCTGGCGCCGCCCGGCACGGCGCGCGTCGCTGGTGGCCGAACACCAGAACAGCCACCAGGTCGATTTGCGCGCGGCGTCGCTGCAGCACAGTCTGGCGCGCGGCGACTGGGAACTCGACGCCACCGTCATCGACCAGCACCGGCGCCTGGGCGAACAGCTGCAGGGGCGGCAGAACGAAACGGACGAACGGCGCTACCAGAACAACCGCGCCATCGAGGCGACCGGCAACGCGCGCGGCGCCTATATCGAGCGGCTGCGCTACACCGTCAAGGCCTACAGCAGGAACATCCGGGAACTGGGCGAACTGGCCGGCATCGACGTCCACGCCGATCCGGTGCGGCTCGAGAACGACGACGTGCAGCTGGCGCAGGCCGGCCTGCACGTGCGCTTCAAGTTCGACGGCAAGGACCAGATCGGCATGAACGATGGCGAAGCGTCGGGCGGGCAGCAGGTGATGAAGTCGCTGGTGCTGCTGATCGGATTGCTGAAGTCCGAAGACGGTTCCGGCGGCTTCGTGTTCATCGACGAGCCGTTCGCCCACCTCGACATCCGCAACATCCAGCTGGTCGGCGAGTTCCTCAAGAACACCGAGGCGCAGTACCTGATGACGACGCCGCTGACGCACAACACCGACGTCTACGATCCGTCCGAGCTGACCCTCATCACCAGCAAGAAAAAGAAGGACGCGCCGTGGGCGCCGCCGATTTTCGTGCTGCAGCGCCGGGTGCCGGGTGCCGGAGGCCAGGGGCGCCGCCTGAACACGACAGGCTAACTATGCCTCTGGAGCGTTCGCCGCCTTTTTCAGCTTCAGCCGCCAGCGCAGCAACCCTGCCGACAACGTCCCGAAGTACCCGCCCGTGACGCCGACCGCCAGCATCGTCAGCAGGCTGTCGGTAAACGGCGGCGTCGGCGTGTTGCTGCCCTGGTTCGCGTACATGTCGACGCCGAGGTACAGGATGCGGGCGGTAAACAGCATCGCGATCAGGATGCCGAGGCGCGCGTTGGGCGTAAAATAGCAGCCCTCGCTGGTTTGCTCGAAGCGCGTCAGGCGCAAGCCCCAGAGACCGTAAGCGACACCAAAGGCGGCGCCAAGCGCCAGCCATCCCAGCGTTACAGGGCGCGCGACCAGTTCGGACGCCGGCACCAGCAGCATTGCCAGGAACACGCCGAGCCCGGTCCAGTGGCGCGACATGATCGAACGCTGGCGCGCCATCATCGTCTTCAGGCGCGAGTAGACGCGCCACACCAGGAGCGGGGTCAGGACAAGCAGGGCCAGGGTCGTCAGGTTCATCAATTCGGGTTTCAGATGGCAAGGAAAGCGCAGGTCACCGGTGGTGATTTTTTTGGGAGGGCCTGCAATCGAGCGGCCATTGTAATCGACAGCACGCGGTCGCTTCATGGCATGCGGCGCCGCCGGCGGCGCATGCAACAACCTCATCGATTGACAAGGCGCGCACGAATACGCACCGTGCGTCATCCAAATCACGCTGCACGACGGCGTATCATACGGGATCATCCATGCATAAAACCCTCACTACCGTGCCACTGACCCTTTCCCTGATCGCCTCCGTACCGCAGGCGTACGCCCAATACCAGCTGCCGCCGGCGCCGTTGCAGGCCATCGTCGACGCGCCGCGCGCGCCAGGCATGAGCCTGTCCCCCAGGCGCAACCTGGTCGCCATGATCGCCAGCCCCGCGCTGCCAGGCATCGTCGAGGTGGCGCAGCCTGAACTGAAGCTGGCCGGATTGCGCATCAATCCGCGCACCTATTCGCCCAGCCGCTTCAGTTTCGGCACCGGCCTCGTCCTGCTCGACGTGGCGACGCAGGCCGAGATGACGATCAGCGGCCTGCCGACACCGTTGCGTCTGGCCGACAGCGCCTGGTCGCCCGACCAGCGCCACCTCGCGTTTACCCATGTGGCGTATTCCAGCAAGCAATCGGACAAGACCGCGCACGTCGAGCTGTGGCTGGTCGATATCGCCACCCGGACGGCCACCAGGCTGACCGCCCAGCCGATGTCGTACGTCGCCGGCACGGGTTTCAGCTGGCTGCCCGATTCGAGCGCCCTGCTGGTCAACCTGAAGCCGGCCGCGCTCAACAAGGCGCCGCTGGCGACCGGCATCCCGAGCGGCCCCGCGATCCAGGACAGCCAGGCCGGCGTTGGCGCGCGCCAGTTGCGCACTTATCCGGACCTGCTCAAAAGCGAGGAAGACGCAACCCTGTTCGAGCATTACGCGACCGTTCAGCTGGCGCTGGTGGAGTTAACGGGCAAGAGCCGCAACGTCGGCGCGCCCGACCTGTTCATCGGCGCGCGCCTGGCGCCGAACGGCAAGTACCTGCTGACCCAGGCGATGCAGCGGCCGTTCTCGTACGTGGTGCCGGCGTCCGGTTTCGCCCGCCGCGTCGACGTGCGCGACCTGTCCGGCAAGGTGGTGCACCTGGTGGCCAACAGGCCGCTCGAAGAAGGCCTGCCGCCGGGGAACGACGCGGTGTCGATTGGCGTGCGCGAGATCAGCTGGCGCGTCGATGCGCCGGCCACGCTGGTGTGGGCCGAAGCGCAAGACGGCGGCGATCCGGCAAGGGTCGCGGACATTCGCGACATCGTCTACGCGCAGGCGGCGCCGTTCGCCGGCACGCCGCTGGTGCTGGCGAAACTGGGCTCGCGTTTCGGCGGCATCGTGTGGGGCCGCGGCGACCTGGCCCTGCTGTCGGAAAGCTGGTACAAGACGCGCGCGATCAAGACCTGGCGCATCGCGCCGGATCAGCCGCAGACCATCCCCGAGCCGGTATTTTCCTATTCCGGCGAGGACCGCTACAACCATCCGGGCCGCCCGGTGACGCAGCCGGACGCCGTTGGCCTGCCGCGCCTGCTGATCGGCCCTGACGCCACCATCCTGCTCGACGGCGCCGGCGCCTCGAACGACGGCGACCGTCCGTTCATCGACCGCTTCAGCCTTGTCACCAAAAAGAAGGAGCGCCTGTTCCAGAGCCGCGCGCCATTTTTTGAGAACGTCGTCGCGGTACTGAACGACGACGGCACGCGCTTGCTGACCACGCGCGAGTCGCCGCTTGAGCGGCCGAATTTTTTCGTCCGCGACCTGACGCTAAGCGGCGCGGCGCAACTGACGGCGCTGACCCGTTTCCCGCATCCGACGCCGCAACTGAGGCATGTGCAGAAGGAGCAGATCCGCTACCGGCGCGCCGATGGCGTCGACCTGACGGCGACGTTATTGCTGCCGCCTGACTACGAGGCCGGGCGCGACGGCCCGCTGCCAATGCTGATGTGGGCGTACCCGCAGGAATTCAAGAGCGCCAGCGCCGCCAGCCAGACCACCGGTTCGCCGTACCACTTCAATGCGGTGAGCTTCTGGGGCCCGGCGGCCTTTCTGGCGATGGGCTACGCGGTGCTGGACAACCCTTCGATGCCGATCGTCGGCGTCGGCGACGCCGAACCGAACGACACGTACCTGGCGCAACTGGTGGCGAACGCCGAAGCGGCGGTCGACGAAGTGGTGCGGCGCGGCGTGGCCGAACGCCACCGGATCGCCATCGGCGGCCATTCGTACGGCGCCTTCATGACCGCCAACCTGCTGGCGCATACGCGCCTGTTTCGCGCCGGGATCGCGCGCAGCGGCGCCTACAACCGCACCCTGACGCCGTTCGGCTTCCAGTCGGAAGAGCGGCCGTTCTGGAAGGCGCAAGAGGTCTACCACGCCATGTCGCCATTCAATAACGCCGACAAGATCAAGGACGCGATGCTGATGATCCACGGCGAACAGGACAATAACTCAGGTACCTTCCCGATCCAGAGCGAGCGCATGTTCCAGGCCATCAAGGGCCTGGGCGGCACCGCGCGGCTGGTGATGCTGCCCAACGAGAGCCACGCCTACCGCGCCCGCGAGTCGATCATGCAGATGCTGTACGAGACCTATGCCTGGCTCGACAAACACGTCAAGAACGCCAAGCCTTGACGGAGGGGGGCGTGCGCTACCGGACAGCTCCCCGCTGTCCGATTATGGTAACGTCAAGATTCCACCAGCAGGAGACGCGACCATGAATCGACCAGATACCCAGGCGCACCGCGCGCCCGATCCGGCGCCGGCCGACGAGCCGACGCCCGAGCCGTTCGACAATCCCCATCCCCACCATCCGCCGGTCCACACCCCGCAGGACGACGACCAGGTGCCCGACCCGAAACCGTTTGTGTCGCTCAGCTGATCGCTGATCGCTAATCGAACGCCCACGAATACAGCACGTCGAGCGCCGTATTTGTGCCGGTCTGGAACTGCAGCGTGATGCGCGGATTGAGCTTGTAGCGCAGCCTGACCAGGCTCGAAGCGGTGGTGGCGCCCTGCTCGAAACTCAAGAATGCGCGCGACGAGATCCGCTTGCCGACCGTGACCACGGTCGATTCGAGTCCCTTGGCCTGCGACAGGCCCAGTTCGTCAACGCCGAGCGAACTGGCCAGGCGCGACTGGAAGCCGCCGCTGCCGCCTTTGCCGCCCAGCAGCGCGCCCGCCGCGGCGCTGAGAACGCCCGCTTCGTTGCCCGAGGTGCCTTCCATGCCGTGGCCCAGCACCAGCCACGACAGCTTTTCGCTGTCCGGCACCGACGGCGTCGACACCAGCTTGGCGACCGGCGCCAGGGCAGTGCCGCGCACTTCGACGCCGGCTTCGACATTGGTCTCGCTCAGTTGCTCGCCCTCGGGACGCTTGCGCAGCGCCAAGATGTTGAGTGACGGGTTGTCGACCGGGCCGCTGAAACTGAGCACGCCGCGTTCGATCGACAGCTTCTGACCGTAGGCGTCGTACTTGCCGCTGACGACACGGATGGTGCCGTTCACGCGCATCGCGCGCCCGCCCGATGCCCGGATGCGCAGCACACCGGCCAGTTCGGCGTCGGCGCCCATGCCGCGCAGCCGGAATGCGTTGCCCAGGTCGGCCTCGACGTCGACCGAAAGCGGCATCGATGGCGCTTCCTTGACCGGCAGCCCGGACTTGCCGCGGCCGAGCACGACGACGTCATCGGACAGCACCGGGCGGCCTTGCGGCGCCAGTTCGACCAGCGCGCGGTCGGCCCTGAATTTGCCTTCCAGGGCAAAGCGCCGGGCGTCGCGCGTGAGCGTGCTCTGGCCGCTGATGACGAGGGTGCGGTCGGGGCGCGACAATAGTTCGAGCCTGTCGGCGACCAGTTTCAAATTCATGCTCGCTTCGCCGCCGGCAAAGCGCACCGCGCCGTCGGCCAGCACGCGGCCCTGCACGCCGTCAAAACTCAAGCGCTGCAGCAGCAACTGGTCGCCCGCCAGTTGCGCGCGCAATTGGCCGTTGCGCAGCTTGACGCCCTGGTCGGCCCAGCGCAGCGCCAGCTGGTCGCCTTCGATACTGCCAGTGAGGCTGGGCGCGCCGACGGTGCCGGCGCCGGCCAGCGCGACCTTCAGCGTGCCGTCGAGTTCAAGCGCCGGCTGGCCGCTCAACGGCGCCAGCCAGGCGATCGATCCCATGTCGGCAGTGGCGCTGAGCGTGAGCGGGCTGTCGTTGCCGAGCCGGCCGGCCACCATCTGCGCGGTGGCGTCGACGCGCGCGCGGCCGGCGCGCGCGCCATCGACGTCCAGCTGCATGCGCAGCGCGCCTTTGGTGACGTCGGCGCGCACGTCGAACTGGCGCAGACCGAGCACTACCGGCACTTCGGCGCCGGCGACCAGGTCGCCTTTTTCGCGGAACACGCGGGCCATGCCGCTCAACGCCGGCGCGCCGCCGGCCACTGGCGGCGCGCTCATGTCGAGCGCCCATTGCGCGCCGAGCGTCAGGTCGCCGGCCAGGTTGTCGCGCATGCCTTGCGAAAACTGCGTCAGGTAGCTGAGCGCCACGCCGGTGGCGCCGCCCTTGCTGATCCAGCGCGCGCCGTTTTTCTCCAGCGACTGCACGGTGACGCTGCCGTCTGCCAGTTTGAACACCGCGTCCGACAGCGACACCTGCGCCGGCCGCACCAGGCCCATCACGCCGGAACCGGGTGCGCCAGCCAGGCGCAGCGGCGCCGGACCCTGCAGCGCGAGGGCGTAGCGGCCGCTGTTTTGCAGCTTGTCGACGCTGCCGGTCCAGGCGTTGCCGTTCCAGACGCCGTGGACGTCGACGAGCGCGTTGAAGTGCTCGCCGCGCGCGCTGGCGTGGATGGCGTGGGCGCCGCGGGTGCCGGTGGTTTGCAGGCGGGCGCTGGCGACCCTGGTTGCACTGCCGTTTGCGCCGCCGGCGTAGTCGGTGATCTCGACGTCGCTGATGAAGGGATCGGCCGCGCCTTGTCCGCTGCCCACGCTGGCGCTGGCGCGCAGCGCGCCGACCTGGTGTTTGCCGGGCAGGCGCAGCTTTTGTCCTGTCAGCGCAAGCGTGAGCGCCGGCGCCTGGAGGCTGCCCGACAGCGTGCCCGAGCCAGTCAACGCACCGCCAAAATCAGGGCCGAGCACGGCCAGCTGACTGGCGTCGATGCGCCAGTCAAGAGTGTCGCGCGTGGCGCCGAAGCTGCCGCGCGCATTGATGACGTTGGGGCCGATGTGCAGGTCGATGTCGGCATCCGAGACGTGCTGCTTGTCGGCAGTAAGCCTGGCGTAACCCCACAGCGGCGCGTTCGACAGCGTCGACGGCAGCAAGCGCACATTCAGCGCGCCGCGCCAGTCGGCCCCGAGCCGCCCGCTGGCGTCGAAACCGCCGTTGATGCTGCCGGCCAGGGGCGCGCCGAAAGCGGCCGGATTGAAGCGCTGCGCGCTGCCGCTGGTTTTGATTTCAATGACGCGGCCAGCACCGGCGCTGCCCGGCGCCAGCCATGCGTCGCCGCTGGCAAGGAGCCGGCCGTTGTCGGCCTTGCGCACGGCAGTTGCCCAGCCGAGTCCCCTGGCGTCGGCGACGAAGCTGGTGCGCGGCGCGGCCATGGTGCCGGTGACGGCGCCGCTGGCGGCCAGCACGCCATACAGGTCGCTGCGCGCGGCGCTCAATTGCCTGGCGTCGACTTTCCACAACAGGCGCTCGCCCGGCGCGCCGAAGCTGCCGCGCAAGTCGACCGTGTTCTGGCCCAGCGCGAGAACAGCGGCGACGTTGCTGATGTGGCTGGCGTCGGCGTCGAGCTTGCCCTTGCCCGACAAGGCCTGGTTGAACAGCCGGCTCGGGCGCAGCGCAAAATCGGCCGCCACCTTCCATGCAGGGGCGACATGGCCCACCGCATGGATGTCGGCGTTGATGGCGGCGGCGGGATAGGCGCCGAACGCCGCCGGGTTGAAGCGGGCGGTGCTGGCGCGTAATTTGAAAGCCTGGTCGCCGGTGAGGGCCACGGTGCCGGCCAGATCGACTTTGCCAGCGCCGGCGACCAGTTGCGCCCGCTCGATGGTGAGCAGGTTGTCGGCCAGCGTGGCGCTGGCGTCCATGCGCATGCCTGAATCGGCCAGCCGCGCGGTCAGCGTCTGCGTGGCGCCGGCATTGGTGACCTGAATGTCGCCGGCGATGCGGGTGCGCTTGAGGCGGCTGTGCAGTGATTTGAGGTCGAGGCGGTCGGTGTGCAGCGCGAATTGGGCGCTGCCAATGCCAATGCCCGTGTCCTGGGCCGTATTTTGGCCCGTATCCTGGCCCGTGCGGGCGACCGCGCCGCGGCCGGTGAACCTGCCGGCCACGCCGAAGTCGACCAGCACATCGTCGACCTGCAGCGCGGCCAGGTTGCCTTTGAGCGTGCCGCGCATCGAGCGCAGCGGCAGGCGCTGCTGGTCGAGGGTGCCGGCCGGGCCGGCGTTGTCGACGCGCACGCTGCCGGCGACATCGCGGTTCGCGGCGATCCGCACCGCCACCGCGATCGTCAGGTCGGCGCTGGGCAAGGCCGGATTGAAAAAGCCCGGGTCGATGCCGCGGCCGTTGATCGTCATGGCGCGCAGCGGGATGGGGGCGAACGGCGCCAGCGAGAAGGTGGCGTCGCCCACCGCAGGGCCGGACTGGCCGTTCGCGGCCAGTTCGGTGGCGGTCAGGTCGCCGCCGGCGCGCAGGTTCAGCTGCGCCGCTGCCTGGCCTGAGCCTGGGCCTGGGCCGTCCTTCGGTGCGGGTTCGGTCAGGCTGGCGGTGGCGTCGAGCTTGAACGGATGCATCGCGCCGATGCTGCCGTTCGCCTTCGCCAGGCCCAGCGGCGTGATCGCGCTGGCGTCGTGCAGCTGCCATTGCAGTTTGTTGCCGTTCAGCTTGAAGCGGACGTCGGACAGTACCGTGGCAGGGGCGGCGCCATTGGCGCCCACAGCAGCGCCGGCGCCGTCCTTGACGCCGAGCGGGATCAGTGTCAGCTTGGCCAGTTGCGCATCAACAATCGCCAGTGTGAACGGCGGCGCCAGGCTGGCCGGCAGCTTGGCCGGGCCGCTGTCGCGCAGCGTCTGCAAGGTCAGACTGGCCACGCGCAGGCGGCTGATGGCGACGCCTTTCGACAGGTACTGGAACGGCGACCAGTCGATGTCGATGGTCTCGCCCGTGATCAGCTGGCCGGGGCTGCGGAACACCACGCGATCGAGGTGCATCGCGCCGTAGAGCGAACCACGCACGCCGGTGATGACGATGTTGCCGCCGCTGGCAGAGGCGACGCTCTGCGCCAGCGTCTGCAGCGTCGCTTCGCGGCCGAGAACCCAGTAGGCGCCGGCCAGCACCACGC
>Ga0326734_1000275_pt1 | contig 14654 bp, 20 predicted proteins | sample 15_GP2_1315_FD_207944 | JGI IMG/M metagenome (GOLD analysis project Ga0326734, IMG submission 207944) | Glacier ice microbial communities from Ngari, Tibet, China - 15_GP2_131.5 | ecosystem: Environmental > Aquatic > Freshwater > Ice > Glacier | place: China: Ngari, Tibet | collected 2018-07-18 | reverse complement strand
GAGGTGAGCAGTTGGCCGCGGGTGAAGCTGGCAGTAGTGGCAGCCTTGCTCTTGCCCTGAGCGGGCTGATGCTTGGGCAGGATCACATCATAGAGGCCAGCAACGGGCTTGCCGGTGGTGATGCCGGTGCGGCCCCGGTAGGAGCCTGAGCGAACCTGCACAGCCGTATTGCTGGCCAGGGGGGCGGGGTGTGGTGTAGCCATCTGATTGGGTAGGGAAGGCACTCAGGGCCTGGCCAGGGAAGTGGCCAGGCCCGCGGTGCTGTGGAATAATTAGGCAGCCATCTCAGCCGCCAGGTTCTCAGCCGCCGCCTGCTTGGCACCAAGCAGATCCTCAGCCGAAAAATTATGATTGTCGCACATGCCATACAGCAGCTTGATCTCAGGCAGGAGCAAGGCGGGCTCATTGGCATCAATGAAGGCCCTCAGCTCAGCCTCAGCAGCTTCCCGGCTCACCATGCTCAGGCTCTTGCCCCCGGGCTCAGCCGCAATGGCCTGCAGGCGGGCCTCAAGATCAGGGGGCAGATCGGCCCTGAGCTCATTGAGGCCCTTGATCAGATTGCTGATGCAGCGATCAGCCGCGGGCACCCTCAGGCGGTTGATGCCAAGCAGCACCTTGCTCTTCACGGCCCGCGGGGTAGCCACATTGTTGAGCATGATGGTGATCAGTTCGCGCTGCAGCTGGCTCATGTAGGGGGTTTTATCAGCCGCTTCCCGCTCATCACGTTCCTTGAAGGCCTGAGCCTCTGTGGTGAAGCCTTTGCGCTGCAGGGGCACCATGGCCGCGGGCTGAGCCGGGGCTGCCATCTCTGCAGGGGGCAGCTGAGCTGAGGTGCCCGCTTCAGCCGCCTTCTTTGGGCTCGAGCTGTTGCCTGCATAGTCCATCTCTTCGGCCGGGGTGGGCTCATAGCCCGCGGCCCTGATCAGCCAGGCCACCGTATTTCTGAAGGCCTTGCCCACTGCCCTAGTTTGGGCCATGCTCATGATGGCAAACTCCTGATAAAACTTCTTGCCACTTTCCTTGTTGGTGCAAATGGCAAAACCAGCCCCAACGGTATAGCCGGTTTTGAGCTCAAATAGGCTCACTTTGGCCGTGTACTTGATCTCATCACCCGTGCTCACACACTGCACCTCTTCAATGATGGGCACAATGCCGAGCCTTGAGCCCGCGTACTGCCAGCCCTCAACATTCACAAACTGCTTGCCCTGCACATCAGAGCTGAGCCGGTTGTGATCAATGAAGTGCTTGAGGTCGTTGGCCAGGGCAAGGGTGTGCTCACCATTGGCCAGGCTGTAGGTGAGGGGCTGCTTGGCAGCTACCTTGGTGGCCTTAACGGCCGCGGGGTTTTTAATTTCGTCTTTCATGTATCTTTGAGGTAAGCAATCGAAAAAGTGTGAGAGAGTGTAAGAGGGCAGCCAGGGCTAATGGCTGCCCTTTTTGCGTTTAAGCCAGGGCGGTGGCTCGAGCCGAAAAACGGGCTCTGAGGGTGGCCGTGAGCATGCTGATAGGCCCCCCGTAATACTGCAGGCCCACCTGCAGGGCAGCCCGGGCCTCAGGCAAGGCGGCTGGCAGCTCCTGAGCAATGAGGGTGAGCAGCCAGGCCTGAGCCGTGCTCAGGGCATCGGCCTCAGCCGCGGGCTGGCTGGCCCCGGTGCTGGCACAGATCAGCTGGCCTGAGAGGTAGGCGGTGGCCGTGTACTGGCTGCCTGCTCGAGTGGTGGTGATGGTGATGGTGGGTTTCATTGGGCTAAAATGAAAAGGGTGAAAAAATGTGAGTTTGGGTTTTGCTAATTGATTGGCGGGGCAGCCGTTGGGGGCAGGTTGGCGGTGGCCAGCAAGGCAGCCTCAAGCAGCTCCTGAGCCAGATCAGCAAGGGGCACCTTTTTGCCGGTGGCCTCCCGCCGCTCATACTGCAGCTTGATCAGGGCCCGCTCAGCATCACGGCTGATCTGCGTTCGCACGTTGTAGAAGAGGGCAGGGGCAGGGGCCTTGTGGGTGGTTTTGTGTTGGCGGGTCATGATTGGGGGTGCTGAGAGCATGTGAGTTGTGGGGGCTGATGAAAAAATGTATTGCGTTTTGGTTTTGCAAATATCAGGAATATTATCACACTTTACACAGTTTGTGTAAGTTTGCACTGTATTGCATCATAAGCCCCTCAGCATCAAGCCGAATAAATTAAAACAGCGTGTGCAAAAAGGGCCCACTTTCTGAGCGGGCCCTTGTTTCGTTCAATTAGATATTAGCAGCCTTACAGGCCTACCCACTGCCGAGCTATCAAAGTGTAGAAGGGCGGGCGGTTTTCGTGGGCCCCGCCGTTGCCCTGAGCCCCGGTGGTTTTGCCTTCTGTCCGATCCTTCACCCGCCGGATCTGAGAGCCAGCATCAGTGCCCCGCTCTTCCTCAGTGTACCGATCCTCATAGCTGTGGCTGTGCCGCGGCATCTGATCAAGGGTGAGGGCTACCTGAGCCTCACCCCCGGTGTTGCCAATGGCTGCATAATCACTATTGCGATCATCAAAGGCCACTACAAAGCGGCCCCTCAGGTCGGCCGTGCCGTTTTCGCCGTTGCACAGAGCCCAGCCCCTTGCGGGCAGATCCTGCCAGCCGCGGCCGGTGCCATCGTAGTGGCTGGCAGTGTGGCTGGCCTGCCATTGCACCTCACCCACTGAGCGGCCCTGGCTCTCAAGGTACTTGCCATAGGTGAGCTCAGGGCCTGCCACAAAGGCCAGGCGGGCGGTGCCAGGGGCCGCGGTGCCTTTGGCTTGGGTGATCAGCTCCTGCTCACTCATGCAGGCCTTGCTGCCCCCCGTTTGGTAGGCCCTGAAATCAGAGAGCACCGCGGGGCCCTTCACCACTTCACAGGGGCTGGCAGCCGAGCTGATGCCTGCATAGTATTCAATGCTGCCATCAATCCAGATGTAGCCCGGGGTGATATCACAGAGCCCACCCCCGCGGCTCACCACACAGCCTGAGAGCACCATTGGCGGGGCATCCTGCAGGGTGGCGTACAAAGCGGCATAGAGCTGGCCTTGCAGGGTCTGCAGATCATCATTGGCCCGGGGCCTGCCCCCGACTTCAAAAACTAATTTTTTCATCTTAAAAATAAATGAGGGTGTGTTTGATCATGGTGAGCTTGAGCTGCTTGATACGGGCCTGCAGGGGCAGCTCGAGCGGGCTCAGGCCGCGGGGCACCCGCACGGTGAAGCCCACTTGAGAAAGGATCTCGAGCCAGCTAAAATCATAGAGGTAGGGCGGGCCCTCCGCATAGAAGCTCAGGAAGGCGGGTGGCTCGAGCTCAGCTAAAAAGTTGTCGTATGAAGGCTCATTTTCGGTATCAGAGTTGATGATTGTGATCCGTCGAAAAGCATGATCAAACCGATCATTGAGGGCTCTTTGCAGCTGCAGGGTTTGGCCGTTGTAGCTGAGCTCAGTGAGGGAAGCCCTCACCAGGTCGGCAAACCGTAGCTGCAGGCTGAGCAGCGGGGTGAGCAAGGCCTTGAGCCAGGCCACCTGCCTGGCCTGCCTGAGCAGGGAAGGCAGCAGGTACAAGATGAGCGGGCCCTGCTCGAGCCGGTATCTCAGGGGCAGGGCTGCCACCCGGGCGGGGCTGATGAGGCCCTTGATGGTGGGATTAGCTGCCATAAGGAATGAAATTGAGGGTAGTGAGCAGGCCCGCGGCCGGGGCATCATCTTCAATGATGTAGCCCGCCTGAGTTTCATACACCCGATTGATCACGGTGGCAGGGGCTGAGCCCGCCCGGGCACTCACCCGGGTGAGCTGCACATCTTTCACCCCGGGCACCGCCTGCAGGGCATCTGTGAGCTTAGCCAGGAAAAGCAGGCCATCAAACTCAAGCCCTGCCAGGTAGCCTGCCACCGCGGCCCGGGCAGCCGCCTGCAGGGTGGCCAGCTCAGTGAGCGGGTTGTAGTGGATATCAGCCACAACCTTGAGGCGATCGGCCTCTCTGCTCACCACTTCAAGGCGGGTGCCCGCAAATCTTTTGGCGTTAAAATAGCCTTTCACCTGAGTGAGCTGAGCGGGGCTCAGGGCAGCCAGGCTGCCAGGGGTGAGGCCTGCTTTGGCCACCTTGATGAAGAGCTTGCCGGTGGCCTCATTCTCTTTGGCGGTGGCTCGAGTGATGATCTTGGCCCCGGTGCTGCCAGGGGCGTAGTGAATGCCAGCATCATCAGCAATGAGGCCATCACCTTGCTGAAATAGCAGGGCCTGATCAGCATACCAAGCGGCGGTTCCTGGCTTGGCTCGAGCAAGGGCAAGCTCAACATCAGCCTTGTGCCGTTCAAAGATGTTCTCATGAGCCCACAGGATCACTGCCGTGATGTAAGACCACAGGCGGTGCACCGCGGTGGCTGAGGGGGAGCTGAGGCCTGAGAGCACCGGATCAGCGGCGCGGGCTGCCTGAATGGTACCAAAAATCTCTTGTATGGTGCGGGCCATGGTTAGCGAATAGCGCGGCCGATCCGCAATTTATAGGCGGCGACTGCAGGTGAGAGGACAAAATTGGTGAGCTTGCCCGGGCGCATGTTGGCCCGATCAGCCAGGGTGGTGCTCATTGGCTGAGCGGTGCCGGTGGCGGCATCGGTGCGGCCCATTGTCCAAAACACCAGCAGCCCGGGCTCATTGCCAAGAGGCAGGGCGGTGCTGGCTAGGTCGGCATCGGTACGGGCGTAGTTCCACACGCGAAAATTTTTCACCCAGCCGCCAAAGGTGCCCGCGAGGCTGCCATTGAAGCCCCGGGCGGCTTCACCCAGCGTGAGCATCAGGCGCATTGGCCAGCTGCCATTCGCTGAGCCAGGGGAGTAGGCAGCGGCGGTGCGAAGCCCCTGATACTTGAGCACCCCATTGATCCACAGCTGAGGGGTGCGATCCGTTACCCTGATGGCCACCCTTGTGCTTTGCGTGGCGCTGAAGGGGGTGGCGTAGCTGAGCAGCGTGGTAATAACTATATTTCCAAACTGCTCAAGGCCGGTGTAGCCAAAACTCACCCCGTTGGTACCAATGCCCAGCCAGGGGGTGAGCTCATACAGGTTGAGCAGTTGATGATTCCCGGCGATCACCGTGGGCTCGTTATTATTGGAAAAGGTGGCCAGGCCCGAATTTCCGGTTTCAGCTGGCAGCACAAGCGGCTTGTTGGGAATCACCTCAAGCACATAGGTGAAATTATCAAGGCCGGTGGCCAGGATCTTGAGGGCCGGATCTTCAATGTTCACAAAATCATTGAGGCCATCAAAATAGAGCCGGGAAGTGTCCCCGTATTCGCTTTTGAATGCCGAGCTATAAAGCAGCCCGTTGGCATTGGGCACGGCGCTGAAGTAGCCCGGCGCGGCAAACAACGGCACAAACCACTGATTAGCGGCATCGTAGTATCTATCAGCATAGCGGATCAGATACAGCAGCTTGCCCCCCATAAAATGCAGGCGCTGCAGATCAACCCCGCGGCCCCCGTTGGCAATTACTTGCAGTTGTTGGGCCGTTGGGTGCGGGGCAAAGGACTTGAAAAACTCAAATACGCAAAAGTCCGAGTAGGAAGCAGTAAGGGTGCCCCCAATGCTTGCCCCATCCGAGCGGGGCCATCCGGTGCCGCCAATATCGGTATGCAGCAAGGGCAGGCTGATGCCATCCACCCAAACTCTGAACACATAGCCATCGGAGCGGGTGATGCCGTAGCTAACCGGCTCAATAAAAATGAAGTGCGGGCGCGAAGTGGTGAGCACAACCCCCGCGGTGGCCATTTCGGCGGCGGTGCACGCAAATATTGCGGTTGAGGTGGGCCCGTCAAGCCCAATGTTTACCATTAGATTGAGTGAGCCATCAGCCAGGATCCTGAGCCGAAACCCGGGCTCAGTAACCAGGTACTTCTCAGTGGTGAGCGAAAAGAGCTGCAGGCTCAGGCCGGTGCCCGCGGCATAGGAGTATTGAAAATTTGGCGCGGCAACAAGCGCGTCACTCAGAGGCAGCTGAATGATCTGCCCCTGAGTGCTCAGCAGCGGGCTGCCCTGGCCATCGAAACGGTATCTTTTCATTTTATACTTGCGGATCAAGGGTGAAGGAAAAGCGGTTAGTGCCCACACATTCAATGGTGAGGATATTTTTCACCCCGCCAATGAAGGGGCCGCCACAATCGTAAAAAGTGCAACTTTGGTTTGTGCCTGAGGTGGCCACCCCGCTCACTTTTACCGTGCTTTGAAAATTGGCATCAGCCCCGCTCACAGTGTAGCCCCCAATGATGAGCAGATCGCCCGCGGCGGTGCTGTTGAGCTCAATCCGAACCTTGCCCCCAACGGCCGTACTTTGGAAGTCCGAAAGGGTGATGTTGCCCGCGGCGGCGGTGCGGTTTTGGTAGCGTTTGGCAAAGTCAATCACAATGCCTGCCTGATTGCCTTCAGAGGCCGGGGCCCCGGCCGGATCAAGCTCAAAGGCCATGGTGGCAGCTGCAGCATCCTGCACAATCCGCAAGCCATTACGGATGATGATGGTGGGCTGAGTGATGGTGGCCCCGGTGGCATCCTTGATGATGTGCCCCCCGGTGCCGGTGCTAGTGCTCGCCGTGGCATCAATGCGAAGTTTGCCGGTGGTGGCATCCTTGCTGATGGTGGTATTGGTGCCGTTCATGAGCAGGGGCAGCACATCATCAGCCGCCAGCACTACGGCCCCGGCGCGGGTGTTGAAGGTGCTCACCCCTGCCGAGGTAGGGGCAGGGGCCGCGGTGCTTACTGCAGCGTCCGGCGTGGTGAAGCGAAGCCGCCAGGCCAGGCCCCCCGCGGCGGGCGCGTAGTGCTCATAAAAAGCTGATTTTATGCTATTGATGGCATGAATCCAAAAATCACCGGCCGCGGCGGGCTCCGTAGTTGGGGCGAAACTTTCCCACCGTATTTGGCTGCCATTGGTGCCGTTGGCCCCCGGTGTGCCAGGCGTGGCCTGAATGCTGGCCAGGTACTGAGCCAGGGTGCCCACATTGCCAGCATCAAGCCAGAGCTGATACGTGCTCTTGCCATCACTGTAATCAGTGCCCTTCACCGGGGTGCGGCCATCAAAGTAATCAATGCCCTTGCGCGGGGTGTAGCCCGGGGCCCCCTTCAGGGTGGTAGGAGCCCCCCAAACACCCGCGGCCTTGAGGAAAAAATCACCCGTAACGGTGTTAAAAAAAGCATCACCATCAAGGCCCTGAGCTGCCAGCGGGGCCGCGGTGCCACTCAGGATCTGAGCCCCGCGGGCCATGGTTTCGAGGAAGGCCACCCCGCCCACAATCTTGCTGATGATGAGCAGAAGGGCGGGGCCGGTGAGCAGGGGAATGGCTGAGCCCTGATCAGCTGCCACCGTGGGCACTTGCTGAGCGGCGGTCTGCTCAATGGCAGTGGAATGAATACCCATTAGGCGAAAAATTGACGGTTAAAATATTGGAAGTCATAGAACCTGGCAGCCGCGGGCTCAGGGGGCACAGGCGGGCCCTGCAGCTGATAGCACTTGGTATTGATGCGCTGCCCCCTCTGAGCGAAGTAGGCAGCCACCTCAGGGCGGGCCTGAGTGGCTGCAGGGATGCTGAGCACCTGGCCAGGGGTGAGCACGTCTGAGATGGCCAGGCCGTTGGCATCAGCCAGCTCAAAGAGGGCCTCAAGGCTGCCCTGTGTTTGCAGCACTACATCAAGCAGGCTCTGCCCTTGTGAGATCTGTATCATGAGGGCCGTTTTGCGTCAAGGGTGAGCCTGCCATCATCACTGAGCTGCAGGGTGGTGATTTTGTAGCCATCCCGCTCGAGCTGCAGGGTGATCTCTCGCTTGAGGGTGGCCTGCTCAGTGGCACCCATCGGCCCGCTCAGGTGCTGAGCCAGGCCCACCCCGGTGAGGGGGCTCTGCTTGTATTCCCCCTGGCTCAAGAGCAGGATCAGGGCGGTGTGTTGATCATCACTCTCACCAGTGGTAAAATCACCATCAGCTACCTGCAGATCATAGCCCTGATCAAGCAGCACATCAAGAATCAGCTTGCTCATAGGATCTGGCCAGTTTGGGCAGCCGCGGTGCCGGTGGTCGTAACAGTGCCACTCTTCACAAAGAGGGTGATGATGCTGGCCAGGTCGGCTGCATACTTGGCAGCTGCGGCTGCAGGATCCTGCTCAGTGCTGAGCTCTTGCTGCAGGTTTCTGATATCCTGCTCAAGTTTTAGGGTGTTGAGGGGCATGAGTTAGGCAGTGAGAAGGGTGGTGAGCCGATTGGCGATCAGATCAAAGGCCGGGGCATTGAGCAGCTGCAGGGTAGGGCCCTGATTGGTGGTGAATTTCATGCCCTTGATCTCAGTGAGCAGATCCTGCAGCACGGTGGCCAGGCTCTCAGCTGAGGTGCTCAGGGTGAATGATTCGACCTCTGAGGCCGCTACCACAAAGGCCGTGTTTAGGTCGTTATCAATGAGGCCGATCAACACCACTGAGCCCACCTGAGGCCAGCTGATCAGGCCATGCAGGCTGCCATCATCAACGGCCCTGAGCCGCACATCAAAGCACTCAGGGGCTGAGAGCTCGAGCGGCTGAGCATCAAGGCTGGCCTCTTGCTTGTTTACACTCTTGACGGTGGCAGGGAATACCTGCAGGGGCAGCTGTTCTCTCACAATCTTGGTGATGATGGCTCTCAGATCCATGGTGATGCTTATGCTTTGGGGCCTAGTTTGATGGTGCGGCGGCTGCCATTCACGCCAAAGGTTTTGCTCACTGCATCTATGTAGTAGGAGCCCGCCCGCTCAGGGTATTCAGCATCCGTGATGATGGCAATATCACCGTGCTCAGCAAGGGGCAGATTGAAGCCAGTGAGGCCCCCCTTGTAGCCATCGTAGGTGAGCCGCTTGGCTTCAGCCGCCACAAAGGCCCTCAGCTCGAGCTCATTCAGGCCCACCGCGTTGATGGTTCTGAGCTCACCTTTGGGCACCCCCTTGCTGAAGCTGTTCACCGTCAAGCCCACTTCTACAGGGTGGGCCTTGGTGCCCTTTTTGGGGCTGCTCTTGGTGCTGCCAGCAAAATCAATCTCAATCTTTTTGCCCCCTGGCAGGTGGCTGATGCCCTTGTAGTGAATGGCCACATCAGCCGCCTGGCTGTAGGCCAGCTCTGAGCTGATGATGTTTTGAGCGAAGCCATAGCGGTGCTCAGCTGGCTTGGTGTTGGTGCCATAGGGGGCCCCGGCCACTAGCACCCCGCGGCGAAAAAAGCAGCTGATGCCAAACTGAGTTTTGAGGGCATCAAACACCTGAGCCCCGGTGGCTGCCTTGATGGTGTACTTGCCCAGCTGCAGGCTGCCCAGCTCGAGCACCGGAATGGCTTGCAGCCCGTTCTCAGCCAGCACGTAGGTGAGCAGCTCAAGCAGGCTCACCTTGCGCCATGCTTTATTGAGGGCCTTGCGCTTGAGCAGCCACATCTGATCCTCACACTCAATGCTGAAGGGGGTGCCAGGCTTGAGCTCACTCACATAGCCGGTGAATTCCGGCCTCAGCTGGCCATCATAGCCGTAGCTGATGCTCACAGCATCACCCACCCTGATGAGCTCAGGCAGGGCCTGCTCAGTGCCCTCAGAGAGCACCCTGATCTTGCGGGGCAGGGTGATGGTAGCCGTATCAGTAAACTTCTGCCAGGTGCTCTCAATCTTCACCTCATGTACAAAATCAAGGGGCTTGAGCTGGCCAATGGTGATGCTCAGGGTGCTGCAATCGTACATGATCAAAGGATTAACTCAATCGGCTCATCAGAGAGGGCCTGAATCTCAAAGGCCTGCAGGTTGGTGAAGCCTGGCAGCTCAGGGTAATTCACGTTCGTGATCACCAGGCTCTTGATGCCATACACCTCAAGCAGCCAGCCTGAGCAGGGCAAGGCCACCCCCAATGCAGCCAGCTCTCTGAGCCGTTGCACCTGGCTCAGTGGGTAGGCAAACCGCTCATCTGAGTAGGGATCAGAGGCCAGGATGCCCCTGATGGTGATGGCAAAATCAGCCGAGCTGATAAATTCCTTCACCGTGCCACTCTTGCGGCCCGCTATGGCCGTGGTGATGATGTTGAGCGGCTGAGCCACCGTGATGATCGGATCAAGCAGCTCGAGCCCTGCAAAGAGCCCGGCATCAGTTCGCACCGGCTCAAAGGCCAGGCGGCAAAACACCGGCAAGCCCAGCAAGCCAGCCCCCGAACCATGCAGCTCAGCCTGAGCAGGCACGGCCTTTGCCTGCTCTCGAGTAGGGGCAGGGGGCAGCTGAATCTGCTTGAGGCTCGAGTAGCCAAAGGCTTCAGCTGCCAGGGCCTTCAGATCAAAGATCACGTTTTGCATGCTAGTTGCTTGAGGCTAGAGTGTTCACATCATTGAGGCTGCTCATGAGCTTCTTGAGCACTACATCAGCCAGCTCATCAGCCCCCTCTGATACCGTGGCAGCTGAGATCTTCATCTCTTTGATCAGGGTATCAATCCTGAGGGTGATATTGGTAACTTTTGAGCCCCCGCCTGCCCCCGCGGTGCCTTCCTTGGTGGCAGCCTTCAGGCCAGGTGCCAGGCCTGCCATGCCGCCTGGCTTCTTATTGAGGAAGGCAGCCGCGGCATTGGGGGCCTTCTCAGCCAGGGCATCAGCCGCCTTCTCAGCCCGCACGGCCAGCACCCCCTTTTGATAGGCCTTGCCATAGGCCTGGCCTGCTTTGGCCGCTACACTAGCGGGCCCCGCCTGCTTGATGCCCTCAAGGGCCTCAGTGAGCCCTTTTGCCATGGCTGATTTATCCAGGGTGAAGAGGCCTTTGATCAGGGTGCCGAGCCCGCCAAAGATCTTCACCGCGGCCTGAGCCAGATCAACAAAGGCCGATTTAGCCCCGGCTGCAAAGCCATCAATGAGGCCCCTCATGCCCTCTGTTTTCTTATAGAGCACGGCGAACACCGCAATGAGGGCAGCCACCCCGGCGATCACCAGCCCGATTGGGTTGGCAGTCATAGCGGCATTGAGCAGCCACTGAGCTGAGGTGGCCAGGGTGGTGTATAGGGCCTGAGCCTTCTGAATGCCAGCCAAGATCAGGGTTTCGGCACTCAGGGCAGCCACTACCACAGCCAGGGCCATGAAGCCGTACTTGTAATCATTAAAGAATTTCGGGGCCTTTGAGGCCAGCTCGAGCAACTTGAAGCCTATTTGAACAATGCCCGCGGTAACAGGAGCCAGGCTCTCACCCAGCTTGCCCCCCATATTCTGAGCCAGGCCCACCAATGAGCTCCACTGGCCTGCCACCGTTTTGCTCTGCTTATCCATCAGATCACCCCACTTGCCCGCGGGCCCACCCAGCTCATCAAAGGATTTATCAAGCATGCCAAAGGTGATTTTGCCCTGCTCACCCATCTTGCGAACCTGAGAGGTATTTACACCCAGCTGCTTGGCTAGGGAATCCATCACCGGAATGCCGGAATCTACCAGCTGATTGAGATCTTCCCCCTGAATGATGCCACTGAGCTTGTTTTTGCCCCACAGGCTCACCAGCTCATTGAAATCCTTGCCGGTGGCTGAGCTGATATTGCCCAGCTTGCTCAGGATCGGATTGAGGTTCTCAGCCCGTTCCCCAAAGGCCAGCAGCTGCCTGCCTGCCTTGATCACCTGATCATCTTCAAAAGGGGTGATCTGAGCGAACTTCTGCAGCTCCGCAATCACGGCATTGCCCTTCTCAGCTGAGCCGGTGAAGGTTTCAAATTGCACCCTTGTTTGCTCGAGATCGGCCCCCATCTTGGCAATACCCGTAACGGCCTCAAAGATGCCAAAGGCCGCAAAGGCCTTGCCTGCCATGCCCATCAAAGAGCTCAGCCCGCCTGAGGCCTGCTCAGTTTCAATCTTGACCTTGTGCGGCTTTTCCACCTTTTTGCCAAAGGCCTCCACTCGAGTGGCCAGGGCTGCCAGTTTGGGCCCTAGCAGATCCTCAAGAGTGAGCTTAAAATCAAGCAGGTTGGCCATGGTTTGCTACTGTATTTTTGAGAGGCTGATGCCCCGGGCTTCAGGGGTTCTCATCAGCCACTCAGCTTGTTGATATTTTGCCCCAAAGGCCTCATCAGATAGGGCCTCAGGATCGGGAATGTGCAGGAAGTGGCTGATCAGGGCAGCCATCTTCTGCAATACATCTGCCTCAGATTTATCTGATATTGCCTGAGCTGAGGCTATAGCTTTTTTGAGGCAGCCGAGAGCAGATCAATGGTGCCCGCGGCCTCAATGGCAGCGGCTACAATGATCCGATCATCAGCCTGGCTGCCCCCGTCCTGCATGCGCTCATCACCGCCAAGCCAGCAATTGCGAAGCAGAAACTCACCCGCTTCAAGCAGATTCTTGCTCATCACTTGCTTGAGGGCAAAGGCAATGATATTGCGGTCTGCAGGCTTCAGGTAGCAGATGGCCTGATCACCCGGGCCCACCTCAACGGTGATCTGCAATACATCACGGTGCTGCTGTTTCCAGCGGGCAATTTGCTGAGCCAGCTCAGTGGCCAGGGCCGGGGCAGCCTGAGCAGCGTAGTGCTGCTCAGGTGCCTGATTGGTGGTGTTTTCGCCCTGCATTATTTCCACTCGATTGCAGAGGTGATCAATTCAAGGGCTACCTCAATGTTGGTATCACCGGCCTTGAGATCGCGCATGTTGTTGGTGAATTCGCAATCCTTGATGGTGTGCTTCACCATCACATTGCTCTCATTCACATAGGCTACAATGATGTTGAAGGGCTTGATATCCTGCAGGCGCTGGCCAGGGGGCAGGGCTGCCTGAATCCGTTCCACTTCTTTGGCCTCAAGGGTGATGCTGGCCATGGCCTCATACGCGCCATAACCGCGGCTCGAGGCATAGATGCCCGCTCCTTTGTTGTTGGCCTTATCCTGTTTATCAGAGTAAGAGATGGCGGTTACTCCGGTGATGGTTTGGCCTAGCAGCTGCAGCTTGATTGAGGCCCAATCATAGGCGCGGCCGTTGATCATTGGCTGATCAGTGGGTGAGATGTTTGGCATTGTTGGGGGGTGCTAAAAAGCGGGCTAAAAAGCTGAATGATGGCCCTATTACAGAGCTTTGGTGAGGCCAATGGTGGCAATGATGTTGCGGGCTACACCCACCGGCACAATGCTGAATTTTACTTGCAGCTCTGAGCTGCTCACTACCAGCTGATCAGGATCAATGAAAACATCAAGCTGCGAGATCTCACCAGTGCGAAGCATCAGGGCCTCAAGGGCTGAGCGGCCCTTGCTCTCGAGCTCACCCACAACTTGCGGCTGCAGCTTGCCCTCTCGAGTGAGGGGCAGCGGGCCCTTGAGGGCAGGCAGCAAGGCGGCGCGTACCACTCGAGCGGCCTTGTTGATGGTTCGCACGTTCTCAAGCTGGCTGTAATCACCGGCCGCGGCGGTGGCAGTGGGTGAATCAGAGAAGAAAAAGCCATCAATGCCCGGGTGCTGAATGGCCAGGATATAGCCCTTATCATGCAGGGCCGCGGCCTCCCCTGGCAGGAGCTCCTGCAGGGTTTTGCCGTTGCTCAGGCCCGCACTCAGAAAAGAGCCATCACCAGCCAGCTGGCAGGCCCCTACATAGCCGATATTGAGGTGCACCTGAGTGGCTGAGAGCATGCCCAGCACGGCACCAATGGCAGGCTCAGTATCATACTTGAGGCCATCAGAGCCGATCACTACGGCTACATTCTCAGCCAGCTGAGTGCGTAGATCAGTAACCGCGGCGGTATTGAGCTGCAGGCCATGGCCCGCAATGATGGCCAGGGTAGGGCGGTGCTGAGCAAACTCTTCCGCGGTAAGGGCCTGAGCCTTTGCCACCGCGGCCATCACATCAGCATCAAGCCCGCCCGCAATCACCGGGATATAGCCCGCGGCGGGATTGAGGCACAGGCCAAAATGCTTCACCTTGCCATTGAGGCCACTGAGCAGCCGCTTGGCGTGGGTGAGCGTCCGATCAGCCATCTGAGCCATGGTGGTGGCCTGGCTCACTACCATCAGATTCAGGATCTGGCCAGGAGCCAGCCGGAAAAACTCAGAGAGCTGATGCCGTACCAACGGCATTGCTGCCACCGTGATGCCAATGGCTTCAGCGGCCTGCAGTGAGCGAAGCTCATACACCTCATTGAGATTGAGCTTGCCAGCGATGGCCACCCCCTGAGTGATGAGGGCGGCTATGCCATCATCTTGAGGCTTTTGCCGACCTAGCCCGCCGGTTGATTTTATTACAGATACATCAGGAAAAGCCATAATCTAGGAAGCTGATTGCTCAGGGTTTGAGGGTGAATCACAGGTAAATTGAGAGATGGCCACAGCCAGGGCACAGGCAAAGGCCAGGTACTGCAGCCAGGGCAGCACGGCCGCGGGCGTATAGGGCGAGGCCATCACCACAGCCAGGCTGATGCCTGCAGCCGCGGCCCGTTTTTGCACCTTCTGCCAGAAGGCCGGGGTAGGGGCCCGATAGCGGGCCATCAGGGTGGTGAGCCCTGCCAGGAAGCTGATGAGAAAGGCCTTCATCTTAGCGGGTTCGATCAGTGAGCTTGATGCAGAAAAAGCAGCCGAGTGAGAAGCCTGCCAGGAAGCCAAGCAGGAGCCACAGCCAGAAGGGCAGGCCGTAGGTGGCAGGATTGAGCAGGGCAAAAGGAGCGGGCTGAGGCAAGGGGGGGCAGGGCCTGAGGGCG
>Ga0326734_1000274_pt1 | contig 14691 bp, 10 predicted proteins | sample 15_GP2_1315_FD_207944 | JGI IMG/M metagenome (GOLD analysis project Ga0326734, IMG submission 207944) | Glacier ice microbial communities from Ngari, Tibet, China - 15_GP2_131.5 | ecosystem: Environmental > Aquatic > Freshwater > Ice > Glacier | place: China: Ngari, Tibet | collected 2018-07-18 | reverse complement strand
CGATGACACAGACGCGGTGTTTCCCTGGCGTCGCGGGCAGGGTTGCAGCGAAGCCGTGGTTCGGGCCGACGCCGGGGTAGTAGGAGTCCATCCACGCGAGCGGCTTGTCTGCCTTCAGCGCCGCGCCGTTGCCGTCGATGCTCACCCAGACGTACGTGGAGGCGCTGCTCGTCTGGTCGAGAGACCAGCCCGAGACGGTGATGCCGCCCAGAACACCGGTGACGGAGTCGACATGGCCGACCTCATTGTTGGGCACCGTCACCGTCTTGCACCCGTACGAGCGGTTCTCCGAGGTGCCGGTGATGCACACGGTGCGCTTGCCAGGCGTCGCGGGGAACACCCCGGCGAAGCCGTGGGGCCCGGTGACCTTCGGATAGGCGCTCGCCGCCGATGACGACGGCTGGTTCGCCCGGAGCGGGCCGCCGACCCCGTCGACGGTGACCCACACGTAGGTCGACGAGGTGGTGGTCTGGTTGAGGCTCCAGCCGGAGACGCTGACACCCCCGATGACGCCGGTCGCGCTCTCGAACGCGCCGACCTCGTTCGGCGGCACGACGACGTTCCGACAGGCCAGCAGCGCGGAGTCCACGCCGTAGGCGCACACGGAGTGCGTGCCGGACGACGACGGGATGTCGACGTCGAAGCCGTGCGTGGTGCCCGTGCCCGGGTACACCGTCGCCGTCCACGGCAGGTCCAGGTCCACGTTGTGGGCGCGACCGACGCCGTCGACGTTGATCCAGACGTAGCCGCGGGCGGAGCTGGTGGTGTCGAGAGCCCACCCGGTCACGTTGATCGAGCCCATTGAACCCGTGACCGAGTCGATGGTGCCGGCGGCGCGGGTGGATGCCGGCACGGTCACGTTCGCACAGCCGAGCCCGGTGCCGTTCGTCTGCAGCACACAGACGCGGTGGGCGCCGGGTTTCGCCGCGACCACGTCGTCAAAGCCGTGGTTCTGCCCATAGCCAGGATACAGTCCCTCGATCCAGCTCAGCGGGTTGTCGGCGCGGACCGGGCCGCCCACCCCGTCGACGTTGACCCAGACGTAGGCGGAGGCCTTACTAAAGGGGTCGACCGCCCAGCCGGTGACCTGGATGCCGCCCGCGACGCCGACCGCCGAGTCGAGCGCACCGTGCGCCGACTTCGGACCGGTGGACGCACCGAACCAGTCGACGAAGATGCGCCAGAAGTTGCGGTTGCCGTAGGACGAGCATCCGTCGCCGGTGCCGTACAGGTTGCTCAGGGCAGCCGAGTTCGGCACGTACGGCGTGTAGATGTAGAGGTTGGCCGTCGCCTGGTTCTCGATGTAGACCCGCTGGGTGCCGCAGGCCGCGTTCGGGTGCCGCAGCACGTCGACCACGGTGTTCTTCTTGTAGCGGAAGGCCGAGGCGTGGTTCTCGTAGTAGCGATACTGCCAGGCGGCCTTGTAGACCTGGTTGTAGAAACCGGAGAACTCCGCGGAGCACGGTGCCGTGTCCGGGCAGGCGTACCCGGTCGCCGACCGGTAGTTCCAGGCGCTCGGCCGTGTCGAGGTGACGAGGGTCTGCTCTTTTTGCAGCAGCACGAGCAGCACCTGCGGGTTGATGCCGCAGGCGCGGGCGACCTTGCTGATGATGGTGGAGGCGCGTTCGGATGCCGCGCCGGAATACGACGCGCACTGCGCGTCGGCGGCCCGGGTCCAGGTGGACTGGGTGTAGCCCTTGAGGCAGGTGTAGCCCGAGGCGCAGGTTCCGCCCCTGGCGTCGAGGAAGCTCTGCACCTGCGACGCGGACATCGCCGTTGAGTCGTGGAATTTCGCGTCGGAGATGATGTTCCCCGGGTTGAATGCGCTCCCGCTGAGGGCCGATGCCGTCGGCGGGTCGCCCGCCTGGCTGATGCCAGCTCCGGCCACAAGCGAGATCACCAGAATTGCGCCGATGCGCGCGGCCCACCACGTTGTCAGCTTTGTCACGTTCATCCCCCAGTAGAACTTCGCGCCCCCGCGAGGGAAGCGCCCCCGACGCTCAGGGTAAGCGGGTTTTCGCCGTGAGGGGAGGATCGAGCCCAAATTGTTGCGAGGCGGGCTGGACTACCCTTAACTAGCGTCGGACGCACGCTTTTATCGAGGGGAACTCAGTGGCGCAATCTCGCTCTGGTGCGCGGGGCTCCGACTCGGTCGGCAGCCGCGTCATCGCGCTCTTGGGCTCCGCGGTCGGGCTTGTGCTCATCCTGCTGGTTTTCAGCACCGTCGTCGTCGCGACGAATGTGGCCAAGAACCCCGAGATCTCTCCGCTCGACGAGTACGTCTACCTCGACTATCTCAGCAAGGTGCCGACCCAGGGCTTCGTGCGATCCGGCGAGGAGACCGGCGAGCTGGCGCGCCAGGAGATTGCCTGCAGGGGGGTGCTCGGGTACGGAATATACGGCGATCCGTGCGAGGGCACCTCGTTCGACGCGGATCCGCTCTACCCCTATGGCGGGCGCACCGGGGCTGACATCTATGCCCCGGTCTACTTCGCGGTCACCTGGGTCGCCGCGCAGCCCCTGGTTGCTGCCGGCGTCGGGCTGCTCGACGCCGGGCGGCTGGTCAATATCCTCTGGCTGTCCGCCGGCGCGATCCTGCTGCTCGGGCTGTTGCGCACCCTCGGCGTGCGCCGGGGCGTCTCGCTCGGTCTGGTGCTGCTGACCATGGCCACCCCGGCCGTGTTCTGGTCCACCACCTACGTGAGCACGGACGCGCCGTCGCTCGCGGTATCGGCCGGGCTCGCGTGGGCAGGTGTGGCGATCTACCGCGGCCGGCTGCATCCGCTCTGGCTCCCACTCCTCGGTGTCATGGCCGTGCTGTTCAAGGTGCAGAACCTCGCCATCGTCGGCCTTACCGCCGGCGCGCTGCTCGTCATGCGGGTTCTCGACCGGTATCGGGCCGGGACTGGCCGCCGTCTGCTCGCGGACCGCGTCATCTGGGTCTCCGTTGGCACGGTGGTCGCCGGGCTCGCCGCGCAGGTCGCCTGGCTCGCGTTCCGCTCCGCCGAGACGGTGCCCGGGACAGAGGCGGCCGCCATCGTCACGAGCCAGGCGCCGCTGACACTGCGAGGGCTCCTCTCCGAGAGCGTCCGGTTCATCAGCGCCGTCGGGGCCAGCGGTCCCAGTGACGTCAGCCCCGACCTGATGGGGGTGCTGGTCGTCTACGCCCTGTCGGCGCTCTCAATTGCTGCCATCCTGGTTGCGCTGCTCCGGCCTGCTGCCGTGCGACCGTCGACGCTCGTCATCTCGGCGGTGACCCTTGTCGTCGCGCTCGCCACCGGCCCGGCGCTGGTGATCGCGACCTACGTTCTGGTCGGCTACTACATCCCGCTGCCCGCCAGATACGGCATGGTGCTGTTGCCCGCATTTCTCGCCTGCATCGCCCTGTTCCTGGGGTCGTGGGGTCGACGGGGCTCCGGTGCGATTGCGGTCGTCGGCGCGGCAGCCGCGCTCGTCGCCCTGGCGACGTAGCGGCCGACGGCGGCCGGCCGCGCCCGGTTGGTAGGCTCGCATTTCAGCTTCGAATCCAGAAAGGCCCGCATGCCCACTCTGCGTCCCGGTGTCGTGTCGGTCATTCTCGTCAACTTCCGCGGGGCATCCGACACGCTCGAAGCCATCGACCACCTCGGCCGGCTCGACTGGCCTGCGGACCGGCTCGAGATCGTCGTGGTGGAGAACAACTCGGGCGATGACAGCGCGGAACGGATCCGCAGCGCCGCGCCCCACGTGCTGCTGGTCGAGTCGGCGGAGAACCTCGGATTCGCTGGCGGCTGCAACCTTGGGGTTGCGAAGAGCTCCGGCGAATTCGTCGCCTTCCTCAATAACGACGCGAAGCCGGACTCCGGCTGGGTCGTCGCGGCGGTCGCGCGCTTCGCCGAATCGCCGCGCATCGGTGCGGTTGCGAGCAAGGTGCTCGATTGGGACGGCGAGCTCGTCGACTACATCGGCTCCGCGCTCACCTGGTACGGAATGGGGTACAAGCCATTCACCGCGGAGGTCGACTCGGCGGCCATGCCGGTGCCGGACGACGTGCTGTTCGGCACGGGGTCGGCAATGTTCGTGCGCCGCAGCGTCTTCGACGAACTCGAGGGCTTCGACGAGCGCTACTTCATGTTCTTCGAGGACGTCGACTTCGGGTGGCGGCTGAACCTGCGCGGCTGGCGATACGCCTACGCGGCGACGTCGATCGCGTTCCACAAGCATCACGCATCCATGGGCTCGTTCGGGCAGTTCAAGGAGAGCTACCTGCTCGAGCGCAACGCGCTGTTCACGCTCTACAAGAACCTCGAGCAGTCGACGCTGAACGACGCACTGCCGGCGGCGATGGCCCTCTCGGTCCGCCGCGGCGTCGCCAAGGGAGCCGTCGACTCAACCCAGTTCGACATCCGCACGCCCGGCGGCGACGCCGAGGAGAACGTCACCGTACCCAAGGCCTCGCTCACCGGAATGTTTGGCATCGACCAGTTTGTTGAGAACCTGCCGAGCCTGCGGTCCTCACGCGACGCCATCCAGCAGTCGAGGGTGGTGTCCGACAAACTCATCTGGCGACTGTTCGGCCTCACCGACGCGCCCGCCTTCGAGGCCGACTACTACCTGGAGGGCTACGAGAAGATCGTGACCGCATTCGATGTGGTGGACGCACCGCCGGCCACACAGGTGCTCATTGTCACGGGCGATCCGATCGGCGCGAAGATGGCCGGACCGGCCATCCGTGCATGGAACATGGCGGCGGCGCTGTCGAAGGACAACGCGGTGACCCTCGTGACGCTGTCCGGCGCCGAGAAGATGAGCGCGCCGTTCGATATCGTCCACGTGCGCGCCGGCGACGACAAGGCGTTCGGACGGCTCGAGAAGACCGCCGACGTGATCATCTTCCAGGGCCACGCCATGGCGGTGTTCGACTCGCTGCGACGGAGCACGAAGATCATCGTCGTCGACATCTACGACCCCATGCATCTCGAACAGCTCGAGCAGGGCCGCGAGCTCGCCCCGGAGGTCTGGGCGAAGCAGGTCGGCGACGCGACCGCGGTGCTCAACGAGCAGCTCGAGCGCGGTGATTTCTTCCTCTGCGCGTCGGAACGCCAACGCCACTTCTATCTCGGCCAGCTTGCCGCGCTCGGCCGGATCAACCCCGCGAACTATGGAGGCGATCCCGACCTGACGCGGCTGATCAGCGTCGTCCCGTTCGGGCTCGACCCCACGCCGCCCGAACATGTGAAGCCCGTGCTCAAGGGTGTTCGCCCGGGCATCGGGCTGGGCGACAAGGTGCTTCTCTGGTCGGGCGGCCTCTACAACTGGTTCGACCCGAAGTCGCTGATCTCAGCGGTCGCCCGGCTGTCGTCCGCGCACCCTGACGTGCGCCTGTTCTTCCAGGGCACCAAGCACCCTCACCCGGGCGTGCCGGAGATGGAGATCGTCGCGCAGTCCCGGGCGCTCGCTGCCGAGCTCGGCGTGCTCGACGTCTCGGTGTTCTTCAACGACTCGTGGGTCGACTACGCCGACCGGCAGAACTACCTGACCGAGGCCGACGCGGGCGTGAGCACTCACTTCTCGCACGTCGAGACGACGTTCTCGTTCCGCACCCGAATCCTCGACTACCTGTGGGCCGGGCTGCCGATGGTCGTCACCGACGGCGACCACTTCGCCGAACTTGTGCGCACGGAGGGCCTGGGGGTCGTGGTCGACGCCGGCGACGTGGAGCAGCTGACCGCCGCGTTGGAGAAGGTGTTGTTCGACGACGCGTTTGCGGCGGAGGCTCGCGCGAACATCCGCCGGGTGAGTGAGAGCTTCAGGTGGGACAACGTGCTCGAACCGCTCGTCAACTTCGTTGCCGAGCCTAGGCACGCGGCAGACCGCGCCGGTGCAGGTTCGTCGTCGAGCGCCGTCGACCGGCCTCGAAAGAGAGCGAAGCGCAGCGGTCTCCGGCACGATCTCGGCCTCGCGGTGTTCTACCTGCGCAATGGGGGTCCGCAGCTGGTGGTCGGCAAGATCCGTCGCCGGTTGGGGCGCACCCGCCGCTCATGACGCCGATGATCTCGGTAGCCCTGTGCACCTATAACGGTGGTCGGTTCGTTGAGGAACAGCTGACAAGCATCCTCGACCAGACACGACGCCCCGACGAGATCGTCGTCTCCGACGATGGCTCGGTCGATAACACCGTCGCCGTCGTTCGCGCGACACTCGACCGGTGGATGGGCGAGCATCCGGAGGCCGGTGTCGTCAGCGTCGTCCTGGCCGACCAGCCGCAGCGTGGAGTCGCGGGCAACTTCGAGCGCGCTCTCGCCGCGACGACGGGCTCGCTGATCGCCCTGAGCGACCAGGACGACGTCTGGCCACCCGACCGGCTCCAGCGCCTGGCCGGTGTCTTCGGGCGGGACGACGTGCTTCTCGTCCACACCGACGCGCGGATGGTCGATTCCGCGGGGGTGCCGATGGGAGCCGGCCTGCTCGAGACACTCGGCATCACGGCCAACGAGCGCCGGATGATCGAGTCGGGCGACGCCTTCGACGCCCTCATGCACCGCAACCTCGTCACGGGCGCCACCGTCATGTTGCGCCGGGAGCTCTTCGAGCGCGCGGCGCCGTTCCCCGACGACTGGCTGCACGACGAATGGCTCGCCGTCGTCGCGGCAGCCAGCGGCCGGCTGGTCCTCGTGCCGGAGCAGCTTGTCGACTACCGCCAGCACGCCACCAACCAGATCGGGGCGAGAGCGCTGTCACTGGCCGGCAAGGTCCGGCGGATCCAAGAGCCCCGGACGGAGAAGAACAACTACCTGGCCAGGCGGGCGGCCAACATGGTGACCAGGCTCACTGCACTGGGCAGCCAGATTCCCGATAGCCGCCTGGCCGCGGCGCGAGGCAAACTCGCCCACGAGAGATTCAGGGCGGGTCTCCACCGGCGACGGATGCTGCGGATCGTGCCCGTTCTTGCGCACGCCGTCCGCCGCGACTACGCGCGATTCGGGCGCGGAGGCGCCGACATCGTGCGTGACCTCATCCAGCCGGCCTGAGACGCACGGGGAGCACGACGCTGCGACAGCGTACCGGGGAGGCCGTGACGGGAACCCCGGCTGTTCGAGAGACAAAGGGAAGTTAGGATGCAGAGCGTGATTATCTTCCTCGGCCCGAAGGAAATGGATCCAGCCGACCGCTCGATCGAGGGCGCTTTGTGACCGTCCCGGCGCAGGCGTCGCCTGTGGCGCGCCTCCCGATATCGATCGGGACGGCGCTGAGGGGCCATGACAATTCGCTGGGCCTCATCCGGCTGATCATGGCGTCGGCAGTCATCTTTCACCATTCGTTCCCGCTGCTCGGAATCGCGGTCGACCCCTTCCAGCGCGCCGCGAGGGATCAGGCCTCGATCGGCGCCGTCGCGGTGGCGGGCTTCTTCGCGATCAGCGGTTACCTGATAGCGAAGAGCGGCGCGAACAGCGACGGCCTGCAGTTCATCTGGCGTCGCGTGCTGAGGATCTTCCCCGCGTACTGGACGGTGCTCCTCGTCACCGCGTTCGTCGTCGGTCCGGTGCTCTGGATGCTCCTCGGCCGCAACTTGGGCACCTATTTCCAGGAGACGGGGGCGGGGCCGTGGCACTATTTCACGGCGAACTGGACCCTGACGATCGGCACCTACGGCATCCACGACCTGCTCGCCGCGACGACGCCCTACGGGCAGACCGTCGGCGCGAGCGTCTTCAACGGCTCGTTGTGGACGCTCTATTACGAGTGGATCTGCTACCTCCTGATCGCTGTGCTCGTCGTGTTCGGCGTGCTCAGCAGGGCCCGCGTCCTGGTGCCCATCGTGACCGCTTTCCTCTTCGCCGCCCGGGTGATCAATGAGGTCACCCCCGGTGTGATCGGAAACGTGGCCCCTTTCCTCAGCGACGGGTACCGCGTCTCGCTCACGCTGACGTTCATGCTCGGCGCGACGATCGCGGTGTACTCCAAGACCATCCCATTCGACGACCGACTCGGGATCCTGTCTGGACTGGTCTTTTTCGCGACGCTTCGTTTCGGCGGGTACTCGACAATCGGCACGGTCGCCGGCGTCTACTTCATCATCTATCTGGGTGCGAGGTTGCCCAAGGCCGTCCACTTCATCGGGCAGAAGAACGACTACTCGTACGGTGTGTACATCTACGGTTTCCTCGTGCAGCAGGTGCTTGTCCACTTCGGAGGCGGTCGGCTCGGGTACCTGGGGTACTCCCTCGCGGCGCTCGCGATCACCTTCCTGTGCGCGTGGCTCAGCTGGCATCTGGTCGAGAAGAACTTCATGCGCCTGAAAGACTGGGGGCCCGGACTCGGAGTCGTGTCGCTCCGGGACCGGATCGTCGCCCTGCGACACCGGCTCGGCGCTCGAGGCCGAGCACGAGCACAGGCACGGGGCATCCCCGCCGCGGGGACCGCCACCGCATCCGACAAGGAGAGTTGATCATTCGTGAATGAGTCACGCATCGGAACCGTTCTGGTCACCGGGGGAGCCGGGTTCATCGGCTGCGCGCTGTCGCAGGCGCTCGCACCACGGGCCGCACGGTGGGTCGTCATCGACTCCCTCCACCCGCAGGTTCACGGCGATCGGGGCCGACCGGCCGATCTTGAACCGTCGGCGGAGCTCGTGGTCGGCGACGTCACCGACGCCGCCGCGTGGGACGCGCTCCTTGCGACGGTGCGGCCGGACATCGTTGTGCACCTTGCTGCTGAGACCGGAACCGCGCAGTCTCTCGACGAGGCGAGCCGCCATGCCCTCGTCAACGTCGTGGGCACGACCCAGATGCTCGACGGCTTCGGCCGGGCCGGCTTCCTCCCGCGCCACATCCTTCTGAGCAGCAGCCGCGCCGTCTACGGGGAAGGCGCCTGGCGCTCGGGGGCCGGTGAGGTCGAAAACCCGGGGCAGCGCTCGCACGACCAACTGGCCGCCGCCCAGTGGGACTTCCCCGGCGCCGACCCCCTCCCCAGCTCGGCTGCGGTGACCGTGCCGACTCCGACCAGCGTGTACGGGGCCACCAAGCTTGCCCAGGAGAACATTCTCCGGTCGTGGGGCGGTTCGCGAGGCGTGCCGGTGAGCGTCCTGCGCCTGCAGAACGTCTATGGGCCGGGCCAGTCGCTGATCAACTCCTACACGGGCATCGTCTCGCTGTTCTCGCAGCTCGCCCGCGACGGCCAGTCGATCCCGCTCTACGAGGACGGTCGCATCACCCGCGACTTCGTCTTCATCGACGACGTCGTGACCAGTTTCGTCGCCGCCATCGAGGCAGGACCGGATGCGACGCGCCCGACAGTCGACGTCGGATCGGGGTCCGCCACCACCATCCAGCAGCTCGCTGAGGCCATCGCCGCCTATCACAACGCCCCTGCCCCGCACGTCGTCGGCAAGTTCCGCGACGGAGACGTCAGGTTCGCGGCGTGCAGCGTCGACCGTGCCAGCGAAGTTCTCGGCTGGTGTCCCGCCTGGACCCTGGAGGCCGGGCTCGCGAGCCTCCAGCAGTGGATCGAGGCGCAGACGCCGGTGCACGAATCCACGCCGTGACCGGACCGGACCGGGGATGAAGCAGCCGTCTGGCCTGACGCAGATCATCGTCGCGACGGCGATTGCCGGGGTCGCCGGCTACGTCATCCTGTGGCTCGTTCCCGCCCGCATCGGCGGCGAGGACTACAAGGTCTTCGCGGTCTTCTGGGCCGCGATGTACCTGGTCGTGGGTGCCCTGTCCGGCATCCAACAGGAGGTCACCCGTGCTGCCCGCCCGGTTGCACTTCCCGCAGAGGGTGCCCCCGCGCCTCGGGTCGGCAGCGCCAGGGTGTTCGGGCTGCTCTCCGCAGGCGCGGTGCTCGCCCTCGTGGTGGTCAGCGCGCCACTGTGGGTGATGCGTGTCTTTCCCGAGGAGGGCTGGGCGATGGTGGCCCCGCTCGCGGTCGGCACCGCGTCGTACGTTCTCGTCGCAACCCTGTCCGGCTCGCTCTACGGTGTGCAAGCCTGGCGCGCCGTCGCCGGGCTGATCGCCGTCGACGCGCTGCTGCGCCTCGTGTCGGTGGGAGTCACATCACTGGTCACCGACAACCTCGTCGCCCTGGCCTGGGCGGCCGCACTGCCGTTCATCGTGACGCTCGGCGTGCTCTGGCCGGGGATCCGGCAAGTCATTGTCGGAAAATCGCAGCTCGACGTGCGCTACGGGCGCCTGACATGGAACGTCAGCCGCACGCTGCTCGCCTCGGCATCCTCTGCGGCGCTCGTCAGCGGCTATCCGCTGCTCCTCAGCCTCACCGCCCCCGAGGCGCCGCCCGCGCTGCTCGCGAGCCTCTTCCTCACCATCACCCTGACCCGTGCCCCGCTGATCGTCGTGACGATGTCGCTGCAGGGCTACCTCATCGTCCGATTCAGGGACGAGGCCCGCTTCCGCGCGACCTTCCTCTCGATCATGGCGGCGCTCGCGGCCAGCGGCGTCGTGCTCGCCGTTCTGGGCTGGTTGCTCGGGCCGGCCGTCTTCGCCCTGCTCTTCCCGGGGGAGCCCGTTCTTGACGGCGGCTTCTTCGCGGTTCTCGTCGGATCATCCGTGCTCGTTGCCGCGCTCTGCGTCAGCGCGCCGGCGGTGCTCTCCCGGGGTCGGCACATGTCATATTCGCTCGGCTGGTTCGCCGCGGCGGTGGTCACGGTGCTCGCCCTGCTGCTGCCGCTGGACCTGCTCACCCGCACGGCGCTGTCGCTCGTCGCCGGGCCGGCCGCGGGGTTGCTCGTGAACATGGTGACGCTCCTGACGATGTCTCGCCGGGCCCGGATGGCCGCGCGCTGAAACCGGGCGACGTGTGCCGTGCGCCGGCTCAGTCGTCGTTGCCCCGCACAGCGGACCGTTTCTCGAGTTCGAGAACGCGGATCTCGAGAATCGCGGATCGTTCGGCGAGAGTGCGCGTCTTCGCCTCGAGTTGGGTCAGCTCCGAGCTGTGCTGCAGGCAGACGAGGAACAGGATCGCGATGCTGACGAAGAACACGAGATTGATGGGCACCTCGATGCCGACCAGGTCCGCCGCCCACTCGAGGGTGGCAGGGAAGACACCGGCGACAAGCGCGAGCAGGCCGGCGATGAACCACCAGATCGCGTGGCGCTCGCGCAAGTGCCGTCGGCGCAGCAACTCCACGACCACCACGAGGATCAGCCCCGCGGAGACGATCCCGAGGATGTAGCTTCCTACGGTCATGCCGAGCCTCCGACGCGATAGGTGGACGGCGGTCGGGTGAAGGCGAAGACGAGTGCCATCGCCGCCCGGCCCAGGTATGCCGCAGAACGAAATGGGTTATGGGAGGGGATTCCTCCGGCCCGGGGGCGCATCGACACCGCGACCTGCTTAATCCGCAGGCCGGAACGGGAGGCGATCACGAGAGCCTCGATGGTGTCGCCGAGATACTCGGCCGGGTAGTGCTCGGCGAACAGCGCGACGGCGCGGGGGCCGGAGGCGCGGTAACCAGAGGTCGCGTCGGTGAGGGTCGCCCGCGAGGTGCGGCTGAGGATCACGGCGAGCGATTTCATCGCCCACCACCGCGGCCCGCGCACGACATACCCACCTTCGCCGGCGAAACGTGCGCCCAGCACGAGATCGGCGCTGTCCAGCTCGGCGAGGAGGGCCGGGACGCTCGACGGATCGTGCTGGCCGTCCGAGTCGATCTGCACCACATTGTCGTAGCCGTTCTCGATCGCGTAGCGGAAGCCCGTCCGCATCGCGCCGCCGACTCCGAGATTGAACGGGAGCGTCGCCACCCGTGCGCCGGCCGCGCGGGCGACGCGTGTCGTGTCGTCGGACGATCCGTCGTCGACGACAAGCACCCCGACGCCCGGCATCTTCGCGAAGACTTCCCTGATGACGTCGCCAACGGAGGCTTCCTCATTGAAAGCGGGCATCACGATAAGCGTGCTTCCCAGACGCGACGACATACGTGCGATCCTACCAACGGGCCGAGGGGTCGCCGGTGAGTGACCGCTGCCGGAGGATCAGTCGCGGTCCGCCGGATAGGCGCGACCCAGGATGTGGCTCGCGAGGACGCGGCGGCCGTTCGGGTCGGCGGCCCTGATCGCACCGGGGAGCTCGGTCATGGCGTTGAGCCGCGACGACAGGTAGCGCCGAGCGACACGCGCGCCACGGGTCCAGCCGAGGGCGCTGAGGTCGGCGGCCGCCTCGTAGAAGACAGTGCGCTCCTGCCGGAACTTCGACCCGTCGGGCCCGGTCACCGACGACACGCTCGTGGAGTGTCGCCGGTAGGCGAAGACGACCTCGTCGTCGAGCACGAGGGACCCTCCCCGCTTGGCGATCTCGAGCAGCATGGCGAGGTCCTGCACGACATTCAGGTCGAGCCGGAAGCCGATCTCGCGAATGACCTCCGCCCGCCACACCAGCGAGGGAAAGTAGGTCCAGTTGCCGCGGAGGAGGCTTGTCGCGAGCTGCTCGCCCTCGTACGTCCTCGGGTTGCGCCCGTGGGGCCGGTAGAGCGCCTTGACCCTGTCGGCGAGCGGACGGATGCCCTTTCCGTCGGCGTCGATCACCCGCACGCCCGGCTGGATGATGGATGCCTCGGGGAACCGCGCCGTGAGCGCGTGAACGCGTTCGACGAAACCGGGCAGGAGCACGTCGTCGCACCCCATCAGCATGCCGAAATCGCTCGTCATCAGTTCGACGCACTTGCGATAGTTGCGGCTGACCCCGAGGTTCTGCTCATTGCGGAGGTAGGTGACCCTGGGGTCCGCGATCGCCGCAGCCCAGCGCCCTGGCTCCTCGTCGGGGTTGACGTCGTCGACGATGACCAGCCGCCAGTCGTCGTTCGACTGTGCGAGCACGCTCTCGACCGCGAGCTTGAGGTGATCGAAGCGTCCATAGAACGGCATCATGATGTCAAAGGGCATTCAGATAGGCTAACAACGCATCTCCCCGGCAGTCGCTGGCGGACGACAGCGCGAACACGCGCGACAACCGGAGCAGCACAGCATGCCTGACACGCGGACACCGCTCCCCACGAATGTCGCCCTCTCCATGCTCACCCTCGTTCGTGGCGGGATGGGGGGCAGCGAGACGTACGCTCGCATGCTCACCGAGCTGCTCAGCGGGGTCGACGGCCTCAGCGCGACGGCGTTCGTTCCGGCGACGGCAGCGGGGTTCAGTGCGGGGATCCCCGAGGTGGTGATCGGCCAGGTGCGCGGAGGCCCGTCCACAACCGAGCGCCTCACCGCGGTGGGATCGGCGATCGTGCACGCCCGCGCCGTGCGCGCGGCGATGAGCGACGCCGACGTCGTGCATTACCCCTTCGCGGTGATGGCCCCGACGCCGGCACGGCGGCAAGCCAGGGTGCAGACGATGCACGACGTGCAACACCTCGACCTGCCGCACCTGTTCAGCCGCGCCGAGCTGCTCTACCGTCGACACTTCTACGACAGGGCGGCGCGCAGCGCCGACGTCGTCATCACGATCAGCGAATTCGCCAGGCAACGCATCGTCGACCTCCTCGGCATCCCCGCGGACCGGGTCGAGGTGTCGCCGCTCGGCGTCGACACGTCAAGGTACATCGCGAACCGGGGTCAGCGCGAGCGATTCGTGCTCTACCCGGCACGAGGCTGGCCGCACAAGAACCACGCACGCCTCATCCAGGCGATGGCGACCCTCCGCCGGGAGCAGCCGGACCTCCGCCTCGTGCTCACCGGCGGCGGGCTCGACTCCCTCGGAGCCCTTCCCGAGTGGGTCGACCGGCGTGGCCTCGTCAGCGAGGCCGAGCTGCACGCCCTGTACCGCTCGGCGGCGGTCATGGCGTTCCCGAGCCTCTACGAGGGCTTCGGTCTTCCGCCACTCGAGGCGATGGCCTCCGGATGCCCGGTGGCAGTGTCGAGCGCCGGTTCCCTCCCCGAGGTGTGCGGCGCCGCCGCCATCCTCTTCGACCCGGCTGACCCCGAGGCGATTGCGGACGGCATCGCGACAGCGATGCGCGACGCCGAGCGGCTCACCACCGCGGGGATCTCCCATGCCGCCGGCTTCACGTGGGACCGCTGCCGCGATGCCCATGTTGCGGCGTACCGTCACGCCGCGCAGATCCGCTCCAAGTGACGGTGTCGATCAGCCCAGCGGCTGGGGAAGCCGTTCGCGCCAGCTGAGGTTCTGCGAGGCCTTCAGGGCGCAGATCACCAGTGTGAACCACCCGAACTCGACGAGGATCGAGCTCTCGGCGGCGGAGACGATGATGAGCGCCACGAGCATCAGCGCCGGCCAGACGAACACGAAGCTCCGCTTCGTGGCGGCCAGGAGCCACGACCGCACGAAGGCGAGTCCGACGAGCGCGAGGAACGAGAACAGGCCGACGATGCCGAGTTGGAGCAGAACGTCCACGAACGCATTGAGGGCGGTCTCATGGGGTGCGGCGAACGGATCGATGCCGATGAACGGCGGGATGTCCGGACGCCAGTAGCCCACCCAGCCGAAGCCCTCGAGCGTGCGCGCCGTCGACACCTCGAGGATGTCCCGCCACAGGGAGTAGCGGAACTCGAACTCGCTGCCGGCATTGAGGAGGTCGATCACCCGGCCGCGGGCGGCGAACAGGATCAGCAGCGTCATCGCCGAGGTGCCGAGCAGCACGAACTGCCAGGCGCGCCTGGCGGCCGGTTCGCGGCGGCGAAGCCCGATGAGCGCGAGCGCCGCCAGCGCGACGATGGCGACCGTGCCGAGGATCACGGG
>Ga0326734_1000273_pt1 | contig 14696 bp, 6 predicted proteins | sample 15_GP2_1315_FD_207944 | JGI IMG/M metagenome (GOLD analysis project Ga0326734, IMG submission 207944) | Glacier ice microbial communities from Ngari, Tibet, China - 15_GP2_131.5 | ecosystem: Environmental > Aquatic > Freshwater > Ice > Glacier | place: China: Ngari, Tibet | collected 2018-07-18 | reverse complement strand
GAATCAAACTGGCCAGCCACCGGCGGCCAGGGTGCAGGTGCCAGCAAGCCCTCGCCTGGCGTGTTCCTGATGGGGGCTGATACCGAAACTGCTGCTGCGACGCCGGCTGGCTGGACCGGCCACACGCCAGCGCGCAAAGCAGCCACCTGCGCTTCCAGTGGCCGGCCGTCTGCGGTCAGTACCACACGGGCCAACCCTGCCAATGCGGTTTTTTCAGCGGCAGCGGTTTCTGGCTCGCGCAGCAGGTGAAAGCTTGAGCCCAGCGCCATGCCCGGCCCAAAGCTGTTTTGCACATGGTGCATCAGCCGGTCGCGCAACGCCAAAATGTCTCGCTGCAAGGGCATGAGGTACGAGCCCGGCTCGCTGTTCAGCACCACCAGGTCCACCGCCAAGCCGCCGAATGTCCACCATGGCTGTGCCCGCAACAAAGCATGAACCAGCGGCAACCCGCTAGCTGCCTGAATGCGCACCAGCACAATCGGTTTGTCGCCCGAAATACCAAAGCGCCACAGCTGGCGCTGGTCTAGCGGTCCGGCCCTGGCATTGAGCCGGGGCGCGCTGTACATCAGCGCGGTGGTCAAGTCTTGCAGAGCCAGATGTTCTTCAGGCATCAGCGTCAGGTCACGCAATCGCACCTGCGCCAAGGTAGCTGCCATGCGTGTGGCGCGCACGATGTGCGCTGGCTGCAAGTACTTGTCGATCCGGGCAACCAACTCGTCTTCTGTGTCGGCCGCCGCCGTGGCAAAGCTCAAGCGCGCGATGCCGCCGGGGGCCAGCCGAACCGTCACGCGCAAGCTGGCCACCGGGTCCAGGCCATTGACTGGATTGCCTTGCGTATCCAGGGGCTGGTCAAGCAAAGCAGGCTGCATCACCGGTCGGTTGCGCCCGGCAAACGCGCGCCGGTCGGCAATGCAGCTGATCGACAGCAGGTCGGCATCGACCTCGGCCAGGAAATGCGCGACTGCCATTTGCGGGTCACCATGCAGGCGCGGCAGGCGCTTGAGCAACAAGGCGCGCCACTGCGGTTCCCACCGGGTTTGCACAAACAAATTGGAAAACGCTGGATGGGCTTCGTCGGCGCGCGGGTCGGCCAGCACCGCTTCAAAATACGACACCAACTCGACCACGCGCTCGACTCGGCCGGTGTTGTGCAAGACGACAGTGCGCAGTTCGGTGTCGTCTTCGGGACTGACCAGCACGGTAATGCTGGCAGCCAGGTTGTCACCCCGGGCGTCGAACTGCACCCGGTCGGCCATGAAGCGCGCCTGATACCGCCAGCCTGGCAAAGGCGCCGGCGCAGCCGTGAGGGAACCCAGGCTTTTCTTGCCGGGCTGGCGCAGGTAAAAAAAGCTGCCATAGCTGTCCCGCAGCAGATCGTCGCGCCAGCGGCTGATGTTGCGGCCCTGCCACCGGCTCACGCCAGCGCCGCTGGCCCGCAGGGCCACGTTGTAGCGCCCGTTGGACAGCAACTGAGTGGGTTTCCAGCCAATTTGCGTCGGGTCGATGTCGCGCGACTGAAATACGGGCTCGCTGCTTTTGCCGTCCGGCTCGGGCGGCTGGCGTGGACTGGCGCTTTCAGTGATCCGGCGCGGCATGCGTTCGTGCAGCAGCGCATCGTGCGCAGCGACTTGGGGTTCGGCGGCAAACCAGCGTCTGGGCGCATCGCGGCACAGCACATTGCAAAGCGCCACCAGCGACATGCCCTGGTGATGCGCCATGAAGGTTTGAACAACGCTGAATGCTTGCTTTTCAGGCTGCCGCGACACGGTGAAGTCCAGGGCCTCATACATGCCCAGCTCGCCGCGACCGCCCAGCGCTTCAAGCCGGCGCAAATTGGCCGCTGATGCCGCCGGCTCAAACAGCGTGGCCAACACCGTCGCATACGGCGCTATGACCCGGTCGGTCAATGGTGTGCGCCTAAGCGCCAGGCCCGGCACACCAAACGGCGAATACTGGTAAGCCAGCGAATGGTCCTGCACAAAATAGGCCGACTCGGAAATACCCCAGGGCAGCTGCTGCTGCCGGCCAAATTCGCGCTGCGCGGCAATGGCTGAGCGGCACATGTCCTGCAGCAGGCCATGGGCTGGCTCGTGCATCAGCAAAGACGGCATCAGGTATTCAAACATCGAGCCTGACCAGGAAGCCAGTCCGGGCGCGCCACTCACCGACAAAAAGGGCCGGCTTAAAGCGCTCCAGTGGCGTTTGGGAATGTCGCCTTTGGCAATTGCCAAAAAGCTGGTCAGCCGTGATTCGGACGCCAATAGGTCGTAATAACTGATGTCCAGCGCTTGCTGATCCACCTGCAAACCAATATGGAACAAGCGGCGCTTGGGGTCGTACAGGCCTTTGAAATCCATGGCGTTGTACAAACTGCGGCAACGTGCGGCCAGGCTGCGCAATGCTGTTTGCGCCTGATCGCCATCGGTGCTGTCCTTTTCGTTTTCCCGGGCCAACTGGGTGCAGGCCTGGGCCACGGCCAGCAGCAAGCCAGCCAGGTTGCCACTGTCCACCGACGACACATACGCCGGCTGCAAGACTTCAAGCGAGCGGGTGTCGTACCAGTTAAACAGGTGGCCGTCGTGTTTGGCCAGCTTGTCAATGCTGTTCAGTGATGCCTGAAGCCGCCGAATCACCTCGTCAGTGCTGATCCAGCCAAACTCCCGAGCGCAGCAAACCGCCAGCAAATACAGGCCGATATTGGTCGGCGATGTGCGGTGCGCCAGCATCGGGTCGGGAACCATTTGCAGGTTGTCAGGCGGCAGGTGGTTGTCTTCAGGCCCGATACAGCGTTCGAAAAACCGCCAGGTGTCACGGGCCAGCGCCAACAGGTAGCGCCTGTCTGCCGCACCCATCGGATGCTCGGAGCGCACCGGGCGGGGTTGGCTGGCCCACCAGGCCGCGATGGGCGACGTGCCCCATATGACAAATATGACAAAGCCGGTCCACGGATATGCTGCCCAGGGCGTTGCCATGATCAGCAAAGCGCACACCAGCATGGATGCCGCATGCTGGCGAATGAATGCAGCCAGCGTGTTGCGCGAGGCGGCTTGCGCCTGGGCCGCTGTGGTCCATTCCAGCAAGCGGCGTCGGCTGACCGCCATTCGCCAGACCGAGCGCAGCGCCGCATCAAGCAGCAGCAGCGACTGCGCCGTCATTTGGCTGAACTGCCAGGCAGCGGCGGCCAGTGCGGTGCCCAGTTCGGCCCGCCCATCTTTGAAAAAATGGCGCCAGGCGATGCCGCTGTTCGTTGGCACCAAGCCTGCCAGGGCGCCCAGCAGCGGTCCGGCCAGCAGCGCCGCAATCACGGAAGCCAAGGCAAGCCCAAGCGGCAATGCGCCGGTAAAAATCACCCAAACAAGCAGGGCCGCCGCCGCCGGTATCACCAAGGAGCGGCGCAGGTTGTCGAGCATTTTCCAAGCGCCAAGGCCGTCGATGCCAAAGCGTTTGGGCTTAAAAAGCAGCGGAATCAGCTGCCAGTCACCGCGTGTCCAGCGGTGTATGCGTGAAGCTGCCACGCCGGCATGGTGCGGCGGGTCTTCGACCAGCACCACATCGCTGACAAAGCCGCAGCGCGCAATGCTGCCTTCCAGCAAGTCGTGGCTCAGCACAACTTCCGGCGGCAGGCGATTGCCAAGCACCGCATGCACGGCTTGAACATGCAGCAACCCCTTGCCGCTGAAACTTCCTGTACCAAACAAGTCCTGGTACACGTCTGAAACGCCGCTGCTGTAGGGGTCGATGCCGCACTGGCCGGCAAACAGCCAGTGGTAGTGGGTGCGTTGCTCCCGGCCGGGCAGGGGAGTCACAATTCGAGGCTGCAAGATGCCGTAGCCACTCACTACCCTGCGGGCCTTGGCATCTACCTGTGGTGCATTCAAAGGATGGGCCGCAATGGCCACCAGTTCCCGCAGCGCGCCCGGCGGCAAGCCGGTATCGCTGTCCAAGGTCACTAAATAACGAATACCGCTAGCCAGGCCCAAGTGTTCCGCCAGCGGCAAAAAGCCTTCTGCAGTGCCGGTGGCCAGCAGGTGCAGCAGCTGCTCCAGCTTGCCGCGCTTGCGCTCCCAGCCCAGCCAGCGCTGCTCAGTTTCGCACCAGCTGCGCGGCCGGTGGATCAATAAAAAACGCGGCAGGCTGCCGGCGGGCACCGGGTGGCTCGCATTCAGCACTGCTAAACGAGCCCGCACATCGTCCAGCAAGCCGGCATCGCTTGGCAACGTCGCCTTGGATGCATCAGCCCAGTCGGTCAGCAAGGCAAACTGGGCTTCTTGTTCGCGGTTGGCCAGCCAGTGAAGCTCCAACTGGCGCACCAGCTCCCAGCTGGACTGGGGTGATGTGAGCATGGCCGGAATTACCACCAGAACCCGGTGTTCGGACGGAATGCCGTCCGTGAAGCAAAGCCGGGGCAGGCTTTGGACTTTCAGCGACTCTGCAATCAGGCGGTTCACTAAAGCCGAAGCAGTTTCAAAAGCAGGCCAGGCCAGCAGCAGCAAAGCAAGTGCCGTTTGCCAAGAATGCCACTCGGCTTGGCGCATCGCCAGCAGCACAATTGCCAGCGTTGCCAGGCTGATCAATCCGATGTACAGGCTAAGCCGCCACTTGCGCCAGTCAAGGCGTTGCTGAGCGCGTTGTGCTGGCATGCCCAAACTGGCTTCCAGACTGGCGCGGCCGTCGCTCATCAGGTAAAAGCCTGCGGATTGTTCGGCGGCGTTTGCCTCATGAGCCTCGCGATTGCCAGTCGCCGCTTGGGCTGCCGTGACCACTGCCCGGGCCACCTCAAGCTCGGTTTTGCCGCTGTCGAGGGACAACTGCTCCATCGCCCGGGTAATTTGCTGGTGCGTCACTTCGCTTTCCAAGGCAAAGCTGGGCAGTTGTTGCAAGACCTGAAGAGACCGGCTGACCGGCTCGATCAGTTCGACCCAGTCGAGCTGGCCAATGGTGCGCAGGGTGGTGATGATGTTGCCCACTGTCAGGTTGGACGCCACCTGGGCGTTCTGGCTTTCCAACATCAGCGCATGACCGTTCGGGCAATTTTTTTCAATCCAGCGCACCACGCCAGACGGGTCGCCGGTGAGTTCGGTCGGCATGCGTTGCCACAGCTGAGTTTGGTAACTGCGTGTCACGCCGCGCTGGCGCATCAGGCTGTCTATGACGTCCAGGTCTGCATCGCTGAGCGTTTGCCCGCTGTCCCAAACCGCGTGGGCCACTTCGCGCGCCAATTTGCTCAGTGCAATGTCGTCTGCCATGCGGCGCAGGTTTTCCAGCAGCACGACCCGCAAGGTAGTCGGCAAGGCCCACAGCTCGCACAGGCGAAGATCGCTGCAGGTTTGATAGGCATTTAAAAACGCCGTGAACACTTCCGCATTCAAGACGCTGTCGGTGTGCGCGACGTAGGCCCACGCAATGCCATAAACGCGCGGCAGGCCCCGCAACTGCACGGCTGCCAGCTTGGGCAGCCGGGCGTAAAAGCGGCGCGGAACACCTTCGCGGATTTGCTGCAGTTGCGCTTCGATAAGCGGAAAATTGTCCAGCAGCCATTCAGCTGCCGGTGTCGCGTAATGACCGCTTTGCGAGGTCAGCGCCACATAGTCATAGGCACCTCGTAAGGCCACCAAATTTTCTTCGACACGCGGGAAGAACGGTGCACCGCGCAGCGACTGGGCATCGGTTTCTACATCTTGAGCTTGCGCCAGACTGCAGCCATGTTCTTCAAAGCGCGCGATGCCAAACAATTCAGCGCGAATTGGCGGCTCGGCAGGAGCGAGCTGTGACTGTAGAAAAAGTTTGGCGCGGGTGCTGAGCGTGGCAAGCCGGTTGAGAACGGCCGGATTCACCGCTTCAAGCTAGGGTCAGCAGGCCCAGGCCTACCAAACTCAGACCACCTACAGCCAAAACGATACCCGTGGTCACCAGTCGGGGAGCGGTAAAGGCATGCAGGCTTTCAAGGCAGGCGCGTACGATAAAAAAACGGCTTTGCGAACGCTGGCAAGCTGTCATGTGGGAAGCCAGTGCCATGAAATCGCTGGATACCACTTCATTGCTCAGTAAAGGGCGCCGGGAAGACTGTGCAGATGAGGTGGTCATGGATCGGGTCCTGTGAAGGGTTAGAGCCTTGGGCACATTGAAAATGTGCAATTTCTGGCTTAGCTTTCATTCTAAAAACCTGCGAGCCAATCCGTTGACAAACGACAGCGACTCGGTTTGTAGGACCGCGCCGATACCCTGCGTCATCCAGTGTTTCGCAACCCTGCGGCAATGCCATTGATTGAAATATGAATGCCGGTTTGCACCCGTTGGTCGGTTTGGCCGGCGCGGTAACGGCGCACCAGCTCGACCTGTAGGTGGTGCAGCGGATCAATGTACGGAAACCGGTGGCGAATTGAGCGCTGCAGCGCTGCATTGCCGGCCAGGCGCTGTTTGTCGCCGGTGATCAAACTCAGGGCTTGCGCTGTTTTGTGCCATTCGGCATCAATGGCGGTAAAAATCTTTTTGCGCAGCTTGGCGTCCCCCACCAGTTCGGCATAGCGCGAGGCCAGCGCCAGGTCGCTTTTGGCCAGCACCATGTCCATGTTGCTCAGCAAGGTACGAAAAAAAGGCCACTGGCGGTACATTTTTCTCAGCAGTCCGAGCGCTTCCTTGCGTTTGTCGGGTAAGCCGCCCTGGTCCAGAAACTGCGCGATGGCGCTGCCAAAGCCATACCAGCCGGGCAATGTCAAACGGCACTGGCCCCAGCTGAATCCCCAGGGAATGGCCCGCAGGTCTTCAATTTTTTGGGATGGCTTGCGGGATGCCGGTCGCGAGCCGATGTTGAGCTCGGCAATCTCACGAATCGGCGTGGCGCTGAAGAAGTATTCGGTAAAGCCCGGGGTTTCATACACCAGCGCACGGTAGGCGGCCATGCTGGCGATTGACAGCTCGGCTGCGGCCTGCAAAAAGGCCGAGGTCGCAGGTTTGGTCGGCTGCAAAAGCGTGGCTTCCAGCGTGGCGGCCACCAAAGTTTCCAGATTGCGCCGGCCGATTTCCGGGTTGGCGTACTTCGAGCCAATCACCTCGCCTTGTTCGGTCAGGCGAATTTGGCCGCGCACCGTGCCCGGCGGCTGCGCCAAAATGGCTTCATAACTTGGCCCGCCGCCCCGGCCCACGGTGCCGCCCCGGCCGTGAAACATGCGCAGCGTGATGCCGTGCGACACGGCCAGCTGGTCAAACAATTCGACCAGCGCAATTTCGGCCCGGTACAGCTCCCAGTTGCTGGTGAAAATGCCGCCGTCTTTGTTGCTGTCGCTGTAGCCGAGCATGATGTCTTGCTCGCTGTACTGGTCATGCAGGCTTCGCTGAACCAGGCTAGCCACCCCTGGCAGCGCATAAAACTCGCGCATGATGGGCGCTGCATTGCGCAGGTCTTCAATCGTTTCAAACAAGGGCACGACGATCAGGTCGCAGGTGGAGTCAGTCACTGCAGTCGCGTTTTTTGGCTCTTCAAGCAAACCATGCATCAGCCCGACTTCTTTTTGCAGCAGCAGCACTTCGAGCAGGTCGCTCACGGCTTCGGTGTGACTGATGATGTAGTGGCGAATCGCTTCCGTGCCGAACCTGGCGCGGGCGCTTAGCGCGGCTTCAAAAATCGCCAGTTCGGATTTGGCCAGGTCGGAGTAGGGCGTGCCGCGCACCCGCAATGGCCGGGCGTCGCTCAACATTTTTAAAAGCAGGGTGCGCTTTGCCGTCTCATCAAGTTGGGCATAGTCCGGCTCAATGCGCGCTACCGCCAGCAACTCGGCCACGACATGTTCATGCTTGTCTGAGCTTTGGCGCAAATCGACTGTGGCGAGGTGAAAACCAAACACCTCAACAGCGCGAATCAAGGGATGCAGGCGCTCCGCTGTCAAGGCTTCGCCGTGATGGCTGCTAAGCGACGCCTGAAGCGTTCGCAGGTCGGCCAGAAAATCTTCAGACCGGGGATAAGCGTTTTGCGGCGCTACCGCATGGCGCGCCGCTTCGCCGCCAGTCAGCGCCTTTAGCGTGGCAGCCAGGCGGGCATATACACCAGTCAGCGCTCGGCGATAGGGCTCGTCCTCCCGGTGGGCGCTGATGTCGGGTGAGCATGCTGCCAGCCGTTTCATGTCAGCGCTGCAGTCAACCAAAATAGCCGACATCGACAGTTCAGCACCCAGCAAATGCACCTCGGTCAAGTAGTGGCGCAAGGCCACATCGGCTTGCCGGCTAAGGGCATAGTTCAGCGTGTCGGCATTGACGTTGGGGTTGCCGTCCCGGTCGCCACCAATCCACTGGCCCATGCGCAGAAAACTGTGCACGGGTTGCAAGCCCAATTCGCGCTCCAGGTTGGCGTAGATTTTTGGAATCTCGCGCAGAAAAGTCGCTTCGTAATAACTCAGCGCATTTTCAATTTCATCCACCACAGTCAATTTTGAAAAGCGCAGCAGCCGGGTTTGCCACAGCTGCATGACCCGGGCGCGCAACTGGGCTTCGTTGGCGAAAAGTTCGCGCGGCGTCAGTGCATCTTTGGCGCTGCTCGCGGCCAGCGCCAGGGCCTTGATGCTGTCCCGCGCCGTGAGCAACTGGGCAATGCCGCGCTCGGCATCCAAAATGCTTTTGCGCTGCACTTCAGTCGGGTGAGCGGTCAGCACCGGTGAGACAAAGCTGCGTGCCAGTGTGTCCAAAATGGTCTGGGGGGCAATGCCAGCCCAGCGCAATCGGGCCAGGGCGACATCGATGCTGCCTTCTTGGGTGTCGCCGGCGCGCTCGTGAATCGCCCGACGCCGGATGTGGTGGCGGTCTTCGGCCAGATTGGCCAGGTGGCTGAAATAGGTAAAAGCGCGAATCACGCTGACGGTTTGGTCGGCGCTCAGGCCCTTCAGTAAAGTTTTCAGCGCCTTGTCGGCTTGCTCATCGGCGTCTCGGCGAAATGCCACTGACAAGGTGCGCACCTGCTCAATCAGCGCATAAGCCGCCACCCCTTCCTGGTCGCGGATCACATCGCCCAAAATGCGGCCCAGCAGGCGAATGTCTTCGACCAGCGGGCGCTCGTTGTTTTTCGCCCGGGCTGCTGGTTTGACCGGCTTGCTCGATTCGAGCGTGGTGACAGGAGAGCTGGCCTGAAGCTTGTTCATGTTCATGTCCATGCTCATGTCTTTTTTGAGAGGAACTGAAATTGGCATCCTGGCCCTTGGGTGACTGAGTGCGTGTTGGCGGGTGGGTCGAACATGTCCGAAAACGCCCATGCTAGCATCGACATCGTCCCTCACTTCCCCATAGGTTACATGTGGCAGCCGTGTTTCAAACTCCCCCGAAAACGCCTGTGGTGGTGATTGCCACCCGCGAAAGTCGCCTGGCCTTGTGGCAGGCAGAGCATGTCAAGGCACTGCTGGAAACCCGCCTGGGATGGCAGGTGAAATTGTTGGGCATGACCACGCTGGGCGACCAGATTCTGGACCGTTCCCTGAGCAAGGTTGGCGGTAAGGGCTTGTTCGTCAAAGAGCTTGAAGTCGCCCTGGAAGAAGGCCGGGCTGACCTGGCGGTGCATTCGCTCAAAGATGTGCCGATGGACCTGCCAGATGGCTTCGTGCTGGCGTGTGTTCTGACCCGCGAAGACCCGCATGATGCGTTTGTGTCCAACCAGTTTTCATCGTTGGCGGCGCTGCCGCTGGGCGCGGTGGTCGGCACATCGAGCCTGCGGCGATTGGTGCTGCTTAAAGCCCTGCGGCCCGACCTGCGCATTGAGCCCCTGCGCGGTAATTTGGATACCCGGCTGCGCAAGCTCGATGAGGGTCAGTATGACGCGATTGTGCTGGCTGCAGCCGGCCTGATCAGGCTGAATCTTGAATCGCGCATTCGCCACACCTTTGCGCCCGCCGACATGCTGCCAGCCGCCGGGCAGGGCGCTTTGGGCATCGAAGTGCGGGCCGACCGGACCGATCTGATTGACGCACTCGGTACATTGGCCCACCAGCCGACATGGCTGGCGGTCACCGCCGAGCGCACCGTGTCGCGCGCCATGGGCGGCAGTTGCTCGATGCCGCTGGCCGCTTTCGTGACCGCAGGCAGCGACGGATGCCTGCAGTTGAATGCCGCCTGGGGCGATCCGGCCATGGCAGATGCTCCGTCTCAGGAATCAACCCTGCGGCCGCTGGTGCAGGTGCAGCACAGCGCGGTGGTGAGCTCCTTTGCTGAGGCCGAGGCGCTGGGCGAAGCAGTCGCTGCAAAGCTGCAAGCCGGCGGCGCAGTTTGGGTCGGCAAAATTGCTGACGCTTGACAAGTCGGCTGGCGTAAATGCAGGCTGACATGCGAACTGCCCGGGTCATCGTAACGCGACCTGCCCGAGAGGCCGCGCTGTGGGTTCAGCAGCTTGAGATTGCCGGCATTGCCGCCGAAGCGATGGCGTTGATCGACATCACTCCTTTGTCCAGCCCGGCTGATGTGCAGGCGCTGAAAAATGCCTGGGAGGCGCTGGACAGCTATGCCGCTTGCATGTTTGTCAGCGGTCATGCGGTTGAGCAGTTTTTCAAGCAAAATAGGCCGTTTGCGCATGATGAACGGGCGCAGCTAGCTATTAAAAGCATAGCAGACGGAAATCTAAGCCAAGTTCTGCTGAATGTGCGCTTTATGGCGCCCGGTCCCGGTACCGTGGCGGCGCTCAAGGCTGTGGGCGTTCCTGCTTCACAAATCGATGCGCCCGCGCTTGATGCCAGCCAGTTTGACTCGCAAGCGCTGTGGCAGGTCGTTGGCGGGCGAGACTGGTCGGGTTGCAAGGTGTTGATCGTGCGCGGCCAAAGCGCCGGCAACCAGGGCGCACCCGGTCGCGACTGGATTGCTCGGCAGTGGCAAGGCGCTGGAGCCAGCGTCGACTTTGTCAGCGTCTACCAGCGCTGCGCTCCTCAATGGACTGAGGCCCTACTTCAACGGGTGCGCCAGGCCGCAAAAGACGGATCAAGCTGGCTGTTCAGCAGCTCCGAAGCCGTGGCCAATCTGGTCGGAATGCCAGGGTTGCAAGGCCTCGACTGGCAAGGCGCCCGGGCCGTGGCCACCCATCCCCGCATTGCCCAGGCGGTGCGGGCTGCCGGCTGGGGTGTTGTTGTGGAGTCACGCCCGGCGCTGGCCGACATTCGGCAGGCATTGGGCTCAGTAGAGGCTCAGTAGAATTGCGCCATCCATGAGCGACCGCCCCACAGTCCAGTCCCCGTTGCCTCAGGCCGCGCTTGCAGATGAGCCGCCGCCGCAACGCAGTCCGGCACCGCAAGCTGTGCTGCACGACGCCTGGCTGGTGCCGCGCAGTTGGGCGCTGGTGGTGGCCTTGCTGGCTGCTGCTGGACTGCTTGGCAGTGCGGCGCTGTGGCAAAAACTAAGCGCCATTCAAGAAGAACTTGCCCGCCGCACTGCCGCGTCAAGCGCCCAGGCCATTGAGGCGCGAACCCTTGCGCAAGAGGCTCAGGACAATAGTAAAAACCAAGTCGTGCGCCTGGCCCTGTTAGAGACGCGGCTGAGCGAAGTCAGCTTGCAGCGTTCGCAGCTTGAAGAACTGATGCAAAGCGTGTCCCGCTCGCGCGATGAAAACCTGGTCGTTGACATCGAGTCCGACCTGCGCCTGGCCCAGCAGCGTGCTTTGCTGACCGGCAGTGCCGAGCCTTTGCTGGCCGCCATGAAAACGGCTGAAGCCCGGCTGACCCGCGCCGCGCAGCCCCGGCTCAATCCGCTGCAGCGCGCCATTACCCGCGACATCGAACGCATCAAAAGCGCCAGCATTGCCGATGTGCCGGCATTGATGCTCAAGCTCGACGAGCTGGCCCGTTTGGTTGACGAGTTGCCGGTGGCCAACGATGCAGTGAGCAACAACATTCCGCGCTCGCTTGACGCAGAAACCGCAGCCGTGCCGCAAGCGTCTGCCCTTGACGCTGATTCCTCCTGGCTGCCCGGCACGAGCGCGCTGCAAGCTTGGTTCCGGCAGGTGCTTTCCAGCTTGTGGGTTGAGGCCAGCCAGCTGCTTCGGGTCAGCCGAATCGACCAGCCCGAGGCAGCGCTGCTGGCCCCCGAACAAGCGTTTTTCTTGCGGGAAAACTTAAAGCTCAGGCTGCTGAATGCGCGCATGGCGTTGCTGTCGCGCCAGACCGATGCCGCCAAAAGCGATCTGCTCAATGCCAGCCAGTGGCTGAGCAGGTATTTTGACCCGGCGGCACGCAAAACCCAGGTCGCTCTGCAGTTGCTGGCCCAGGTGCAAAGCCAGCTTAAAAACACCGAATTGCCCCGGCTTGATGAAACCCTGGCGGCGCTCACCACCGCAGCGGCTGGCCGCTAACGCTGCTCCACGCCACTCCACTCCACGCAGGTCCAGCCCCACATGCGCGCCGCTCTTTGGTTTATCGCTCTGTTTGGCATTGCCGTGGCAGTCGCTCTGTTTGCCGGCAACAACCAGGCGGTTGTGACCGTGTTTTGGCCGCCAAATCGGGTGGATATTTCGTTCAACCTGATGATGCTGCTTGTTGTTGGCCTGTTTTTGTTGCTTTACCTGGCCGCGCGCGCACTGGCAGCGCTGTTTTCGCTGCCGGTTGAAGCGCGGCGCTGGCGTGCCCAGCAAAAAGAGCGCGCCATGTACCGCGCGCTGATGGATGCGCTGGCTCATCTGATGGCCGGGCGCTACATCCGGGCCGCAAAGTCTGCTGAAAACGCGCTCGCCCAAGAAAAAAGCCTGCGAGTGACAACCGACACCGCCGGGCATACCCACCCTCACGGCGAGGCGCTGGGCAGCCAGCTGCGTTCGCTGTCGCACCTGTTGGTGGCTGAAAGTGCGCAGGCGCTGCAAAACAAAGCCTTGCGCCAGCAGCACCTGCTGCTTGCCTTGCAAAACTCAGACACGCGTCAAGCGCAGGAAGTGCGCGAAGGCGTGCTGTTTCGCGCTGCGCGCTGGGCTTTGGAAGACCGGGATGCGGGCGCGGCCCTTGAGTGGCTGGGCGAGTTGCCGCAAGGTGCCGCGCGGCGTACCCTGGCACTGCGCATAAAGCTGCGTGCCGCGCGTCACGGACGCCACACCTTGCCGGCGCTGGAAACTGCCCGCTTGCTTGCCAAACACCGCGCTTTTTCGCCGGTCGCCGGGCAAAGTATCGTGCGCGGCCTGGCGCTGGAATTGCTCAGCGATGCCCATGACCCGGTGCAGCTCGGGGACGCCTGGGCGCTGCTGGACGACAGCGAGCGCGCCATGCCCGAATTGGCTGTGCAAGCCGGGTCCCTTCTGATGAGTCTGCATGGGGATGCGGCGCTGGCGCGCTCTTGGCTGCTGCCGGTCTGGAACGCGATGTATGCCGCGCCGGAGCTGCGTTTAGATTTGGGAGACAGCCTGCGCGTCACGCTTGTTCATGTTCTTGAGTCGGGTATGGATTCGCTCGATGCCGACTGGCTCGCACGCATTGAATCGGCCCACATCAGCCATCCGGGCGATGTCAGCCTGCAGTATCTTGCCGGCATGGCTTGCCTGAGCCGCCAGCTGTGGGGCAAGGCGGCTCAGCTGCTCAGCCAGGCCGCGCCTGTCCTGCAAGACCAGGCAATGCAGCGCAATGCTTGGCGGGCTCTTGCCGCGCTGGCTGAGCAGCGCGGGGATGAAGCCGTCGCCAATGCAGCCTACAAGCGGGCAGCGCAGGTTTAAACACCATTTTGGCTTTGGCCTTTGCGGTTCTACTGCCAAGGCTTTACTGCCCTTCAGGCAGTGCGATCTGACTGCCTGCAGGCAAGAGCCTTTGTTCATCTTTCCGGCCAGTGGCGTTGAAAAAGGGCAAGTGCAGGTCGGATTGACAAGCAGTTGAAACAGTACCGGCAATAAGAAAGCCGCATCCTTATCGAATGCGGCTTGGATAGCCTTCGTGGCTTTAGGTTTGCAATGAGCCGTTTACCTCGGACTCAAGGCGGGCCATTGCCACATGCTGCAGGTCAATCAGCCGATTTTTCAAACGGCAATGGCATGCTGCGCAGGTCTCGCTTCGTTTCGACCAGCACCAGCGGCGCTTCCTGAGACACCACCGGCGCAGGACGCTCGCGCGGCACCTGGATGGGTTTGATTTCAGCAGCTATCGCAGCCTGGGCTTGTGCGATTTTTACCGCATCGGAATTGATCCATTGCAAACCCGAACTTTCGGCAACCTGAGCCAGGTCTTGCAAGGGCAGGTCGTAGGCCTGAACCTTGGGCAGCGCACTGACAGGGTTTGGCGGGACAGTAGCGGGTGCGACAGGCGCAACCACCGCTGCAGCCACAGGAAGGACTGCGGGCATCACCGCAGGCACCGGAACAGGCATTTGATCTATTGCTACGAATTCAGTAGCTATAGAAGCTTGTGTAATCTGGGCAAAAGGCTGATTTGACTCAAAAGCGTCAGGGTTTGCCATGGCGACAGCTTCTTCACCCTGTGCTGGCGACTCAACACGCTCGCCTCGGTCGCCCCGTTCACGCCTTTCGCGGCCAAAGCGGTCACGGCTGCGGCGCTCACGGGGTTGACGTTCCTGGCTGTCTTCCTGATTTTCAGGACGTGCCTGAATCCCAGCGGATGACACCGGAGCAACCAGATTGCTTGCCTCGTCCAGGCCATTGACCGCAGCAGGCTGTGCCGCATCAAAACTGTTGCCTTGCGCCTCTACAGTTGGTGCAGCAATGCCGTCGTTGCGCTCGCCACGGCCGTCATTGCGACGGCCAGAGCGCTCACCTC
>Ga0326734_1000272_pt1 | contig 14729 bp, 11 predicted proteins | sample 15_GP2_1315_FD_207944 | JGI IMG/M metagenome (GOLD analysis project Ga0326734, IMG submission 207944) | Glacier ice microbial communities from Ngari, Tibet, China - 15_GP2_131.5 | ecosystem: Environmental > Aquatic > Freshwater > Ice > Glacier | place: China: Ngari, Tibet | collected 2018-07-18 | reverse complement strand
TGCGCTGGCGGGCGGGGCTGAACATGTCACATCGATTGATTCGTCCGGCCCGGCCATCGAGCGCGCCAGGGCCAACGTGGCGCTGAACGGCTTTGACGCCAGCCGCACCACCCTGCTCGATGCGGATGTGAATGCCATGCTGCGCCAGTATGCGAAAGACGGCCGGACGTTCGATGCCATCGTGCTCGACCCGCCCAAGTTTGCGCCCACCGTCAACCATGCCGAGCGGGCCGCGCGCGCTTACAAAGACATCAACCGGCTGGCGTTGACGCTTCTTGCGCCCGGCGGCGTGCTGTTCACCTACTCGTGCTCGGGCGGCATCAGCGCTGATTTGTTCCACAAGATCGTCGCCTCGGCCGGCCTGGACGCCGGCGTGGACGCCTTTATTTCCGAGCGCATGGGCGGCGCGCCCGACCACCCCATGACAGTCAACTTTCCGGAAGGCGAGTACCTCAAGGGGCTGGTGCTGGTCAAGCGGCCGGCAGATTAGATTTTCAATGCTCTAATCAGCACTGGCGCATGATTGACGGGTTAAAGCAGCTATGTAAATCATAGTAAATTTAACCGTTGTTGATGGGCGCAGATGGGCGCCGTACTGGTGCGGGGACTTGAAGCAAAGGCTAAAGTCCCCAGCTTGGTTTTCGATTTGTGCGTCTTTATAGGGCGTAATTTTTGTAGTTCCTTGTTTTTTAGGCAAACACCATGAGCTTGATTCCTGTCACCATCCTCACCGGCTTCCTGGGTTCGGGCAAAACCACGCTGCTCAAGCGCATCCTGACCGAAGCCCACGGCCAAAAGATCGCCGTGATTGAAAACGAGTTTGGCGAAGAAAACATCGACAACGACATCCTGGTCAATGACACGCAGGAAAATATCATCCAGATGAACAACGGCTGCATCTGCTGCTCGATTCGCGAGGACTTGCGCGAAACGCTGCAACTGCTGGCTGCCAAGAAGCGCAAGGGCCTGCTGGACTTTGACCGCGTGGTGATTGAAACCACCGGCCTGGCAGACCCCGGTCCGGTGGCGCAGACCTTTTTCATGGACGAGGAAATCGCCGAGCAGTATTTGCTCGATTCCATCCTGACGCTGGTCGATGCCAAGCATGCACCGCAGCAACTCAACGACCGCCAGGAAGCGCGCCGCCAGATCGGATTTGCCGACCAGATATTCATCAGCAAGACCGACTTGGTAGCAGCCGATGAGGTGCAGGCGCTGATGCAGCGTTTGACGAACATGAACCCGCGCGCGCCGCAAAAATCCGTGCATTTCGGCGAAGTGGCGATTGCCGACGTGTTCGACCTGCGCGGCTTTAACCTCAATGCCAAGCTCGACATTGACCCCGATTTTCTCAAGGCCGACGAGTCGCATAGCCATGCGCACCATGACCACGCCCCCGGCGAGCACTGCGACCATCTATCGCATGGCGTTGAAGGCCAGGGCCACCACCACCATCACGATGACGATGTGAAAAGCTTTGTGTTTCGATCCGACAAGGCGTTTAGCCCAGCCAAGCTGGAGGACTTCCTGGGCGCCGTGGTCAATATCTACGGTCCGCGCATGCTGCGCTACAAGGGCGTGCTGAACATGGAAGGCACTGAGCGAAAGGTGATTTTTCAAGGGGTGCATCAGCTCATGGGCAGCGACCTGGGTCCGGCCTGGGCTGAGGGCGAAGCCAAAAACAGCAAGATGGTGTTCATCGGCATCGACTTGCCCAAGGATATCTTCCTGCAGGGATTGGAGCAGTGCCTGGTTTAATGCAGACCACTGGCTGGCTGAATTTTTGGCAATCATGCGTCCGCATGTTCAACGCGTTTTGCAGGATTGCTGTTCAGTTCTGAACAGGTGGCTGGCAAGCCGCTACAATCGCGCGCCGACCAAAATACCCGGAAATAACAATCGGGAAGCCAGCCGCGGGGGAACCCGCTCACTGCAAGTGATGAAAACCGCGTTAAAGCGGGCTCAGGGGCTGAATCGGCGCAGACACACCAGATTATCTGGCACCAGGTAGGGCTTGACTGTTTCAAGGCAGTCCGGCAAAGAAGCGGTCCGGGAAATCACCCCAGGCCGCTTTCCAGAGGAGAGACTCAGTGAATACCCCAGAAAAGAAAATCAAGATCACCGTACAGACTGCAGTCAAGACGCCAGCCAAACCGGCGCCAAAAGACAGCAAAACCGTCAAGGCCACAGCTTCTCCGCCGCCGGCTGCGTCTGTGCGCATGGACTCTGCGCCCATGAAGCCTGGCCGCAGAAGTTCGGCCCGCACGGCCATCCAGACGCCAACGCCTTCGCCCATGCTGCCCACGTATGCGCCAGACGCTGCCAAGGCCAGCTATTCCATCATGACCGACCGCGTCATTGCACCGCCCGTTCACACCGCAGCGCCCAAGGATCCACAACTGGCCAACAACTGGAAGAGCAAGCCTGCCAACCAGCTGACAGACGCTGAAATCAAGGCTATGCCTGATGCTGAATACATGAACGAAGTGCAACTGGCTTTTTTCCGCCACAGGCTTTCGGTTTTGAAGCAGGACATTCATAACAGCGCTGGCAAGACCACCGAGCATTTGCGTGAAGACGCGGCCATTGTTCCTGACCCGGCGGACCGCGCCACGATTGAAGAAGAGCATGCGCTTGAATTGCGCACCCGTGACCGCGAACGCAAGCTGCTGAAAAAAATCGAGCAGTCCATTGCCCGCATTGATTCGGGTGATTATGGCTATTGCGATGAAACCGGCGAAGCCATTGGCGTTGGCCGCCTGATTGCCCGGCCAACTGCCAACTTGTCGCTTGAAGCGCAGCAGCGGCGTGAGTTGAAGCAAAAAATGTTTGGTGACTGACGTTCTTCAGTTGCTGCGTCACTATTAACGGATCAACATGGCCAAAGACGATACCGCTTCCGGTTTGTTGTCCAAGCTGGTCAAGTTCGTTCGCAATCCAGCAACCAATTGGACCGAACTCGACTCCATCAACGGCAGCAAGGACGACGTTGTCAACAAGCAGTTGCTCAACGAGATGATTGAGCGCAAGCGGCACAACGATTTTGTGCGCAAGCGTGAATTCGACGTGCTGCGAAAGTTGCAAAAGTTCGAGATACGGGCTGGAACGGCGTCCGAGGTTGGAAGCAGGCCGTCATTTTTCCATAGCAGCATCATTTCCAATGTTGATGACCGCGCAGTGACGTTGAAGAAAATAGACGACATCGAAGCGCAAATGTCAATGCAGTGGTGGAAAACCAAAAACCAGGTGTCTTGCGGTGCGCACACTGATCTGGTGTCGCCGCCCGCCATGGTGTCTGCCGCCTGCAAGCCGGTAATGGCATCTGGCAAGCCGCAGTCTGGTGGCGCCGATGCGGCTGCGCCAGGATTTTCGCTGCGTGATTTATTACACGAACCGCTGTCTGGTTCAGAACGCGACAGATTCCCAAAGATGGACAATCCCAAGGAAAGCAGTGTTTTAAGCCCTCTGTCTTCCATGGTTGACTTGACTTTGCCAGAACGCGATGGCGATTTCATTGTGTATGACGCTGACCTGGAAGAAGCCGCCATCTTGTTTGCCAATGGAGATGATGCCGGTGCTGAAGCCGGACTGCTCAAAATTTTGGCTCTTGGCGCCTCCCGCGCCGATGACAAATATGCTTGGTTGACGCTGTTTGACCTGTACCGCGCAACCGGTGAATATGGTCGGTTTGAGTCGGCGGCCATTGATTTTGCCCAGCGCTTCAGCCGCTCTGCGCCGCAGTGGTTTTCACTTCCGGATCTGGTCAAGGCCCTTGTTCAGCCAAGCGAAAAGCCTGCCCATGAGGGCATGACTGCCAACTGGATTTGCCCGTCGGTGCTGGGCATGCAGTCAATGGGTGTTCTTCGCAAGGTAATTGCCCACACGCCGATGCCCTGGAGGCTGGATTGGAGTCATCTCAAGTCCATCGATGTTGCTGTATTGGAGCCTTTGCTGAAAGTATTCTGCCAGTGGGCAGGCCAGCCTGTCACATTGCGTTTCATGGGTGAGGTTCAACTTCAGGCAGCGCTTGCTGCTTCTACGCCTTCTAGCGAATGCTCGACCGACCCAAAGTGGTGGCTGCTGCGCCTGGAAATGTTACGCATCATTCACCGGCCCGACGATTTTGAGTTCACGGCGCTTGATTATTGCGTCACCTACGAAGTGTCGCCTCCCGCTTGGAAAATTGCAGGCTGTGATTACAAATCGCTGGATGATGACGGGGATGCCCTGGGCAGTGCGACTCACATCGGTGAACCGGTTAGCGAATATGTTCATTCCACCCTGATGGGCATAGACACCGATGCTGAACTCAATTTTTCAGAAAGCGTTTCCGTCCGCTTTTTGTCTGTGGAGTTGTCCGGCCAGATCCACGGTGATGCCGTAGGTGCGCTGGACCGGCTGGAAATCAGTTTGGCAGGCGCTGAAAAGATGCAGATTTCCTGCGCCAAACTGATTCGGGTAGATTTTTCTGCGGCAGGCATGTTGCTTAACTGGGTCGCTGCCCGACATGCTGAAAATCGGTTTATTGAATTTTTAGAGGTCAACCGGCTGGTGGCTGCTTTTTTCAATGTGATCGGCATTGTCGAATACGCGAAAGTCACTGCTCGAAGCGACTGATTTTCATAGCACGCCCTGGAAATCGGGCCAGTGTCTTGCCATGTTGAAAATTCCCAGCGTTTCGCCTGATTGAAAACCTTAAAAATCCACTAATTCTTATAAGGAAAATCGCAAGAATTGTCGTTTTTTTTTGTTTCATTAAAATACAATATGCGGTTGCTTTTGAAGCTGAAAAATCATTTTTTGTAGCCCTGCGCCATTTTTTATGCGCGCTGCGCGTCTACTTGCGTTTGAAGCACATCTGTTGATGTACGTGATTTGTCAAGTATTGAAAATGCATTTTGGGCGCTACATTTTTGCTAGCTCTCCAAGTCGAAGGCTCAAGGCAAAAATCTAGTTGTCCACCTGGCTCATCAGCTTGCCATTCATATTCCAGACCGTAAAACGGACCTGCATATCAACTACGAGAAAAAATAGTTTCGTCTCGTTCATTGAGCGATAGATCAAAACGCTTTGAGTTGTTAATCCTAAACCTTCAGTGCGTGCGCCAAGTTATTAAAAATAAACATTTTTTGATCCTGTCAAAGCATTTATTCGGCACGCTAAGTTATTGATTTCATTGAAATAATTTGTGACAAATACCGGCTTGGCTGTGGGTTCCCTGATACAGTGGGAAAATGTGCAGTTTGGTGGTGAAAAGTGTAGAAATGAGGATTTGGTGGTGTTACAAGGTGCGTCATTTCTTGCTCTCGATGCCAAAGGACGACTTTCCATGCCTGCCCGTCATCGCGAAGCATTGGGCGCTGATTTTTCGGGCAGGTTTACCTTTACTAAACATCCCCACGGTTGCCTCATGATTTTCCCGGTGAACGAATGGGAAAAGTTTCGTGAGCGGATTGCATCGTTGCCCATGCAGGCGCAATGGTGGAAACGAATTTTTCTGGGCAACGCCATGGAACTTGAAATGGATGCGACCGGCCGCATCCTGGTCTCGCCAGAACTTCGCAAGGCTTCCAGCATCAGCAAGGACACTGTACTGCTGGGCATGGGCAATTATTTTGAGCTTTGGGACGCTGCTACCTATGCGGCTCAGGAAGCTGAACAGATGAAGGGCGAAATGCCGGATGTCTTTAAAGATTTTTCTTTTTGAAAGCAGATGGTGAACGGCACATGGACACACCGCACCGTTTTGTTGAACGAAGCCATCAAGGCGCTTCAGGTCAACCCGGACGGTCATTACATCGACGCGACATTCGGCCGTGGCGGGCATTCGCGTCTTTTGCTGTCGCACCTTTCGCCGCTTGGACGCCTGACGGCGTTCGACAAGGACCTTGACGCGGTAGCCGAAGCGCAGTCTATGGACGACCCCCGGTTTTCCATTCGCCATCAGGGCTTCATGCATCTGGACCAGATGCCGCAAGCCAGCATTGCCGGTGTGTTGATGGACTTGGGCGTAAGTTCACCCCAGATCGACAACCCGGAACGCGGTTTTTCTTTTCGCAACGAAGGCCCGCTGGACATGCGCATGGACACCACGCGTGGGCAAAGCGTGGCTGAGTGGCTGGAAGACGCTTCGATTGAATCCATGACCGAAGTCATCCGGGATTACGGCGAAGAGCGTTTTGCCGGGCTGGTGGCCCGGGCGATTGACCGCTATCGGCAGGCGTCGGGTCCCCTGGTAACCACGGCCCAGTTGGCTTCCGTGGTAGCCAGTGCCGTCAAGACGCGTGAGCCGGGAAAAGACCCGGCAACGCGGACTTTTCAGGCGCTGCGTATTTTTATCAATGCGGAACTGGAGGAGTTACAGCAGGCCTTGCTGGCTTCATTGCGCGTGCTGGCGCCTGGTGGCCGCCTGGTGGTGATCAGCTTTCATTCGCTTGAAGACCGGATCGTCAAGCAATTCATGGCCACCCATTCCCGCGAAGTGTATGACAGGCGGACGCCTTTTGCCGCGCCCAAGGTCATGCAGCTTAACTCCTTGGGGCGAATCCGGCCGAGCGACGAGGAAGTCGCCGGAAATCCACGCTCACGCAGCGCCGTGATGCGGGTTGCCGAGCGCACTGGAGACGCGGCATGAATTATTCGGCGCTGGGAGTGACCGGTGCAACCAGGGGGGGGCCATGGGGCGCCTGAATTTTGTGCTGCTGTTGGCAGTACTGGCCAGTGCCCTGTACTTGGTCAGAACCCAGTATGAGTCAAGGCGCCTTTATGTCGAGCTTGAAAAGGCCGCCGCGCAGAGCCGCAAGATTGAAACGGAAAACGATCGCCTGAAGGTTGAAAAGCGTGCGGAAGCCACGCCGCTGAAAATTGAAAAACTCGCCAAGGAGCGTTTGCTGATGCGCACGACCACTCCGGCCATCACTGAATACGTCAAATACAAATCTGCAGCCGATGTGGCCGCCGCCGCCGTGCAAAAGGCGCAGCATGAGTAGCAAAAGCGTTCTCTACACCTCAAGTCCCTTGCTGGCCAGCAAGACACCTGTGTGGCGCAGCAAGTTCATCGTCGCCCTGATTGCGCTGGCATTTACCGCATTGGCTCTGAGGGCGGCGTATATCCAGGTGTATGCCAATGCATTTTTTCAGCGCCAGGGCCAGGTGCGTTTTGCGAGAACATTGGAACTCCCTGCCAACCGCGGTCGCATCGTGGACCGCAATGGTTTGATTTTGGCTTCTAGCGTCCCGGCTTCGAGCATCTGGGCCATTCCCGAAGACGTCAAGGCCAGCCCCGCACAATTGATCGAGCTGGCCAAGTTGCTTGAAATGCCATTGAGCGAGTTGAAAAAAAAGTTTAGCGACGAAGACAAGACTTTTGTCTGGATCAAGCGCCAGCTTGAAGAACCGGTGGCGCGAAAGATAGATGCCTTGGCGATCCCAGGGCTCTACCAGCGCAAGGAATACAAACGCAAGTACCCCGAAGGTGAAACCATCGCCCACGTTGTGGGCTTTACCAATGTGGAAGACAAGGGTCAAGAAGGCATTGAACTGGCCTTCAATCAGGCGCTTTCAGGCAAGGCCGGTTCCCGGCGGGTGATCAAGGACCGGCTAGGCCGCGTGGTTGAAGGAGTCGGCGAACAGGTTCCGCCTGTCGATGGCCAAGACATCCAGCTCAGTGTTGACAGCAGGGTGCAATTTTTTGCTTACCAAAAGCTGCGCGATGCGGTGATTGCGCGCAAGGCCAAGGCCGGCAGTGTCGTGGTGATCGATTCGATCACGGGTGAAGTGCTGGCTTTGGCCAATTACCCAAGTTACGTGCCTGACAAGCGCCAGAACCTGACCGGCGAGCAGCTTCGCAACCGGGCCGTGACCGACACCTTCGAACCAGGTTCGACCATGAAGCCGATCACGGTGGCCATGGCGCTGGAGGCTGGCCGCATCAAGCCGCAGACCTTGATTGAAACCGGCCCTGGCCGCTTCAACATTGGCGGCTTCACCATCAGCGACACCCACAATTACGGCACATTGACGGTCGAGGGCGTGATTCAGAAGTCCAGCAACGTCGGCGCGCTGAAAATCGCCCAGAAAATGACGCCCCATGAAATGTGGGACACCTATGTCGCCCTCGGCTATGGGCAAAAACCGCAGATCGAGTTTCCTGGCGCGGTATCGGGTCGCCTGCGTCCCTGGAAAACCTGGCGGCCGGTCGAGCAGGCCACCATGGCTTACGGTTATGGACTGTCGGCCTCGTTGTTCCAGATGGCGCATTCCTATACTTCTTTTGCCCATGACGGCCAAATCATCCCGGTCACCATGCTCAAGAAAAACGAGCCGGCTGTCGGTGTCAAAGTTTTTTCTCCCCAAAATGCCCACGCGGTCCGCAAGATGCTCCAGATGGCCGCGGCACCCGGTGGCACCGGACAGCTTGCCCAGACCGTGGGCTACTCGGTGGGCGGCAAGTCCGGCACGGCGCACAAGCAGGTCGGCAAAGGCTATGCCAGCAACAAGTACCGCGCTTGGTTTACCGGCATGGCGCCCATCGAATCGCCGCGCATCATTGTTGCGGTCATGATTGACGAGCCGAGCGACGGTAAATACTTTGGCGGCATTGCTGCTGCCCCGGTATTCAGCGAAGTGGTCCAGCAGACGCTGCGCATGATGGGTGTGCAGCCCGACGTCAGTGTGGTGCCGCAAATCATCACGCAGACGGTGGAGGAGTCGTTTTGACCATCGTTCAACTCCACACGCCTGAACAGGCTGCCCGCTGGCTGCATGAGCGTGTGACTGGCAATCTTTGGGCCGACAGCCGCAAGGCCCGCAGCGGTGATGGCTTCATTGCCTGGCCGGGCGCTGCCACCGACGGGCGCCGGTATGTCACTACTGCCCTGGCTGCCGGCGCAAGCGCCTGTCTGGTTGAAAAAAAAGGTGCGCAAGCCTACAGTTTCAATGACGGGCGGGTGGCGTCGTATGAAGGGCTCAAGGCGGCAACCGGCCCGATTGCCGCCGCCTATTTTGGCGAGCCCAGCAAGCAGTTGCAGCTTGTAGCCATTACCGGTACCAACGGCAAGACATCGACGGCATGGTGGCTGTCGCAGGCGCTTGAGCGGCTCGGACGCCAGTGCGGCATGGTCGGGACGCTGGGCATTGGCAAGCCCGGTGCCACGGTTTCAAACGGACTCACCACGCCTGACCCTGTGCTGCTGCAGCAGCAGTTGCGCCGTTTTGTGAATGAAGGTTTTTCTGCCTGTGTGCTGGAAGCGTCGTCGATTGGCCTGGAAGAGCGGCGGCTTGACGGAACGCAGATCGAAGTGGCGGTTTTCACCAACTTCACCCAGGACCACCTGGACTACCACGCTGGCATGGAAGGCTACTGGCAAGCCAAGAAAATGCTGTTCAGCTGGCGTGGCCTTCGCGCGGCGGTCATCAATATCGACGACCACAAAGGCATGGAGCTGGAAGCTGCGTTGAAACTGACGGCCCTGGACCTTTGGACCGTGTCGTGCACCGGGCCGGCGCGGCTTCAGGCGCAGGCCATTTGCCAAGGTGCGCAGGGCCTGTCTTTTGAGGTGGTGGAGGGTGCAGAGCGCCACCCGGTTTCAAGCGCAATGGTCGGCTTGTACAACGTATCGAACTTGCTCGGCGTCCTGGCCAGCCTGCGGGCGATGCATGTGCCGCTGTCCACTGCGGTGACTTCATGCGTTGGCTTGATGCCCGTACCCGGTCGCGCTGAAACCTTGTCGGTGGCGGGGCTGCCATGGGTCGTGATCGATTATGCCCACACGCCCGACGCGCTGGAAAAAGTGCTGACGGCGCTGCAGCCGGTGACGCAGGCCCGGGGTGGCCGGCTGTGGTGCGTTTTCGGCTGCGGCGGCGATCGCGACGCCGGCAAGCGCCCCCTGATGGCTGCTGTGGCTGAAAAAAATGCCGCTCAACTGGTGTTGACCAGTGACAACCCGCGCAGCGAAGACCCGATGGCCATCATTGAACAGATGCTGCAGGGCCTGCGCCAGCCGCAAGCTGTGCATGTGGAGCAGGACCGCCAGGCTGCCATTGCCCATGCGCTGAACGAAGCCGCGCCGCAGGACGTGGTGCTGCTGGCGGGCAAGGGCCATGAAAACTACCAGGAAATCAAGGGTGTGAAGCGGGCATTTTCCGACCGCGACCAGGCACAGTCTGCCTTGAACGTTTTGGCGGTCATGCGTCAGACCAAGGAGGCCGCATGACAAGCCTTGAGCAAATGGCGGCTTGGCTGCCATCGGCGCGGCTGAAGGGCGATGGCAGCCTCGTGCCCCTGCGAATCCACACTGACACGCGCAGCCTGCGGCCGGGCGACCTGTTCCTGGCGCTCAAGGGCGAGCATTTCGATGCGCATGGATTCCTGGCGCAAGCCAAGGCGCAAGGCGCTGTGGCAGCTGTCGCGCAGCACGGACTGGCCGAAGCCGGTTTGTCTGGAATCGAAGTAGACGACACGCGTCTGGCGCTGGGGCGCATCGCAGCGGCCTGGGCGTCGCAATTCAGCCTGCCGCTGATTGCAGTGACCGGCAGCAATGGAAAGACCACCGTCACGCAGATGATCGCGGCTGTCTTGCGTGCCTGGAAGCCGGAAGCGGCTTTTGCCACTGAAGGCAACCTCAACAACGACATCGGCGTGCCGCTGACGCTGTTGCGCCTGCGCGGCACGCACCAGGTCGGCGTGGTTGAACTCGGCATGAACCACCCTGGCGAAATTGCCTACCTCGCCGGATTGGTCCAGCCCGCGGTGGCGCTGATCAACAATGCCCAGCGTGAACACCTGGAGTTCATGGCCACGGTGGACGCGGTGGCGCTGGAAAACGGCTCGGTGCTGGCAGCGCTGAACGCCTTGGGCACGGCTGTTTTTCCGGCAGACGATGCTTACACCGCGCTCTGGCGGCGCCTGGCGGGCACGCGCCGGGTCATGACTTTCGCGCTTGAGGGGCCCGCCGATGTAACCGCCAGCGCGCTTTGGCGTGGCAACGGTTGGCAGGTGCTTGCCCAAACGCCCTTGGGACCGCTTGAATTTGCGCTGCATATCGCCGGCCGGCACAACATCAAGAATGCACTGGCCGCAGTGGCCTGCGCGCTGGCGGTCGGTGTACCGCCAGGCTTTATCGCTACGGGCCTGTCGGAATTTGTACCCGTCATGGGACGCTCGCGCGCCCTGGCCATTGCATTGCCGGGGCGCAGCGTGGCGTTGATTGACGATACCTACAATGCCAATCCCGACTCGATGCTGGCGGCGCTCCAGGTGCTGGCGGAACTCCCCGGCCCGCGCCTGCTGGTCATGGGTGACATGGGAGAAGTCGGCAGTCAGGGAACACAGTTCCATGGTGAAGCGGGCCGCGAAGCCCGGGCATTGGGAATTGAAAAGCTTTTTACGCTGGGTGAAGAGGCGCAACACGCCAGTGCCGCTTTTGGCGAAGGCCGCCATTTCAGCAGTGCGGAGGAACTGGCCGCTGCCGTATTGCTGGAACTGCCGAACGTTTCCAGCATCGTGGTGAAAGGCTCGCGGTTCATGAAGATGGAACGCATCGTTCAGGCCCTGGCGGCCGCCGGCAACGATTTACAAGAACTACAAAACAAGAAAGAGCCGCATGCTGCTTAGCCTGGCCCAATGGCTCCAGACCCTTTCGCCTGACCTGGGCTTCCTGCGCGTGTTCCAGTATTTGACGCTGCGCGCCGTCATGGCAGCGCTGACCGCATTGCTGATCGGCCTGCTGGCCGGCCCGTTTGTAATTCGCCGCCTGATCGCGCTCAAGATTGGCCAGCCGATCCGCGAGTACGCGATGCAGACGCACCTGAGCAAGAGCGGCACACCCACCATGGGCGGGGTGCTGATTCTCATGGCCATTGGCATTTCGACCTTGTTGTGGTTCGACCTGGCCAACCGTTTTGTCTGGATCGTGCTGCTGGTCACCCTGGGGTTTGGCGCCATCGGTTGGGTCGATGACTGGCGCAAGGTGGTGCTCAAGGATCCGGAAGGCATGCGTTCGCGCGAAAAATACCTCTGGCAGTCCGTCGTCGGACTGGTTGCCGCGCTGTACCTCGTTTTCAGCATTTCGGAAAGTTCCAACATGCGGGTGCTGGAACTGTTCGGCAGCTGGATTCGGTCGGGGTTTGACGTCAACCTGCCGCCCAAGGCCGGCTTGCTGGTGCCGTTCGTGAAAGAGGTGAGCTATCCCCTGGGCGTTTTCGGCTTCGTGATCCTGACTTACCTGGTGATCGTGGGTTCGAGCAATGCGGTCAACCTGACCGACGGGCTGGATGGGCTGGCCATCATGCCGGTGGTGATGGTCGGTTCGTCGCTGGGCGTCTTCGCTTATGTGACCGGCAGCTCGGTCTATTCCAAGTACCTGCTGTTCCCGCACATTCCAGGGTCCGGCGAGTTGCTGATTTTTTGTGCCGCCATGGCCGGTGCCGGCCTGGCGTTTTTATGGTTCAACACCCATCCGGCCCAGGTTTTCATGGGTGACGTGGGCGCGCTCGCGCTCGGCGCTGCGCTTGGCACCATTGCCGTGATCGTTCGCCAGGAAATCGTGCTGGCCATCATGGGCGGAATCTTCGTGGTTGAGGCGCTGTCGGTCATGCTGCAGGTGAGCTGGTTCAAATACACCAAGCGGCGCTATGGCCAGGGGCGGCGGCTGCTGCAAATGGCCCCGCTGCACCATCATTTCGAGAAATGCGGCTGGAAAGAAACGCAGGTTGTGGTTCGTTTCTGGATCATCACCATGCTGCTGTGCCTGGTAGGACTGTCAACCCTGAAACTCAGATGAAAAACCTGGCGGATCAACACATTCTTGTCCTGGGGCTGGGTGCCTCTGGCCTGGCGCTGGCGCGCTGGTGCGCCCGCTCTGGCGCCCGCGTGACCGTGGCCGATACCCGGCCTGCGCCGCCGCAACTCGCCGCACTCAACATCGCGGTGCCAGACGCTGAGTTTGTATGCAGTTCCATGGATGGCGCGCTGCTGGAGCGCAGCAGTTTCGACCAGGTGCTGAAGAGCCCCGGCCTGCCGCCAGCGTCCATCAGCGGCGTGGTTGCGGCAGCCCGGGCGCAAGGCCTTTTCTGCGGAAACGAGCTCAGCGTGTTTTCGCAGGCGCTGGCCGACTTGAAGGCGCACCAGGCGTATGCGCCCCAGGTCATCGGCATCACCGGAACCAATGGCAAAACCACCGTGACCTCACTGGCCGGCCAGCTGATCGAGCGTGCTGGAAAATCAGTGGCCGTGGCGGGCAATATCGGGCCAACGCTGCTCGACACCCTGGCTGACAAGCTGGACGCGCAAGCCGCCGACGAGACTTTCGCTCTGCCGGAAGTTTGGGTGCTGGAACTGTCCAGTTTCCAGCTCGACGGCGTGACCAACTTCGAGCCCACCGTGGCAACTGTCCTGAACATCACCCAGGATCACCTGGACTGGCATGAAACCCTGCCGGCCTATGCGTCTGCCAAGGCGCAGGTGTATGGCGCAAGCGGCCTGATGCTGCTCAACCGCGATGACCCGCTGGTAATGGCAGCATTGCCCGCTGTGATCAAGGGCAAACAGAGCCGCAGCTACCTGACGTTTGGCGATGACGAGCCCATGCGCCCCGGCGACTATGGCATCCAGACTGTTAATGGCATGGCCTGGCTGGTCCGGGCAGATAAGGCGGACGAAACCATCAAGCGGCGCAAGGCTGAAGAGCCGGTGCTGCACATTCAGCGTCTCATGCCGCTCGAAGCCCTGCGCATCCAGGGCCGCCATAATGCCACCAACGCGCTGGCCGCGCTGGGCTTGGCCGTGGCCGTGGGTTGTCCCCTGGGCCCCATGCTGCATGGCTTGCGCGACTACCGGGGCGAGCCGCACCGGGTGCAACCGGTCGCCGTGCTGGACGGGGTGGAATACTTTGACGACAGCAAAGGCACCAATGTCGGCGCCACGGTCGCGGCGCTGGCCGGCCTCGGCCGTGAGCGCAAGCTGGTGCTGATCCTGGGCGGCGAAGGCAAGGGGCAGGATTTTTCGCCGCTTGCCGGTCCGGTGGCGCGCTTTGTGCGGGCCGTGGTGCTGATTGGCCAGGATGCGCCGCGCATTCGCGCCGCCTTGCTGGGCGCAGGCGTTGAACTGCTCGAGGCCGCCTCGATGCACGAAGCGGTCAGCCTGGCCGCCGGGCAAGCACATTCCGGAGACGCCGTGCTGATGTCGCCTGCTTGCGCCAGTTTTGACATGTTTGAAAACTACGAGCACCGCGCCCGTGTTTTTTGCGAGGCGGTGCAGGAACTGGCCGTTGAACAGGGAGCCGTGCTGTGAATTTCGGCATGCGCGCTTCTGGCTGGTTCTCGGGCTTTGGCAAGGCTGCTTCTGACGCCTTGCCGGTTCGCCTGGGTGGCCGCAGCCTACCGGTCAAGCTGACCACGCCGGTTCGCCTGGCCGGGCTGGACTGGGGGCTGGTGTGGGTGACCGTGGCCTTGCTGCTGTCGGGCCTCGTCATGGTTTATTCGGCTTCGGTGGCCATGCCTGACAACCCCAAGTTTGCGCGTTACGCCCATACCTTTTTCTTGACACGGCATCTTGTTTCGCTGCTGACCGCGGCGGTTGCGGCCTATGCGGCGTTTCAAATTCCCATGACGACCTGGGAAAAATACGCACCCTGGCTGTTCATGGCTTCCCTGGTGCTGCTGGTGCTGGTGCTGATCCCCTTTATTGGCAAAGGGGTCAATGGCGCCCGGCGTTGGATTCCGCTGGGGGC
>Ga0326734_1000271_pt1 | contig 14737 bp, 10 predicted proteins | sample 15_GP2_1315_FD_207944 | JGI IMG/M metagenome (GOLD analysis project Ga0326734, IMG submission 207944) | Glacier ice microbial communities from Ngari, Tibet, China - 15_GP2_131.5 | ecosystem: Environmental > Aquatic > Freshwater > Ice > Glacier | place: China: Ngari, Tibet | collected 2018-07-18 | reverse complement strand
AAAATGCATTGTCATCATTATATTTATATATATCAATATAATGTAATTTTTTGCGTGCGTGAGATTAGACGTGGGACCCGCTTGCAACACCGGCCGATCTTGTGACACTGGTCTCCGCACCTTGATCCCCCGCACCCTCCCGCACTAAAAGCCAGCTACAGTTGATCCAGCAGCAGGTGAGTAGCAAGCCATGTTTTCGGTTCCCTCAAACGCTTGGCAAGGGCTGCGCCCCTGCACCCCAGGGCGGCTCCCTGTGGTCACCGCCCGCCGCACTCATTCGCCGAAAGGCTCATTCATGACGGCAGAAGCACCACCCCCCAAGGCAAGAGGAGGCCGCCCCAAAGGCGACCCCAGCGCCGTGCGCCTGCACCGGGTCAATGCCCGGCTCTCGTCCCTGGAGCTGGCCGCGCTCACGGCCAAGGCCGGGCAAATGAGCATGACGCCGGCGCAGTGGCTGCGGGAAGCGGCGCTATCGCGTCGCCTGCCCTCGCCCCCGGTCCCGGCGATCAACCGCGAGCAATACGTCGAACTGGCCCGGCTGGCGGCAAACCTGAATCAACTTGCCAGGGCCGCCAACGAAGGCCGGGCCGTTACGGTCAACGATGGTCTAATGGAACGTCTCACCGCCGAAGTCAAACGCTTACGTCTGGGGCTTTTAGGAACTGGGGGCAGCGATGATTGCTAAAGCTGTCAAAGGCAAGGGATTCCGTGGCGCGCTGGAATACGATTTGAATAAAGAAAAAGGCCAACTACTCGATACCAACATGAGCGGAGAAACGCTGCGAGAACTGGCGGCCGAATTTGGCGAGATTCGCAAGCTGCGCCCGAACTTGGGCAAGGCGGTATTGCACGTCTCATTATCCGCAGCTCCTGGCGAACAACTGACGGACAAGCAATGGCGGGAAATAGGCCAGCGTTATCTGATCGGGATGGACCTCCATCATAATCAATACGTCATCACCCGGCACACCGACACCGAACATGAACATATCCACATCCTGGCGAACCGCATTCGTTTTGATGGCAGTGTCACCAGCGACAGCTGCGATTACAAACGACAGGAGGCGCTCATGCGCGAAATTGAACGGGAATATGGTTTGCAACGGGTCGCGCCTTCCATCGAGGCTGAGCGCCGGGCACCGACCAAGGGCGAGATCGAAGCCGGTATCCGTACCGGGCAGCCATCGGCCAAGCAGCAATTGCAGCAGCTGGCCGACGCCGCCGCCAAGGGTTGCCGCAGCTTCAGCGAGTACCAGGAGCGACTGGAGGCCGGGGGCGTGGAGCTGGTGCCCGTGGTCCAGCTGGGCGGCGCGAAGCTGTCCGGCCTATCCTACCGGCTGGATGGCGTGACGATGAAGGGCAGTGACCTGGGCAAGGGATACAGCCCGGCAGGGCTGGCAAAACGGGGGGTGAAGTATGAGCAAGACCGAGATTTTGCGGCAGTCCGCGCTAGCGTCGAACGAGACACGGCTAGAGCGTTTGGCGGCTCAGATCGAGACAGTGCGGCAGACCAAACACCAGAGCGCGGAGGACTTGGCCGCGACGCTGGAGCCGTTGGCGCAGGCGCTGGCCGCCCTGACGGACGAGACACGGCAGACGCTGGTCGAAATCGATCGCAAGAGCCGGGAGCAGGGCGAGAGGTTCAAAGTCCAGACCGACTCAGCGACCCAGCAATGGAAGGATGCAGCAAAGGAAGCGCAGAAGGCAGCGGACAGCCTGAACCGGGCCGGGGCGCGGATGGAGTGGAGCCACTACGGCCTGGCCGTGATGACGGGGCTGGTTACGGCAGCGCTCGTGAGCGCGTTCTGGCTCTGGCTGGCACCGCCGACCGTGCAGAACCAACTGGACGCGAAAGCCGTAGCCGCGTACCTGAAGCCGGCCGTGATCGAAGCCTTGAAGCCATCCAGAGGCAGATAACCGCGCTGGGGGTGGCCCGCTTCGAGGTGGGGATCCGCGAAGCCAAGACCGGGCAAATGATGAACCGAGAATGGGAGCGCGCCGAGCTGGAGCAGTCCGTCCCTTGGCTCAAGCGGATGAACGCCAAGGGCAATGACGTGTACATCCGCCCCGCCGGCGAGCATGGCCTGGTGTTGGTGGACGACCTGACGCCGGCCGCGCTTGACCGGATGAAGCGGGAAGGATTCCCCCCGGCCGCGACCATCGAAACCAGCCCCGGCAACCACCAGGCGTGGGTCAAACTGTCGGACAAGCCGATATCCTCCGACGCCCGCATCATTGCCGCACAGGGGCTAGCGAAGCAGTACGGCGGCGACATGAACAGCGCTGACAGCCGGCATTACGGCCGGCTGGCTGGCTTCACCAACCAGAAGCCGCAGCACACCCGCGACGGACGGCAACCGTATGTGCTGGCCCGCGACTGCTCAGGGGAGGCCTCAGCCGCCGCGCCAGCGTTCCTCGAGAGCATCGGGCAATTGATCGACAGGGAAGCGAGTAGGAAGGAGCGGGAAGGGCGCATGGAGGCCATCAGGGTGGTCAAGCAGGGCCACGGCTTGCATGACCCCGTGCGCGAGTACCAGAGGCAGGCGCAACGGCTCATGGCGAAGTACGGGGACAAGGCTGATCTGTCACGCATGGACTGGATGATTGCCACCGACATGGCGAAGTCAGGTAACTGGGGGCTGCAAGACATCGAAAAGGGCATCAGGGAGGCTTCTCCGGCCCTTGAGAGCCGCAAAGCGGGCCACATCGAGGACTACGCCAAGCGCACCGCGGAAAAGGCGTGGGCGGCGCCAGAGGTGCAGCAGTACCGGCAAGAGCAAGCATTGCAAGCGCAGCGCGCCGGGAAAAGCCAAGACGGGCCGGGGTATAGCCGTTAAGTCTTTCGGTACACCTCGCGCCGGTTGCCAACCTGCACCACAAGGACGCGCAAAGCGCCGTCCTGAATATCGCAGATGACCCGGCAATCTCCCACCCGGTAACGCCAGAGACCTCCAAGCGGCCCGGTCAATGCTTTGCCGGCGCTGCGTGGGTTCTCCAGGTTGGCAACGCGTTCATCCATGTAATCGAGGATGTGTCGTGCCGTTTGTTTGTCGAGTTTGCGAAGCTGTGTCTTGGCCGTATCGGCGTAATCAATCGTCCAAGCCAAGATCTCTCCTCAAGTCAGCAGCCGAATGCACGGTTTCTTGTCCTTTGCGGACGCGTTCCAGCACGTTGGCGGCAAGGTAGTAGTCTTCCATTTCCTCGATGCCATTCTCAATGATTTCTCGCAGGTAGTAAGCCTTTGTGCGGCCAGTGTTTGAGGCGAGGAAATCAAGCCGTTGCTCCGTTTCTTGAGCGAGGCGTACAGAGGTAGCCATAATAAAATCTCCAAATGAATACGTGTATTCATTGTATCATTTGAATGACCGGGCGCGGCTAACTTTCCCCCTGCCGTGTAACGGTGGGGCGGTGTGTCGGTGTAATCTAGGCGGCGTTGTAGGGTGCGGAAACACCCCACAGCGCCTAACCACAATCGAAGAAAGAGGCTTCAAAAATGGCTGACGAGAAGGATAACGCGCCACGGCGCAAGACGCTGGACGAATTGACCAACCAAGAGCGGCGCGACCGGGAGAAATCGGCATGAAAAAGCTCAATGACCTGTTGGCCCGAATCCCCGAAATGCAGGCAAAGGCGAAGCAGCGCGCCGAGCGCGAGCCGCTGCCGGGTGCTCCATTGCCTGCAAACGTGGTGAAGTTGCCGCTGTGGCCGGAGCCTGTCCGGGCCGTGCCAAATGGCTTCCTAAGGTCTGCCCTGTTTGGGGCGATCAAGAAGGGACCGCGCCGCTACATGCAGCGGGAACTAGTGGCCGCAGTTGAGGGTGTGGAGATTAGCTACACCGGCCAGCGGCTCGACCAAGGCGACCTCGACGTGTGGGAAAGCGTACTGCATGCCGTGCGCCTTCAAGAGCTGGGTAGCCAGTGCCGCCTCACGTCCTACGCCCTGCTGAAGCTCATGGGCAAGACCGACACCGGCAATAATCGGGCGACGCTACAGGTGCGCATCGAGCGGCTCGTGGCAAATGCCCTGACAGTCAAGCAGGGCCGCTACAGCTACATAGGCAACCTGATCGCCGGAGCGGCCAAGGACGAGGAGACGCAGGAATGGGTGATCGAGCTGAATCCGAAGCTGCGCCCCCTGTTCGCCGCAGACCAGTTCACGCTGATCGATTGGGACGTGCGTCATGCGCTAAGCGGCCAGCAGTTGGCGCAATGGTTGCACGGCTTCTACGCCAGCCACGCTAAGCCGTACCCGATGCGAATGGATACGCTGCTTGAGTTGTCTGGCAGCGAGAACGAGAGCGCTACCAGTAGCCGCCAGAAGCTGCGCAAGGCGCTGGGCGCCGTGACCGAGGCCGGCGCAGCCCACGGCCAGCCATTCAGCTATGCAATCAAAGGCGACTTGGTGCATGTCAAAAGGAGAGGCAGCATCCCCCAGCGGCGGCACTTGGCCAAGAAGGCCAAAGTGACCCGAAAGTCCCTTGGCTGATACCGTCCTAGCGGATACGCCGATACCGTCCTAGCGGATACGTTATACCGTCGTAGCGGATACGTTATACCGTCGTAGCGGATACGTTATACCGTCGTAGCGGATACGAAAAAACGCGTTTTCTCCTATGAAAACGAAAAGTGCTAATCCTTTTTAATCTTTCTTAATCCACGAGACGCAAAAAACCGGCGCTCCGACCGAGCGAAGCGAGGCCGGATTTGACACACCGCCCCCGCCGCTGCGCGGCAAGGGAAAGGTGAAGCAAAACCCACCGCCGGCCGTGCCGGCGGTCTGCCAACTCCCCGATCACTTCACAGCAGGCTTACAAGTTCCTGCCATCCTGCCGCGCAGCTTGGCCGCCTCCTCGCCGGCCTTGGTGGCGACAGCCCGTGCGTCGGCTGCGGCCTTTTTTGCATCGTCGAGTTCTCGGGCGGCGCTTTCGAGCCGGGCTTGCCCGGCCTGGACGGCCGTGTTTGCGCTGGCCAGCTCGCGAGCGGTCGCCAGCGCCTGCTGTTCGGCCTTCGCGGCCCTGGCCTCCGCATCCGTGGCGCGGCGCCCGGCGTCGTCCAGCCGGGCGGCCAGCACGGCGGCCTCCTGCCCGGCCTAGCCGGCCCGCTCTACGGCCTCGGCCCGTGCCGCCTGCTCGCGTTCCAGCAGGCCGGTCAGCTGTTCCGTCCTGGCATGGGCCTCGGTCAGCGCCGCCTGCGCCGTGCGAAAGCCCTCAGAGGCCCCTGCAAGCGCTCCGGACAGTCGATTGACCTCGCTACCCATCCGATCGGCTTCCAGGGCCGTGGCGGCCGCTGTAGCGGCCTGCAAAGCGATTTTGGTCTGGGCCTGTTCCAGCTCCGCGCTCAGTTGGTCCGCCAGGTCCACCGCCTCGCGCCGCGACTGCTCCAGGTCGATGCGGATCTGTTCCAGGGCGGCGCGCTCTGATTTCAGGCGGTCGTTCGCCATCTCCAGGGCGATGGTCCAGGTTTCATTGATGACGCCGGCCAGGCGGTCCAACAGCGCTTGGGGCGCCGGCTCCTGCAGCGGCGTCGTCGCCTGCTGGTGGATTACGCGCCACTCCTTGGGGCACCGACAGAATTCGGAAAAAATCGTACGCTAAGGCTCACGCCAAGGGCTAATGCAGGTGTAATAGCCATGTTTGGCGATGTCGGGAATAGTCAAGACAGGGTTTCCGGCCACCGAACCAAGCCGACATGGTTTTTCGTATAGTTGCGCGAGGGCTGAGAAAATTCACAGCAGGGCCGTTTCCGCGAAGGCCGTTAAACATCTGTTTTCCGACAGGCCGATGGAGGCCAAATTTGACGTGGAATTCCTTAACGTACTATTTTTTCCGAATTCTGTGTTCTCCCCTCCTTCAACGCCTCGGAGATCGTGGTGTAGCTGCCGCCGCCCACCGCCTTGCGCACGGCGGCCAGAGTGGCGGTTCCGGCGGCGGCGGCGATCTCGGTCGCGGCGGCAAAAATGCTCTCTTTGGTGATGGCCATGGCTGTATTCCTGTAAAGGTGAATGGGCTTTATGTCAAATGATTTGGGGAAAGGAAAAGCGAAGAAAAAGGACGGCGGAAGCCGCTACAGGGTTGTAGCGTCAGGGGTGAGGCTCCTGATGGTAGGTCGAATGATTTCCAGTGTGCTGTTTTTTTTCATCGCAATGAAGATGGACAAGGCCGTGCCATTTCCTGTGCTTTCTATGGCGAATTCGGCACCCAGTGCGTGCGCCCGTTCTTTGATCCCGATCAGTCCGAACGAATTGGGCTTTTCCCTATCGTTTGACTCAATTCCTTTTCCATTGTCTTTGATCGTCATCGAAAATCCATGCTCGTCGCGGTGCAGCTTTACCTTTACTTTGGTGGCCTGGGCGTGGCGAATAACATTGTTCAGCGCTTCCTGAAAAATCCGGAATAGTGCCAAACTTTTATTCTTATCAAAATCCAGTTCGGTCTCTTCGCTCGTCATCAGTTTGCAGTCAATTCCGCTCGAGCGCGTAAATTGCTTTAATTGCCACTCCACCGCTGCGAGCAAGCCCAGTTCCAGGGTGGCAGGGCGCAGATTGTTCATGATTAATTTGACGGACTGGATGGTGGCATTAATGTTGTTCAGCATCAGCGATGCGCGTTGGTTCAGGTTTGGATTCGTCCCCTCCGTGCCTGAGTACAGTGCCGTCGCATCCATTTTCAGTACCAGCAAATTCTGGCCAAGATCATCGTGAATATCTTGCGCGATGCGTTTTCGTTCATCTTCCCTGATTGTCTGGATATGATCGGAAAGGCGGTGCAACTCTGAGAGCGATTGCCGGCTGACAGTCTCGGAAATTGCCAATTGTCGGTGCTGGTTGAGCAGGCGCAATATCAGGAAGCAGACGAACATAGAAAACAGGCTGAAAACCACCGCCAGCAGGATCAGGTTGCGTCGCACCCCGGCGAGGGTGTTGTAACGATCCTGCTCGGCGATGCCGACCGTCAGGATCACTGGGTAGTCGGCCAGGTTCTTAGCGAAAACATCACGTTGTATTTGATCGAACGGACTGATGAACCCAAAGACGCTGCTTCCATGGCCTCGTTCGGGCCTGAGCAGTTTGGCGATCCTGTTTCCATACATCTTGGGCGATACCTCGGGCTGTCGGGCGATCAGCCACTGTTCCTGCGTGATCATGCTGGTGAAGCTATGCGGCCCTAGACTGGTACTGCGGTAAAAGTCTGTGATGTACTCGGGCAGCAACGACAGCACCACCGCGCCGTCGAAGATGCCATTTTTGAAGATCGGTCGCGCCAGACGGTACTGCATCTTGCCCGTTACCCGGCCCCGGCGCGTGGCGCCGACGAAGAGCGAATCGCCCGGGTGCGTAATGAAATACTGGTAATGATCGAGGTCGGGCATCTTGCCCAGCGTCTTCAGTTTGTCACGCGACGTTTCCGAATGGTAGACGAACAAGCCGTCACGGTCGAGGACAGTCACAATACCCGTGAAAATTTCAGTATGCGAGGCCTTGATCTTGTGCACGAAGCTGTCCAACTTTTCGGTGTTGTTGTCATGCTCCTGCAGATAGACGCGGATGGCGCGCAGTTGGCCGTCGGCATAATCGAACAGGCGTGTCGAGTGCGCCTCGAAGGCGAGCAGCATGCGTTGCGCTTCTGCCCGATCTTCGACTTGACGCTCGTCGCGAAGTTTATGGTAAATGAGGAGGCAGCCGAGGGAAAAAATCAGGACGAGCAGTACCGACAACGCCAGTACGGTCAGAGAGCGCTTATCCCATTGCTGAGTGGATCGATTTTGCATGGGCCGGCGTTTGAGGTGGAGTGACAAATTTGCAAACGGACAAAATGCATTGTCATCATTATATTTATATATATCAATATAATGTAATTTTTTGCGTGCGTGAGATTAGACGTGGGACCCGCTTGCAACACCGGCCGATCTTGTGACACTGGTCTCCGCACCTTGATCCCCCGCACCCTCCCGCACTAAAAGCCAGCTACAGTTGATCCAGCAGCAGGTGAGTAGCAAGCCATGTTTTCGGTTCCCTCAAACGCTTGGCAAGGGCTGCGCCCCTGCACCCCAGGGCGGCTCCCTGTGGTCACCGCCCGCCGCACTCATTCGCCGAAAGGCTCATTCATGACGGCAGAAGCACCACCCCCCAAGGCAAGAGGAGGCCGCCCCAAAGGCGACCCCAGCGCCGTGCGCCTGCACCGGGTCAATGCCCGGCTCTCGTCCCTGGAGCTGGCCGCGCTCACGGCCAAGGCCGGGCAAATGAGCATGACGCCGGCGCAGTGGCTGCGGGAAGCGGCGCTATCGCGTCGCCTGCCCTCGCCCCCGGTCCCGGCGATCAACCGCGAGCAATACGTCGAACTGGCCCGGCTGGCGGCAAACCTGAATCAACTTGCCAGGGCCGCCAACGAAGGCCGGGCCGTTACGGTCAACGATGGTCTAATGGAACGTCTCACCGCCGAAGTCAAACGCTTACGTCTGGGGCTTTTAGGAACTGGGGGCAGCGATGATTGCTAAAGCTGTCAAAGGCAAGGGATTCCGTGGCGCGCTGGAATACGATTTGAATAAAGAAAAAGGCCAACTACTCGATACCAACATGAGCGGAGAAACGCTGCGAGAACTGGCGGCCGAATTTGGCGAGATTCGCAAGCTGCGCCCGAACTTGGGCAAGGCGGTATTGCACGTCTCATTATCCGCAGCTCCTGGCGAACAACTGACGGACAAGCAATGGCGGGAAATAGGCCAGCGTTATCTGATCGGGATGGACCTCCATCATAATCAATACGTCATCACCCGGCACACCGACACCGAACATGAACATATCCACATCCTGGCGAACCGCATTCGTTTTGATGGCAGTGTCACCAGCGACAGCTGCGATTACAAACGACAGGAGGCGCTCATGCGCGAAATTGAACGGGAATATGGTTTGCAACGGGTCGCGCCTTCCATCGAGGCTGAGCGCCGGGCACCGACCAAGGGCGAGATCGAAGCCGGTATCCGTACCGGGCAGCCATCGGCCAAGCAGCAATTGCAGCAGCTGGCCGACGCCGCCGCCAAGGGTTGCCGCAGCTTCAGCGAGTACCAGGAGCGACTGGAGGCCGGGGGCGTGGAGCTGGTGCCCGTGGTCCAGCTGGGCGGCGCGAAGCTGTCCGGCCTATCCTACCGGCTGGATGGCGTGACGATGAAGGGCAGTGACCTGGGCAAGGGATACAGCCCGGCAGGGCTGGCAAAACGGGGGGTGAAGTATGAGCAAGACCGAGATTTTGCGGCAGTCCGCGCTAGCGTCGAACGAGACACGGCTAGAGCGTTTGGCGGCTCAGATCGAGACAGTGCGGCAGACCAAACACCAGAGCGCGGAGGACTTGGCCGCGACGCTGGAGCCGTTGGCGCAGGCGCTGGCCGCCCTGACGGACGAGACACGGCAGACGCTGGTCGAAATCGATCGCAAGAGCCGGGAGCAGGGCGAGAGGTTCAAAGTCCAGACCGACTCAGCGACCCAGCAATGGAAGGATGCAGCAAAGGAAGCGCAGAAGGCAGCGGACAGCCTGAACCGGGCCGGGGCGCGGATGGAGTGGAGCCACTACGGCCTGGCCGTGATGACGGGGCTGGTTACGGCAGCGCTCGTGAGCGCGTTCTGGCTCTGGCTGGCACCGCCGACCGTGCAGAACCAACTGGACGCGAAAGCCGTAGCCGCGTACCTGAAGCCGGCCGTGATCGAAGCCTTGAAGCCATCCAGAGGCAGATAACCGCGCTGGGGGTGGCCCGCTTCGAGGTGGGGATCCGCGAAGCCAAGACCGGGCAAATGATGAACCGAGAATGGGAGCGCGCCGAGCTGGAGCAGTCCGTCCCTTGGCTCAAGCGGATGAACGCCAAGGGCAATGACGTGTACATCCGCCCCGCCGGCGAGCATGGCCTGGTGTTGGTGGACGACCTGACGCCGGCCGCGCTTGACCGGATGAAGCGGGAAGGATTCCCCCCGGCCGCGACCATCGAAACCAGCCCCGGCAACCACCAGGCGTGGGTCAAACTGTCGGACAAGCCGATATCCTCCGACGCCCGCATCATTGCCGCACAGGGGCTAGCGAAGCAGTACGGCGGCGACATGAACAGCGCTGACAGCCGGCATTACGGCCGGCTGGCTGGCTTCACCAACCAGAAGCCGCAGCACACCCGCGACGGACGGCAACCGTATGTGCTGGCCCGCGACTGCTCAGGGGAGGCCTCAGCCGCCGCGCCAGCGTTCCTCGAGAGCATCGGGCAATTGATCGACAGGGAAGCGAGTAGGAAGGAGCGGGAAGGGCGCATGGAGGCCATCAGGGTGGTCAAGCAGGGCCACGGCTTGCATGACCCCGTGCGCGAGTACCAGAGGCAGGCGCAACGGCTCATGGCGAAGTACGGGGACAAGGCTGATCTGTCACGCATGGACTGGATGATTGCCACCGACATGGCGAAGTCAGGTAACTGGGGGCTGCAAGACATCGAAAAGGGCATCAGGGAGGCTTCTCCGGCCCTTGAGAGCCGCAAAGCGGGCCACATCGAGGACTACGCCAAGCGCACCGCGGAAAAGGCGTGGGCGGCGCCAGAGGTGCAGCAGTACCGGCAAGAGCAAGCATTGCAAGCGCAGCGCGCCGGGAAAAGCCAAGACGGGCCGGGGTATAGCCGTTAAGTCTTTCGGTACACCTCGCGCCGGTTGCCAACCTGCACCACAAGGACGCGCAAAGCGCCGTCCTGAATATCGCAGATGACCCGGCAATCTCCCACCCGGTAACGCCAGAGACCTCCAAGCGGCCCGGTCAATGCTTTGCCGGCGCTGCGTGGGTTCTCCAGGTTGGCAACGCGTTCATCCATGTAATCGAGGATGTGTCGTGCCGTTTGTTTGTCGAGTTTGCGAAGCTGTGTCTTGGCCGTATCGGCGTAATCAATCGTCCAAGCCAAGATCTCTCCTCAAGTCAGCAGCCGAATGCACGGTTTCTTGTCCTTTGCGGACGCGTTCCAGCACGTTGGCGGCAAGGTAGTAGTCTTCCATTTCCTCGATGCCATTCTCAATGATTTCTCGCAGGTAGTAAGCCTTTGTGCGGCCAGTGTTTGAGGCGAGGAAATCAAGCCGTTGCTCCGTTTCTTGAGCGAGGCGTACAGAGGTAGCCATAATAAAATCTCCAAATGAATACGTGTATTCATTGTATCATTTGAATGACCGGGCGCGGCTAACTTTCCCCCTGCCGTGTAACGGTGGGGCGGTGTGTCGGTGTAATCTAGGCGGCGTTGTAGGGTGCGGAAACACCCCACAGCGCCTAACCACAATCGAAGAAAGAGGCTTCAAAAATGGCTGACGAGAAGGATAACGCGCCACGGCGCAAGACGCTGGACGAATTGACCAACCAAGAGCGGCGCGACCGGGAGAAATCGGCATGAAAAAGCTCAATGACCTGTTGGCCCGAATCCCCGAAATGCAGGCAAAGGCGAAGCAGCGCGCCGAGCGCGAGCCGCTGCCGGGTGCTCCATTGCCTGCAAACGTGGTGAAGTTGCCGCTGTGGCCGGAGCCTGTCCGGGCCGTGCCAAATGGCTTCCTAAGGTCTGCCCTGTTTGGGGCGATCAAGAAGGGACCGCGCCGCTACATGCAGCGGGAACTAGTGGCCGCAGTTGAGGGTGTGGAGATTAGCTACACCGGCCAGCGGCTCGACCAAGGCGACCTCGACGTGTGGGAAAGCGTACTGCATGCCGTGCGCCTTCAAGAGCTGGGTAGCCAGTGCCGCCTCACGTCCTACGCCCTGCTGAAGCTCATGGGCAAGACCGACACCGGCAATAATCGGGCGACGCTACAGGTGCGCATCGAGCGGCTCGTGGCAAATGCCCTGACAGTCAAGCAGGGCCGCTACAGCTACATAGGCAACCTGATCGCCGGAGCGGCCAAGGACGAGGAGACGCAGGAATGGGTGATCGAGCTGAATCCGAAGCTGCGCCCCCTGTTCGCCGCAGACCAGTTCACGCTGATCGATTGGGACGTGCGTCATGCGCTAAGCGGCCAGCAGTTGGCGCAATGGTTGCACGGCTTCTACGCCAGCCACGCTAAGCCGTACCCGATGCGAATGGATACGCTGCTTGAGTTGTCTGGCAGCGAGAACGAGAGCGCTACCAGTAGCCGCCAGAAGCTGCGCAAGGCGCTGGGCGCCGTGACCGAGGCCGGCGCAGCCCACGGCCAGCCATTCAGCTATGCAATCAAAGGCGACTTGGTGCATGTCAAAAGGAGAGGCAGCATCCCCCAGCGGCGGCACTTGGCCAAGAAGGCCAAAGTGACCCGAAAGTCCCTTGGCTGATACCGTCCTAGCGGATACGCCGATACCGTCCTAGCGGATACGTTATACCGTCGTAGCGGATACGTTATACCGTCGTAGCGGATACGTTATACCGTCGTAGCGGATACGAAAAAACGCGTTTTCTCCTATGAAAACGAAAAGTGCTAATCCTTTTTAATCTTTCTTAATCCACGAGACGCAAAAAACCGGCGCTCCGACCGAGCGAAGCGAGGCCGGATTTGACACACCGCCCCCGCCGCTGCGCGGCAAGGGAAAGGTGAAGCAAAACCCACCGCCGGCCGTGCCGGCGGTCTGCCAACTCCCCGATCACTTCACAGCAGGCTTACAAGTTCCTGCCATCCTGCCGCGCAGCTTGGCCGCCTCCTCGCCGGCCTTGGTGGCGACAGCCCGTGCGTCGGCTGCGGCCTTTTTTGCATCGTCGAGTTCTCGGGCGGCGCTTTCGAGCCGGGCTTGCCCGGCCTGGACGGCCGTGTTTGCGCTGGCCAGCTCGCGAGCGGTCGCCAGCGCCTGCTGTTCGGCCTTCGCGGCCCTGGCCTCCGCATCCGTGGCGCGGCGCCCGGCGTCGTCCAGCCGGGCGGCCAGCACGGCGGCCTCCTGCCCGGCCTAGCCGGCCCGCTCTACGGCCTCGGCCCGTGCCGCCTGCTCGCGTTCCAGCAGGCCGGTCAGCTGTTCCGTCCTGGCATGGGCCTCGGTCAGCGCCGCCTGCGCCGTGCGAAAGCCCTCAGAGGCCCCTGCAAGCGCTCCGGACAGTCGATTGACCTCGCTACCCATCCGATCGGCTTCCAGGGCCGTGGCGGCCGCTGTAGCGGCCTGCAAAGCGATTTTGGTCTGGGCCTGTTCCAGCTCCGCGCTCAGTTGGTCCGCCAGGTCCACCGCCTCGCGCCGCGACTGCTCCAGGTCGATGCGGATCTGTTCCAGGGCGGCGCGCTCTGATTTCAGGCGGTCGTTCGCCATCTCCAGGGCGATGGTCCAGGTTTCATTGATGACGCCGGCCAGGCGGTCCAACAGCGCTTGGGGCGCCGGCTCCTGCAGCGGCGTCGTCGCCTGCTGGTGGATTACGCGCCACTCCTTGGGGCACCGACAGAATTCGGAAAAAATCGTACGCTAAGGCTCACGCCAAGGGCTAATGCAGGTGTAATAGCCATGTTTGGCGATGTCGGGAATAGTCAAGACAGGGTTTCCGGCCACCGAACCAAGCCGACATGGTTTTTCGTATAGTTGCGCGAGGGCTGAGAAAATTCACAGCAGGGCCGTTTCCGCGAAGGCCGTTAAACATCTGTTTTCCGACAGGCCGATGGAGGCCAAATTTGACGTGGAATTCCTTAACGTACTATTTTTTCCGAATTCTGTGTTCTCCCCTCCTTCAACGCCTCGGAGATCGTGGTGTAGCTGCCGCCGCCCACCGCCTTGCGCACGGCGGCCAGAGTGGCGGTTCCGGCGGCGGCGGCGATCTCGGTCGCGGCGGCAAAAATGCTCTCTTTGGTGATGGCCATGGCTGTATTCCTGTAAAGGTGAATGGGCTTTATGTCAAATGATTTGGGGAAAGGAAAAGCGAAGAAAAAGGACGGCGGAAGCCGCTACAGGGTTGTAGCGTCAGGGGTGAGGCTCCTGATGGTAGGTCGAATGATTTCCAGTGTGCTGTTTTTTTTCATCGCAATGAAGATGGACAAGGCCGTGCCATTTCCTGTGCTTTCTATGGCGAATTCGGCACCCAGTGCGTGCGCCCGTTCTTTGATCCCGATCAGTCCGAACGAATTGGGCTTTTCCCTATCGTTTGACTCAATTCCTTTTCCATTGTCTTTGATCGTCATCGAAAATCCATGCTCGTCGCGGTGCAGCTTTACCTTTACTTTGGTGGCCTGGGCGTGGCGAATAACATTGTTCAGCGCTTCCTGAAAAATCCGGAATAGTGCCAAACTTTTATTCTTATCAAAATCCAGTTCGGTCTCTTCGCTCGTCATCAGTTTGCAGTCAATTCCGCTCGAGCGCGTAAATTGCTTTAATTGCCACTCCACCGCTGCGAGCAAGCCCAGTTCCAGGGTGGCAGGGCGCAGATTGTTCATGATTAATTTGACGGACTGGATGGTGGCATTAATGTTGTTCAGCATCAGCGATGCGCGTTGGTTCAGGTTTGGATTCGTCCCCTCCGTGCCTGAGTACAGTGCCGTCGCATCCATTTTCAGTACCAGCAAATTCTGGCCAAGATCATCGTGAATATCTTGCGCGATGCGTTTTCGTTCATCTTCCCTGATTGTCTGGATATGATCGGAAAGGCGGTGCAACTCTGAGAGCGATTGCCGGCTGACAGTCTCGGAAATTGCCAATTGTCGGTGCTGGTTGAGCAGGCGCAATATCAGGAAGCAGACGAACATAGAAAACAGGCTGAAAACCACCGCTAGCAGGATCAGGTTGCGTCGCACCCCGGCGAGGGTGTTGTAACGATCC
>Ga0326734_1000270_pt1 | contig 14780 bp, 31 predicted proteins | sample 15_GP2_1315_FD_207944 | JGI IMG/M metagenome (GOLD analysis project Ga0326734, IMG submission 207944) | Glacier ice microbial communities from Ngari, Tibet, China - 15_GP2_131.5 | ecosystem: Environmental > Aquatic > Freshwater > Ice > Glacier | place: China: Ngari, Tibet | collected 2018-07-18 | reverse complement strand
GCGGTGTAGATTGGGCTGGCTGCGCTGCCTTAACCATGTTGAGCGCATCCTCAACATGGTCGGCTGGCTGCTCTGGCTTAACCATGTTGAGCGCATCTATCAGCCCCTGCCGATACTCGTCGCGCTGACGCTTTATGCGCGCCGGTAGGTCACAAAATAGGCTGCATGAGTGAATGTCGCCAGTCATATCAATCCCTAAAACTTTTTGCCATCTACGGCGCGGCGGCTTTCAAGCGTATGGTCGATTCTGGTGCTGTTAAAAATTAGCTTCTCAGCTATCGCGCCTGCTACGTCCAGACCAAGCCCGCCGCTCATATCGAAAATGCGTATAACGGCGTCGGCAAGCTCAACTTCAAGCATCGAACGATTCGGTAGCTTGTCGTCTTTCAACAGCTTGCGGTGGCCTTCCATCGCTTCGCTGATCTCGCTATGAACTAAGCACAACAGTTCGCCCACATTGCGCGTCGGTGCTATCAGCGGATAGCCCTTACTTGTCAAATCCGCGCCGCTGGTCATATCCGACCACCAGCCGTTCCTCTTGGCCTGTCCGTGGCATATCCATTGCAGCGTTTCGCCTGCCGTTTTAATCGTTGTCGGGCAAAGTTGTGTCATGTTTGTTTCCTTTGTTTGTCAATTCCGCTGGCGCGTCCGACCGCGCAAAATCTTCATGCGCTCGTCAGTGGCTTTCATCATTTGCGCAGGGCTGCTACTGTTTAAAACAGTCGCATATATATCGACGGCATCGACCAGATCACCACGCCCTGGCCCGTCCAAACCCCAAGCACCCGTTTTCTCAAAGCGCGCAATCGACCGCTCTACCGCGTCACTTCCCGCCTTCAAAACCGGCAGTATGGGGTTATCAATTGGCTGTATTTGCAGCGCCCTGATGACCGTCACACCCAAGGAATGGGCCAGCAAGTCGTAAGCGTGCTCAGTGTCTTTTGGTGGTACGCAATCAAGCAACGATTGAAGCGCGATCCTTACAAGCACCTCGGATTTACTCGCAGCGTCTTTTGTCTCATGAAACCCCGGTAGCGGATCATCGTCAAAAGAGCGCACGCGGTTGATCGTGTTCATCCATTCCGCGCCGTTGTAAGCGCCGCCGTTATGCCTGCGGTTGCGGGCGTAGGTGGTGGTTTTTTTCATGGTTCCTATTCCAGTTCGCCATTGCTTTGAGCAAAGGTTTGGGCTTAATTCGCAAAGCTGGTGCGGCTCGATTAGCCGCCCGCTTTGCTTTCACCTCGGGTGTGCGTGAATACACCCGCATCTGTTCCTTCTTTGTTTCGCCAGTGCTGGGCATGATCAAAAAGGAATATCCGAGTCCATATCGTCAAACCCGCTGCTGACCGCCTGACGTGCTGGCGGCTGGCGCTGCTGCGCTGGCGCTGCGGGCCGTTGCGCTTCTGGCTGCTTGTCTTTGCGCTTTACTGACAAGCTCATAAACATTTTTCCTGACTCCGATTTCTTGATCCAGCCGTCCAGAAAATACTCGACGCCATCGACGTTCAACGAGCCAGTGCGGTCTGGTTTTTTGTCGCCTTGTTCTTTCTTGTCGTTCATAAAAAGTACACCGCGATTTGAATTGTCGTAAGCCATTTATGCTGCCTCTTTCATGTTGTTTAACTTTTCAACCATCTGGTCCACTTCGGACAGAAAAACCACCACTTCGCGCTCCAGCGCCTCAATCATTAGCGGGTCCCGCTCAATCCGCGTAACGAATAACTGAAGGTGTACAGGAAAGCGCGGATCAAAGCTCACGAAATCACACCAACGGCTATCACAGCAAGCCATTTGCCAGAGCATTTGCGTGATGTATTTGCCTTCTGGTTTTTTGGATAACAGCGTCCTGGCGTGAGTCGCTGACTGCGGACACTTGATTTCAACCAGCCCGAAAGCGTCAACCAAGCCATCAGGGGACGCGCCAGCCATAGCGATAACCGGGTGGGAGATCATTCCTACTTCGTCAACGATTGCGCCTGTCCTGGCCTCGTATGCAGCGCGGGCCAATGGCTCGTTATCCGTCCCCCAGGCCATAGCAGCATTGGTAAACGACTCCTGCCGTGCGCCGGTTAAACGCTCCAGCGCAAGCTCGACGCAGTAGTTTTCGCGGCTGGTGCTGTATCCTGATTTCGTTTTGGCTATTACGTCAGCGACGCGGGATGCCGTAACTTTGCCCAGACGAAGCGCAAACCATTCGTCAGAGCCTTGTATGACGGCGCTCATAAAACCACCGCGTCAATGATGTTGCTGTCCTGCAAAGCGTCCGCTTCAAGCGTTGCCCTGCGCTCTCTTACAGCCTCTTTCAAGGCCGCATGACCAGCCTTGTCTTTGGCCGCTACAGCCAGCGCGCCAGAATCTTTCCAAACCTTCACTAATGCGTCAGTGCTGATAGTGTTTTCAACCGCGTTGAGGGCGGCAATCACATCAAAAGTAACGACAGTTATCTCGCCGGTTTCAGGGTCAATCCGCTTTGGCGCGCTTGATTCACGAATGCGCTCTGCTTCGTCGTCGTCAAAGATGCCGGTGAATCCAAACGCTAACCGGGCGCATTGAATCATTGCCTTATGGCGAAGCATTCGGCGCGGGTGTGACTTCCACGGCGCTACTTCACGGCGGCATTCGGCCATAAATTCCGTCACGCGAATAGGGTGGCTGCGGTCTTTGCGATGGATGATGCAAGTGCAGCTTTCAGAGTCCTGCTCAAAATCCATACCGTCAAATTGTGGATTACTGTTGATGATGCGGCTCCAGCCGTCTACACCGACAACCGGCACGATTCCGTTACGGTCTGGGAAGGCGTAAATCTCACGGGTGAAAGGATTTAAGCCGTATTGCTGCGCCACAACCAGTAATGCGGTCATCTGGTCGTCAGTCGGTGGTGTTTGACTCTTAAACGCCGTAGCTTTAAGAATCTGCGCAAGTCCTTCGCCGTTGCCCATATTGAAGGTTTTAGCGAGGTTGCTGGTTAGGGTTGTAAGTGCAGTAGTCATATCATCCTTTAAGTTAAAACGCGCCCCAAGTAGCCCGCAGCACCGCCATAATCCGGCCATGACCGCAGTTACGCTCCATGCGGTAGTACCAGCACCACAAATGCCTGTAGCTCACGGCTTTGCCTTTCCAATTGCAGCGGCTGCGCGGGTGATAGCGCGGCGGGTGGCTGCGTAAGGGTCGTCGCCGAGCTTTTCAGACATGATTACTTGGTGTTCAGTGCTGTCGGCCCATACGCGACACTTGGCAAAACCTTTCGGTTCAATGCGAATGCTTACGGCCACAGCCAGCCTCAGCGCGTCGCCGTCATCGTGCAGCGGGTTCCATAACGTACCTTTGCACGTAGGTTTTCCTGCTTTTAATTTCGTACAGTCAAACGAGGTATCGCCAATCCATTCAAGGCGAATCCCCGCAGCCTTAGCCGCAAGCTCAAGCAATTCACGGTCTGTTGTAATCATGGCGCGCTCACGTAAGCAACGGAATAAACGACGACCATCACAGCAACAACTAGCAGCCAGCTAACGGCTTTGTCACCCAGCGTTGTCGCGTTTGAGGGCTTGGCAAGCAGCACGGTTTGAATGACAACTGCGTCACCCTGAATAGGCATTGCGGGGGGTATGTAGCAGCGGCCAATTTGAAGCCCGACTGTCGTCGTATACGGGGTCATGCTGATACTCCTGTTGCTTTGGCAATGGCTGCAACAGCAAAATCAGATTCGCTTACTCTGAGGCTGTGTTTTAAGCAGAACTGCAACGCCTCCAGCAAATCAGGCGCGGCAGATATAAGGCGCAAATTTGCGCTTGCTTCGTCCCAATCAATTTCGCGTTTTGTTTGCTGTGAGCGGACTGGCGGGAAAACAAAGTGAATTGGCACAAAAGCTACAGGCCAGTTGTCGTTCGTAACCACCTCAAAACCTTCATATTTTGGGCTGGCATCACTGCCTGTGGGCGGGTCACAACTCCACGATTGAAGCCACGGCCCAGGCGTATGTGCTGTAGTCATGCTGCAACCTCCAGCGCCTGAAGCTGGCTAATCTGACGCATGATTTCGGTGTTCATCGCGTGAAAAGCAGCGGCGGCTTGTTTCTGCTTTTCCTCAAGCGCTTTGATTTGCGCGGGGCGTGGGTCGAAGTTGTCTGGAATGTTGATTTCGACTGCAATCTCCTTAATCAGTATTTCATTCATATCTGTTTCGCCCGTGTAGTCGCGGTGGCGCAGCACCAATTCGCCGTAATTCCACGGCTCTGCGCTAAAGTGCAGAAAGCCTTTGAGTGTCTTTTTCATGCTGCGCTCCTTTGGCGGTTATCAAAAGCAGTGGCCATTTGCTGCTGTACTAAATCGGCATCAACGCGGTCTGCCAAGTCGTCGAGTTCGTCAACAACCAGCGCTTTGCACGCTTCAGACAAACAGCCGCTGCGGTTAAACAGCGCTGCTATTGACGCGGTGAGGCTTGAAAGCTCCGCGTGTGATGCGTTTTGCACGCTGCGTACAGCGGTTTTTGCTTGTTCAATATTCATGCTGTTGCTCCTAGTTGTTAACCACTACAAACCGGGTGTTTGCTTGCGATGAATCAAATTCTAGCGTGTGGCTAGTCGTTGTCAAGCTAACAGCTAGAAATAACCAGAAAATAAACCCTATAAGTAAAAACCCTTAGAGGTAGTAAAGGCGTAAAAAAGCCACCGCAAAGGGTGGCTGGTGTGGGGTGGGTAGATCAGAAAACTACAAAGACGGGCCTCTATCAGTACAGTGCATGAAAAACATGGCATCAAACGACTGATCGGGTTCCGATTCAGATTCTCCTGCACCTGACGCAAAGTAAAACCGTTTAAAACCCGTAAGACCGCCATAACTGTTACGTGCGTTCACTTCACCGCACAGTGCAATTTCACGGGTGTTGTTGCCACCAAAATCACGCGGCAAACCAATAAACAGATTGCGGTACTTCGCAGAATCCGGATCTTTAAGTTGTGCTCGAAAAGCGGCCTTGCTTGCATTTACAAACTTTGTGACTTCAGCTTTTGAAGGTGCTTTTTGCGCCGCTGCAACGCTACAAAACAAAGCAAAAAAAGCGGTAAAAATTACACTTTTCATTTTTTCTCACCTTAAATTCCCACGGACCGCATGGGCGCGGTTAAAACTGCTTACTTTCCCAAACTTTCAGCACTTTAGCCAAAACCTCAAAATCCATTTCCGGCTTGATTGTCCAATCCCGATAACGGGAATTCTCGCTTATCACCAGCACACCCTCGCCCGGTATGCGCTGCAGTCGTTTGATGAACCCTTCGTCGCCAACACGGAAGAAGTAGACGCCATCAAAATCGCAACTCGTTACACCTTTGTCAACCAATAGCGGGTCGCCTGGGTTGTACATGCCGAGCATCGAGTCGCCGAATCCGGTCACGATGCATAAATTGCTGTCGCTGGTGTGATGTTTGACATTCATGCGAATCCACTCTTTATCAACATGCCAGCTTTTGATCGTGCCTGGCTGGTCAACCAGCCTCAACCCATTCCCCATGCTGCCCCCTGTGTCATATTGTTTTATTGCTAAATCATCAGGGTGCGCTGATGGCGTACTTGGCAGCTCGTCAAACCAGTTGATGCTTCGCCCTTTTGCGTACGCCCTAGATATGGTGCGAGCAGCGTCGCGGCCCATTGATTTTTTGATGCCTTTGTAAAGTTGGTAGACGTATTCTTCGTCTAAGCCTGTGCTGGTAGCTACGGCCCGATAACCAAGGCGTAGTTTTCCCCCAGCGTTTGTAGCTTCAACATCTACGATTTCACGCAGATTTTTAATTCGGTTTTCTTCTGCGGCCATAAAAATCATTCAATCAGACGGCTGGCAAATAAATCTAGCCACAGGCTTGACAATGGCTAGCCGACGGCTAGAATAATTGCCATGGCACTTCCAATCTACACCCCAGAACACCGCCGTTTTATCGCTGAAAAGCTGGATATCGACGAGCAATACCTGTACCAAATCGCCAGAGGCATCAAGGTTGCCAGCCCGTCTTTGGCGCGTAGTTGGCACGAAATTGATCCAGAGGCCCGACTGTGCGATCTGCGTCCTGCTGACTGGCAAGCCATCTGGCCCGAACTTGCCACCCCTGCAAAGGCTTAAGCCATGCAAGCACTGATCGCCCTTGATACGCGGATGCAGGCCAGCCAGTGCGGCTTCGTGGGCGGTGATCCAACCCTTCTTGATGTGTCCTCCATCCGCGCTGCTTGCCAGCGGGGTGCCTCCCAAGGCATCAGCAAAGGTGGTCGGGCATATCAAAAAGGCTTGATTTTTGGAATTCGTCATGCCTTTAGTTTTGTCCCGGTTCAACCGGTAACTCAACAGGTAATTCCATCGTATTTTTCTATGAAGGCACTCATGGAACAGATTCAACTTCGCTTGCTTTGCAGGCTTGACGCTCCCAGCGTCGTCCCCCATTCAGAAATCAACAAATGCCGCACGTACCGCGACGCTGTTCAGCTTTGCTGGAACCTGCGCCGCGTTCACTACATGACACAAGCGCAACTGGCCTCTGAGGCTGGCTTGTATGCCCCGCACGTCAGCGGCTACTTGCATCAGTCCAAGTCGCAGCGCGATTTGCCTGGCGGTGCTGTTCGTGGTTTTGAGTGGGTTTGCGGCAATACAGCTATCAGCCAATGGATGGCGTCTGAAGCGAAGTTAACTGTTCTTGAAGAGATGCAACTAATAAGGACAGCAGCATGACTTTAAGCCGTGTACTTCAGCGCAAAGAATCGCAAGCCCAAAAGCTGTACGCGGCCACTAAAAACACAAGCCTAGTGCCGCCAAAAACCTACGTTAACAGCGCAATGCAAGGCTTGTACACCGGCAACAGCATGGCGTCTGTCCGTGATGGTGCTGACAACAACTTATTGCACGCCAGCTTGCCTATGGGTGCGCAGATTGTGAGGGCTGTATGAACGCGCTCACATTCACAGACACCCGAAGCCGGTTAACTGATTGCGACACCAGCCATGTCGCTGCAAAGGCCGCTGTAAGCCGTAAAGCTGATTTTGAGCGTGTAGCTATCACCAAGGCCGTGAAAGCCGCCCCTGATGGCTTAACGGCTTACGAGGTGGCTGACTTGATCGGCGTTAACCGCCAAGAAACCAGCCGCCGCATAAGCGAGTGCGGTTTGCATAAAACAAAGCAAAGCCGCCCTAATGTTGATGCACGTCCTGGTGCTGTTTGGGTGGCGGTGAACTGATGGCCCGTGCTCGGAATATCAAGCCAGGGTTTTTCCGCAATGCCGATCTAGTCGAGCTACCGATGGAAGCGCGTCTGCTGTTCATTGGGTTATGGACATTGGCTGACCGTGCTGGTCGTCTTGAAGACCGCCCCAAGCAAATCAAGATGGATGTATTCCCGGCTGACGGCGTTGACTGTGGCGCCTTGCTTGACCAGTTAGCGGCCACCGGAATGATTGAGCGTTACGAAGTCAACGGGGCAAAGTACCTTCAAGTCGTCAACTTCGCCAAACACCAGAATCCGCACCGCGACGAAAAGGCAAGCACCTTGCCAGATCGTGATGGCAATGTGGCTGATATTGAAGTTGCACCAACAAAGCACCGTGCAAGCACCGTGCAAGCACCGTGCAAAACAGATGCTGCAACTGTGGCAATCGGGCTGATTCCTGATTTCTTGATTCCTGATCCCCTGATTCCTGATTCCTTGTTAATGAATACACCGCCGCAAGCGTCGGCACCTATTCGGAAAAAGGCGAAGACAGCCAAAACCCAAATTCCTGAAGACTTTGAAATCTCAGAGCGTGTTCGGGTGTGGGCGGCAAAAGGCGGGTTCACGATGCTTGAACAGCACTTGGACGCATTTTCCCGCAAGTGCAAAGCGAAGGCTTATGAAAACGTGAGTTGGGATGATGCGTTTATGGAGGCAATTCGTGAGGATTGGGCCAAGTTGCGCGGACGGGTTGCAAATGGCTCCGCACCGCCAGCAGACCACGCCAGCGCAGACGAGCTCGAAACTAGGTCTGCGATTGAAAAGCAGGCATTTGACAAGGGCCTCGACTCATGGAATTCACTTGATGAGCAATGGCCGGCTTACAAGACCCGCGTACTTCGAGCGCCACGACTACCAAGCATGAGCCTAGAAAAACTTGGCGAGCTCGCCAAACAACGTCAAGGAGTTACAGCATGAACCGCTGGCAAGCAATCAAAGAGTTTTATTCGTATCACGAGAAGGCGATCACGCAATCGCGCGCTGACGAATGGGCAATACCAGCTTATTCGTGGGATGAGGTGGTTGGATTAATGACGCCTATCGAGGACGCACTGTGGCAAGACATTCGCAGCGCTAATGCTATTTTTTACCCGCAATGGCCTGTAGCTGGTGTTTTCCTGGACTTTGCTAATCCGGCGGCAAAAGTTGCAATCGAGTGCGATGGTAAAGAGTTTCACAAGGACAAAGCAAAAGACGAGGCACGCGATAAACGTCTAGTCGCGCTTGGTTGGACGATCTATCGCTTTCCTGGTTGGCTTTGCGTTACCGAATTTGATGAGGAAACCATGAGCGCAAGTGAGGCCAGAAAGCTCATTGAGCAAATCTGTGATGCACACCACGTCCGCAGAAACAAACCAGTAAGCCAGTGGGTTTCTTCTAAAAATTGTTTTGGACTTGCAGCATGACCGAAACCCAAGCCCGCTTATCCCCGGTCAAGAAAAAAGAGCCTATGCCCGCCAACGCCAGCACGGTCAAGGCGTTTTTGATGCGCAACAGCAAGGCCACGGCGGTTGAAATCATGCACGCCATAGGGATGAGTCACGCTGATCTGTACCGGGCGCTAGTTTGGCTGGAGGCTAGAGGCTTGGCTTTTGTGCACATGCGGTTTTCAGAGCATTGCTGTATCGGCGGCTATTGGGAGGCTGCATGAATGACCTGCAACAACTGCACGACAAGACAAACAAAGCCTTTGCACGGCGGCTATCACATGCACTGCCTGCAATGCGCGGCCAGTCTGGTTATATCAGCCAGGCCATCCAAAGCGATGCAGGAGGGCCACCTCTACGCCCTGACCCGGCGCAAGGGTGCGCTGACGAGGGAAGCGATATTGCAGGAAATAAAGAAGGTGAATTCTCTGGCCATCGTCAACACACAGGCGGGCATGTAGCTATCAAAAACATAGCTGTATTTTTGGTTTGCGAAGCTGCATGCTGTGAAGGGGAATCATGAATGAGTTGGCTTTATTCGCAGGCGCTGGTGGAGGCATTCTCGGAGGCAAATTGCTTGGATGGAACACAGTCTGCGCTGTTGAATGGGGAGAGTACCCCGCAAGCGTACTGTGCGCCCGACAAAATGAAGGGCTTCTCCCGCCTTTCCCGATTTGGGATGACGTTCAAACCTTTGACGGACGACCTTGGCGCGGAATTGTTGACGTTGTATCTGGCGGCTTTCCCTGCCAGGACATTAGCGTTGCAGGAAAAGGCGCAGGAATCGAGGGAGAGCGATCAGGAATGTGGAGCCACATGGCTCGGATCATTGGGGAAGTACGACCCCGATTCGCGTTCGTGGAAAACAGCCCAGCGCTCATTTCTCGGGGACTTGGAAGAGTCCTTGGCGATCTGGCCGCGCTCGGGTATGACTGCCGGTGGGGAGTGCTGGGAGCTGCCGATGTTGGAGCGAATCATCAAAGGGATAGATTCTGGCTTGTGGCGAACTCCAACCGTAGGGATGTTGAATGCGGACAGGGCCAAAGACCCGGAGTACGGGCAGAGGAAGCTGGCGAAGGGTCAAACGATAACCCTTGCCGATCAAGTAAAAGACTCACGAATGTGGCCGACGCCGACAGCGCACAACGCCAAAGAAACCAACGCACCGAGCGAACACAACCGGAATACGCCGACGCTTGCGGCGCAGGCTGGTGGGCATTTGAACCCGACGTGGGTCGAGTGGCTTCAGGGATTCCCGCTAGGGTGGACAGACTTACAGCCCTTGGCAATGCCCAAGTCCCTTTGTGTGCAGCAACAGCATGGCGAATGCTTGGCGGCTGTGAAAGCGCGGGGGTGAAGGGATGATTCATTATCACGGCACGCCGATTGGCGGATCCAGACAAGATGCAGCCCGGTTTTTGATTGGACGACATGCTTTAGTGCCATTCAGCTACACAAGCGACGCCGCAATCGTTGCTGATGTTTGCCAATCGTTTTGTTTTGATAACGGCGCGTTTACAGCCTGGAAACAAGGTAGCGAACTTGATGTGGCTGGCTATGCCGTCTGGTGTGAAAAATGGCACAAGCACCCAGGGTTTGATTTTGCACTCATACCCGACAAGATAGACGGCGACGAAGCAGACAACGATGCTCTGCTGCGTGATTGGTCGCTGCCCGGTTTCGGGGTTCCTGTTTGGCATTTGCACGAAAGTATTGAGCGATTGGTTGTGCTTTGTCAGTCTTTCCGCACAGTCGCGCTCGGGTCAAGTGGGCGGTGGTCATCACCCGGCTCGGCGAGTTGGTGGGGTCGAATGACTGAGGCGCTAAACGCCATTTGCGATGACCAAGGTAGACCTATGGCGCGGCTTCACGGCTTAAGAATGCTTGACCCTGCAATATTCACAAAACTACCACTTTCTAGCGCAGACAGTACAAACGCAGCGGTTAATTCAGGCAGTTTAGACCGATTTGGGATGTATCTACCGCCCACGGCAGCACAACGCGCCGCCGTCATTGCCGAGCGCATTGAATCTCAAAACTCCACGCCATTTTGGTCCGCATTACCCGTCCAAAACGATATTTTTATGGACTACGCATGATTTACGCCCTTCTCGCTTATGTAGCCGCTATGACTTTGGCAAATTTAAGCATTGCGGCCTTTGGGCCTTGGGTGAGCCCTATTAATTCTTTTATTTTTATTGGTTTTGATTTAGTGCTGCGCGATTGGTTGCACGTTCGCTTGCGTGTATGGCAGATGGGGTTGCTGATTGCTGTGACGGGTGTTTTGACGTATTTGCTGAACCCAGCAGCGGCCCACATTGCTTTAGCAAGTGCCGTTAGTTTTACTGCTGCATCCTGTGCAGATTGGTTTGCTTTCTCAAAAATAAAAGGCACTTGGCTGAAGCGAAGCGTCTGGAGCAACACGGCAGGAGCTGCGGTGGATTCTGTGATCTTTCCGACTTTGGCCTTTGGTACGCTTATGCCCGTCATTGTTTTGCTGCAATTTATAGCCAAAGTCGGCGGGGGTGCTGTGTGGGCGCTTGCGATGAATCGTTTAATTATTGCTAGGAGGCCAATAGCATGACACCGCAAGCCAAACCCCCCAAGCCCAAAACGTGCGCAGTGTGCAAGACCAAATTTACACCGCAACGCATGGCCGCAAAAGTGTGCAGCCCATTTTGCGCAATGACGTTTGCCCGATCGGTAACTGGCAAGGCTAAAAAGATTGCAGCGGTCAAAGAGCGCAAGGCAGACCAGGAAAAGCGCGAGACACAAAAGACGCCGACAAAGCTAGAAACCGAATGCCGCGCCATTGTGCAAAAGATCGCCCGCATCAGGGACAGGCGCGATGGTTGTATTTCGTGCCATATGCCAGCCGACTACTCAGGACAGTGGCACGGCTCGCATTTTCGGCCAGCCGGGAATAACGCAGCCGTTCAATTCCACCTCTGGAATATTCACAAAGCCTGCGCACAGTGCAACCTTTTCAAAGGCGGCAATCTCAGCGCCTATCGTCCGCGCCTGGTTGAAAAGATCGGCGCTGACCGCGTGGAGTGGCTGGAGAGGCAGACCCAGGTAGTCAAGACAAACAAGCCCTATTTGCTGCGCTTCAAGGTAGTTATGGGTAAGCGGTTACGCAGGATTGAGAAAAGGGCAAAGGCATGAAAGCAGACGAATACCAGCACGGCGGCACGCACTACAAAGACATGGCGATCCAGCCGTGGGAAATCATGCAGGCCGTGCTGACGCCCGAGGAATTTATCGGTTTTCTCAAAGGCAACGTCATTAAATACGGGTTGCGTGCGGGCCGGAAGGCTGGCGCTGACGACGACGCAGCTAAGGCGCAACACTACGCCCTAAAGCTGCGGGAAGTGCAGGCATGAAGCGCACATTCATCCTGGCGCACACCCAAGCCCGCGCTGGTGCGATTCAAGCCGTAAAGGACGCTCCTGATGGCTTTGCGGTGGTGGTCAGCGAGCCGACTAGAAACGGTGAGCAGAACGCCAAATTTCACGCCATTTGCAGCGATATAGCCAAGTCAGGTATGGAGTGGGCTGGCAGGAAACGCACGGCGGCGCAGTGGAAGGTGCTGCTGGTCAGCGGCCATGCAGTGGCGACAAAGGAAGACGGCGAAATCGTACCGGGCATTGAGCGCGAATTTGTCTCGATAAGGGAATCAACCGCGCTTATGTCCGTCAAGCGCAGCGCCAGCTTGATAACTTATTCGCTTGCCTTTGCTGATTTGAACGAGATTCAACTGTCCGAACCTTTAGAAAGAGTAGCAGCATGAATAACGAAAAGATCAGCCAGTTAAACGCCGAATTTGAGGCGCAGGCAAAAAAGCTGGATTTGACTAATGACGGTCAGAGATACAAAAGCATCAGGACGGCTCGCGCCTGGACGAAGTTTTTAGCCAAGCACAAGGCGGTTTGAGCCCAAATATCCAAAGTTATCTTGAAAAAGATAGTTGATAAGCGCAATGCCTGCGGGCTTAGATAGCTATTAATAAAGGAGCGCCTATGCTGACAAACGAAGACCGCCCAGGAATTGAAGAGCAATACAGCCAAGCCTGCACCAGCAGCAATTTGAGGGTTGAGGCCGACAAGCGCAGCCCAGCCGATGTGCTGATTGCATCGGGCATGAGCCATTCCCGCATTGGTGGCGCTTTGATGCGGCTTAGAAGTGAGTACGGCTCAGACAGCGTACCAAGACGCAGCGCAACAGAAACGGACCACCGGCTGATGATGGGCCGATTAAAGACGCTGCCCGCTGTAATTGTCGCCGTGACTGCCCAGGCGCATAGCTGGGGCATAGACCGCCCGGAAGCCGTGGCGCTGGCTGTTGTCTCGCATTGGTTGGACAACATTTGCAGACATTGCGAGGGCAGGGGCAAGGAGCGCATTAAGGACACGCCAACGCTCTCGGGGAAAAATTGCAAACATTGCCGGGGAACAGGCCGGATTGACCTCACGCATGGCAGTGCAGGGCGGCGAATCGAGGGGTTTATCAGCGATTGTGTCAACCGTTGGCGCGTGAGTACATCAAGAAAACTGCACGAAATACGCTAAAAAGAATTGTAAAGTTGTTGTATTCGCTTGCGTTGGTAGATTCTTGCGCTACAATAGAGACATCAACAACCAAACGAGATAAACAAAATGACTAAAGACCAAATTATCAGCAGCAAAATCATCGCAGCCATGGCAACCGGCCTTGATCTGCCTGCCGCTTGGGATGTAGTTTTCGGCCTTGGTGCTTATAAAAAAATAGCTGGCGACTTGTACAACACACTCCGCGCTAAGCAAGGTTTGGCAGCATGAAGGGCGGTAAACGCGAAGGGGCCGGAAGGCCTGCCGCACCCGTTAGGCCAATGCCGATAAGCTGGCGACCAGATACCCAAGCGCAGCGCGATAAGTGGCTAGAGCTTGGCGGTGCGCGGTGGGTTAAACGCTTGTTAGACGAAGCGCAGCCAGCACCCACATGGCTAACTTCAGTAGCAGCAGAACTCGGCGTGACCAATCTCACCGAAGCTGAAGCGCGTCAAGCTGGTTATGCCCCTTTAGCAACAAAGCCAGTACAGCCAGCCGTGCCTGATGGAATGTGCCTTGTACCAATAGAGCCGACGCCAGAAATGTTGAAAGCTGGGGGACATACAAATTCTGAGTGGCTAAACGACAACGCGCCCATTGGTGAGTCACGTTACGCGCTGCCTATGGCTGGTGTTTATGCCTCCATGCTGTCTGCTGCTCCAGATCACAAAGTACCGCAGCAAGTACAACCAAAATCTTAACCAATGGAAAAACCCTTGCATATCCCATAAATCCTGTTATAGTCGCGTTGCGAATTTCACACAATGCTGATTGTGTCGTGTCGCGGGTCTGCTAGACGCCCAATCCGGTTAGTCCGGTGAGGTAGAGGTTAGTAGCAGAGCCGACACCAAATTCAAGCCGCCGATAGAAATGTCAGGCGGCTTTTTCGTTTAGCGGGCCGAATCAACAATCACAGCTATACGCTTAGATTCGCGTCCCGCACCTATATGCCGAGTCATCGCGCAGTGTGGGCGCGAGCAGGACGGCTAAATCCTGTTGTATCTCCGATGGCATCGCACCATCCACGCGGCGGGAACGGTTGGCCCTGGCCGCAAGGCTCGATTACCGAAGGGTCGCGAATGGCATTGAAGACGTTAAAACCCCGACTAGCCGTACTCGACACCAACCGCGTGAAGGTACTAGACACCAAGGCAGGCGCAACCGAGCGTATACGTGGGTCGGCATGGATGAAGACAAGGCACAGCGTTTTAGTTGCTGGCTTGTTTGCTTGCGTAGATTGCGCCAGGGTAGGCAGAGATAACGAGATCGACCACGATATACCGCTAGAGCAGGGTGGCAGCAATGACGACAGCAACTTAAAAATACGCTGCGTTGACTGTCATAAGGCTAAGACGGCGCAAGAGGGTAGGGCTAGGTTGAGTAGCAGGTAGGCGATACATCGCCGTCAGCGCTGTCCTGAAGCCACCTAGATACATCGTGAAATGAGGTAGAGGGGGCGGGCTTGAAAAGCTTGGGACTGTGACCGGCTAGAAACCCCACAGTACCTCACGCGCAGATTAAATCGCCC
>Ga0326734_1000269_pt1 | contig 14832 bp, 13 predicted proteins | sample 15_GP2_1315_FD_207944 | JGI IMG/M metagenome (GOLD analysis project Ga0326734, IMG submission 207944) | Glacier ice microbial communities from Ngari, Tibet, China - 15_GP2_131.5 | ecosystem: Environmental > Aquatic > Freshwater > Ice > Glacier | place: China: Ngari, Tibet | collected 2018-07-18 | reverse complement strand
GCGCCAGGATGATGACGGGGGAGGAGGCCGGGTTGGCCTTGCGGTAGGTGGGGTTGCTGCGCAGCGTGGCGGGCAGGTCGGCCCGCGAGGCGTTGATGGCGGCCTGCACTTCGCGGGCGGCGGCGTCGATCTTGCGGTTCAGTTCGAACTGCAGGCTGATGCGGGTCGAGCCGGTGCCGCTGTTGGACGTCATTTCGTTGACGCCTGCAATCACCCCGAGCCTGCGCTCCAGGGGCGTGGCAACGCTGCTGGCCATGGTGCCGGGGCTGGCGCCGGGCAGGCTCGCGCTGACCGAGATCACAGGGAAATCAACCTGGGGCAGGGGCGAGACGGGCAGGACGAAGAAGGCGCCTAGGCCTGCCAATGCCAAGCCTATAGTGAGGAGGACTGTGGCTATGGGGCGGTTGATGAAGGGACCGGACAGGTTCATGGCTGCTGTCCTGTTGTTTGCAGGCACTGAGCTGGCCTTTTTTTAATTTTGGCTTGAGTTTTCGCTGCGCTGGCCAGCAAGTCCATGCAGCGAAAACTACTATCAATTAAAGAGCAATTTGCGCAGGCAGGACAAGCGCAAAAGCCAAAAAAAGCATGAAAATCAGGCAGCAGAAGCATCGACCCGCCCCTTCCGCCCCACCCGCCGCCCCAACCGGTCAAACGCCAGGTAAATCACCGGCGTCGTGAACAGCGTCAACACCTGGCTGACAATCAGCCCGCCGAAAATCGCCATTCCCAGCGGCCGCCGCAACTCAGCCCCTTCGCCAAACCCCAGCATCAGGGGCACGGCGGCAAACAGCGCCGCCAGCGTCGTCATCAAGATGGGCCGAAAGCGCAGCAGCGCGGCCTGGTGAATCGCCTCCTGCGGCGCCATGCCCTGGTTGCGCTCGGCGTCGATGGCGAAGTCGATCATCATGATGGCGTTCTTTTTCACGATGCCGATCAGCAAGATGATGCCGATGATGCCGATCACGCCCAGGCTGGATCCGCTCAGCATCAGCGCCAGCAGCGCGCCGACGCCGGCCGACGGCAGCGTCGAGAGAATCGTCATCGGGTGCACATAGCTTTCGTACAGCACGCCCAGCACGATGTAGACGCAGACCACCGCCGCCAAGATAAGCCACAGCTGGCTGGACAGCGACGTCTGGTAAGCCCCTGCCGCGCCCAGAAAGGTCAGCGTGACGCTGGCCGGCATGGCGATGTCCCTGGCCGCCTTCTTGATGTCATCGACGGCCTTGCCCAGCGACACGCCCGGCGCGGTGTCGAAGCCGAGCGTGGTCGCCGGGTACTGGGCGACATGGGTGATCTGCAGCGGCGCGGGTTGCTCGGTGATGGTGGCAATCGACGCTAGAGGCGTAGTGGTCGTCGCGCCGGTTTTCAGGGGCAGGTTGCCGAGCGAGGCCGGCGTGGCCTGCGCATCGGGCAGGGCCTCCAAAATGACGCGGTACTGGTTGGTTTCGGTGAAGATGGTCGAGACGATGCGCTGGCCGAAAGCGCTGTACAGCGCATCGTCGATCACCGCTGTGGAGATGCCAAGGCGGGACGCCGTGTCGCGGTCCACGTGGATGTACGCCGCTGTGCCCTGGGCGCCAGCGTCCGACACCACGTTGCGCAGGTTGCTTGAGAGCGCCATGCGTGCAGCCAGGGTGTTGGCCCACTGCACCACCACGGCATTGCTGGCGCCCTCCAGCGACACGCGGAACTGCGTCGGGCCGGTTTCCGCGTCAATGGTCAGGTCCTGCGTAGGCTGCAGGTACAGCGTCACGCCCGCCACGCGGCTGGCGCGCTCGCGCAGCCGGTCCATGGTGTCCTGCTGGCTGCCAGTGCGTTCTTTTTTCAGGTTGATCAGCATGCGGCCGGTGTGCAGCATGGCGTTGTTGGCCGCATCGACGCCGACGAAGGAGCTGAGCGTGTCCACGTCCGGGTCTTGCAGTATTTCACGCGCCGCCGCCTGCTGCAGCTCGGCCATGCGGGCGTACGACACCGTCTGGGCGGTTTCGACCCGCACCTGCAGCTGGCCGGTGTCCTGCGTGGGAAACAGCCCCTTGGGAATCAAAAGGTAGAGCACCACGGTCAACGCCAGCGTGCCCAGCGCCACCACCAGCGTGGCGCCCTGGCGCTTGAGCACCCAGGTCAGCGACTGGTCATAGCTATCAATGATCCCGTCGAAAAACCGCTGCAACCGCATGACAAAGCCCCCACGCTCCCCGCTTCGCTGCCCCCCGAGGGGCTCGTCCTGTCTGCGGCCTGGCAAAGCCAGTTCTGCGACCGGAACTTGCGCGGACGGGGAGGTGGCGTTGCGCGTGCCGATGGGTGGGTTGGGGTTTCCCTTCAGCCATCTGGCGGCCATCATTGGCACCAGCGTCAGCGACACGACCGCCGAAATCAAGATGGTGATGGCCAGGGTGATGGCGAATTCGCGGAACAGCCGGCCCACCACGTCGCCCATGAATAGCAGCGGAATCAGCACCGCAATCAGCGAGACCGTGAGCGAGATGATGGTGAAGCCGATCTGCTTGGCGCCTTTCAGCGCAGCCATCATCGGAGTTTCGCCCTCCTCGATGTAGCGCGCGATGTTCTCGATCATCACAATGGCGTCATCGACCACGAAGCCGGTGGCAATCGTCAGCGCCATCAGGCTCAGGTTGTTCAGGCTGTAGCCGAGCAAATACATGGCGCCGCAAGTGCCGATGAGCGAGATCGGCACCGACAGGCTGGCAATCACCGTGGCGCGAATGTTGTGCAAAAAGGCAAAGATCACCAGCACCACCATCAGCACGGCCAGCAGCAGCTCGATCTCGACATGCAGCACCGAGGCGCGGATGCCGGTGGTGCGGTCGCTCAGCACATCGACGCGCATCTGCGTCGGCAGGCTGGCCTCCAATTCGGGCAGGCGTGCCTTGATGGCGTCCACCGTGGCAATCACATTGGCGCCAGGCTGGCGCTGCACATTCAAAATAATAGCGGGAACCAGACGCGGGCCGGGCGTTCCCAGGCAATCTGGCCGCTCAACCTGCACGGCGACACCTGAAGCCGTCCCGTCGTCTGGCGCCGGGTCCGCAGCCGGCGAGCAGGCAATGCTGGCCCAGGCGCCGAGTTGCGTGTTTTCCGCGCTTTCAACCACCCGGGCCACGTCAGCTACGCGCACCGCCGCGCCGTTGCGGTAGGCAATGATGAGGTTCTGGTAGTCGGCAGCCGTCAGCAGCTGGTCGTTGGAATTGATGGAATACGAGCGCGTCGGGCCGTCGATGCTGCCCTTAGCGGCGTTGGCGTTGGCGGCGGCGATGGATATTCGCAGCGCATCGAGCCCCAGGCCGTAAGACGCCAGCGCCCGCGTGTTGGCCTGGATGCGCACGGCCGGGCGCTGGCCGCCGCTCAGCGCCACCAGCCCGACGCCGCTCACCTGGCTGATTTTCAGCGCCAGCCGGGTGTTGACGATGTTCTGCACCTCGGTCAGCGGCAGCGTGTCCGACGTGATGGCCAGGCTCAGGACCGGCGCATCGGCCGGATTGACCTTGGCATACACCGGCGGCGCAGGCAGGTCGGCGGGCAGCAGCGAGCCGCCGGCGTTGATGGCCGCCTGCACCTGCTGCTCGGCCACGTCCAGCGCCAGCCCCAGGCCGAACTGCAGCGTGACGATGGACACGCCCGCCGTGCTGGTCGAGCTCATGCGACTCAAGCCGGCCATCTGGCCGAACTGGCGCTCCAGCGGCGCGGTGACGGTTTGCGCCATGACTTCAGGACTGGCGCCAGGGTAGAGCGTCTGCACCTGGATGGTCGGGTAGTCCACCTGCGGCAGCGCCGACAGCGGCAGGAACTTGAAGCCAACCAGGCCCGCCAGCACGATGGCCAGCATCAGCAGCGCGGTGGCGACCGGGCGCATGATGAAGGGACGCGATGGGCTGGCTGTAGATGCCTCCTCGCGCTCGTCGACGGCACCAGATTCGCAGGATGGCAAGCCGGGACCGGCGGCCGGATCGCGCGGGCTCATGCGCCCTCGGCTTGCGAGGCGCGCTGGCGCGGCTGCGGGCTGGAAGCCCCGGCGGCCGGCGCAGACGCCGGCGACTCAGCGGCTGTAGAAGCGCCATCCCGGGCGCCGCGGGGCGCGCCGTCGGGCCGCTGCCGCCTGCCGCCCGCGCTACCTGCACCGTTCGCCCCTGCAGGCGCGTCGCCCGGCAGCACCACCGACGCGCGGTCTTTCAGCCGGTCGGCGCCCTCGGTGATGACCTGCTCGCCGGCCTTCAACCCAGAGGCGATTTGCATCTTGTCTGCCGTCGCCTGGCCGCGCTGCACCGGCCGCAAGCTGACGGTGCGTTCGCTGGCGTTCACCACATACACAAAATCCCCGGCATTGCCGTGGCGCAGTGCCGCCACCGGCACGGTCACGGCGTTTTCAATGGTGCGCAGGCGCAGCTGCACGTTGACGAACTGGCTGGGAAACAGCGCCAGCTGGCTGTTGGCGAAGCGCGCCTTGGCCTTCACCGTGCCGGTCTGGACATCGACCTGGTTGTCCAGCGAGGCAAATACGCCCGTGTCCAGCGTGCTGGAGCGGGTCCGGTCGAGCGCGGTGACCTGCATGGCCGTGCCCTTGGCGGCCGCCTGCTGCAGTTCGCCGGCCTGGTCCTGCGGCACGGCAAACACCACGTCGATCGGGCTGACCTGGGTGATGACCGCGATGCCGTTGGCGTCGCTACTGCTGACCACATTGCCGACGTCCACGGTGCGCAGCCCGACACGCCCGCTGATAGGCGCCACGACGCGGGCATAGCCCAGGTTCAGGCGGGCCACGCCCTCGTTGGCTTTGTCAATCACCACCGTACCTTCGAGCTGCTTGACCAGCGCGGCCTGGCTGTCGGCCTCCTGGCGGGCAATCGAGTCTTGCGCCAGCAGCGTCTGGAAACGCGCCAGCGTCACGCGGGCGCTGGCCAGCTGCGCCTCGTCGCGCTGGCGCTGGCCGCTGGCCTGCATCAGGGCCAGCTCGAACTGGCGCGGGTCGATGGTGGCCATCAACTCGCCGGCACGCACCATCTGGCCCTCTTTAAACAACACTTTTTCCATCACGCCCGACACCTGCGGCCTGACCTTGACGGTGGCTTGGGGCGTGACCGTGCCCAGGGCCTCGAGGGTGACTGGAATGCTGCTGCTCTGGGCGGTGGCCACGCCCACGGTGGTGGCCGGTGCGCCGCGCCGTCCACCGGGGGCCGCGCTGGACGACGCATCGGGATGCGTCAGGTGCCAGGCCAGCCAGCCAGTGCCGGCCAGGGCCAGCACAGCCAGCGCACTGCCAGCCAATCGGGCACGGCGGCTCAGGCGAGGGGCAGAACCAGCAGTACTGGCAGAAACAGGCGCGGCAGGGATGGGCAAATTATCGATTGGGGGGGCCATCGGCTGTCCTGTTGCATACCGCGCCAGGTGCCTGCGCGGCAGAATGAATTTTTTGTGGTTTTTGCGCCGTACTGACCTGGCGCCAAATAATTATCCCCGCAACCACGCCCGGACAGGTGCAGGGCGGGAAATTGGCCGATAAACCTCGCGTAAAGCCAAATTGCCCCCAGTCAGCCGCGTGACTTGTTGCCGGCAGTCCTTAAAATTCCAGGCGCTTTAGCCACTTGTTGCCAGTCAAAGTACCCCTCACGCATGAACCCTTCTCCCCATTCTCATGAAACAGAGATTTTGCCCCTTCGTATTTGTCGGGCCGACTACAGCGATCCGGTGCATGCTGGAGCGCTGGTTGACCTGCTCGATGCTTACGCGCAAGACCCGGCGGGTGGCGGCGAGCCGCTGGGCGCATTTGCCAGGACGCACCTTGTGCAAGCACTGGCCGCCAGGCCCCAGGCCTACAGCGTGCTGGCATTTTCGGGCGCGCAACCGGTGGGCCTGGTCAACTGCATCGAAGGTTTTTCGACCTTTGCCTGCCGTCCGCTGGTCAACGTCCACGATGTGGCCGTGCTGGCCAAATACCGGGGCCAGCGCGTGGCCGGGCAGATGCTGGCACTGGCCGAAACCATAGCCCGGGAGCGCGGTGCCTGCAAGCTGACGCTGGAAGTGCTGCAAGGCAATGCCAGCGCCATCCGGCTGTACGAACGCATGGGCTTTGCCGGCTATGAACTGGACCCGGCAATGGGCAGGGCGCAGTTTTTACAGAAATGGCTCCGTTGAGGCAGCAAAGCAACTGCGGGTTGCCTTTGTAAACGCCGGGCTTATGGCGTAAAAGCCTGTTGACCTGGAATCGCTAGGTAATGAACTTGCCCTTATTTTCTTTGCTTTGATTGATGGCCGGTCTTCAGGGTTTAATAGGTAACCTTTGAATGACAAAAGTTGTCAGGTTAATGCTGGCGGCAGGTTTTGAGTCAGGAGCTTTCGGTACATTGCAAAAGCCCTTCTTTCCCAAGATGAGGCATTTGATTTAAAGCTGCCCAGCACATGATGGACAACTGCGCGGTTTGTCCACGGTTTGACCGGGCCGGCGAAATGCAAAACCTGAATGGGCTTGAGCTGCGGATTATTCAAGGGCTGCCCCGTCTTGGCCAGGCCATAACCATGGTCTTTGATATAGGCGTCAGCATGGTAGTGAAAGACGTTGTATCCATCATCCAGATGCAGGTTCAGTTGCGTTGGCCAATCTTTATAATATTCATTGATCAGGTCCTGGTCGCCAATGGCTTCATTGCCCACTTTGGCAGCCCTGTCCATAGCGGGCTCCAGCATGCTGGCTATCCCCGACGGAAGGCCTTCCTCAGGCTCGATGACCATGAGGCCCGAATTCAGGCGTGTCCAGTCGGCATGGATGAGACGGCCGGCAGCCACGGCGGACATGTGCGGTTTTTCAAACAACGTGTCAATATTGCTGATAACAATCATGTCGCTGTCCAGGTAGACCAGCTTTTTGAATTGCGTCAGGCCAAAAAAATGTATTTTGTCAAAGGTATGGGTCCAGTGATGGTGTATTTGCCCGGGCAAGGGCGGCAAGGGCGAATCGGAAGTCAGCCTAAGGGTGTCAATACCCCTGCTTTTTAATAAAATTTCTGCTTCTGCAGGAATAGAAGCTGAAAGTCCAACAATCAAAGGGGGGGCTGCCTGTACTTGTTTTAATGATTTTGCCAAGGTGATAACACCCGGCATGTAATTCATGGTGCTTAACAAAGTAATGTAGGCTTTCATTGGAGCTTTCAACAAAAAGTAAAAGATAAGGTTTGTTTAAGTTTGCACTACATTCAAAATAAAATAAAATAATCAAATCCAAAAGTTTTTAGCTTATTAGATTATTTGATTGAATTCAGTCCTCTCTAGCGACGCTTGAATCAAAATTCAGGCACCACGCACAAAATTGATAATAAAGCTCGTCAAATGTGATCTTTTGGACTGGCACAAACTTGCAATCACAGGTTTGGCAATTTTTAATCAGCCACCAGGGTGGTGTTCAGTTGCAACAACCATGATGCAAAACGCTTTTGCAATAAGCGACGGGCCGATTCTGATGGACCCGATCGGTACCGCCCATACCCTGCTGCGGGTAACAGATACAAAGGGGTGCAACAACAAGGTGGAGTTCAGGCCTCAAAGGATGGTCCTTCATAGCGTAAAGGCAGGGCACGTCAAACTGCCCGTCTGCAGCGGCAGTTGCGGCCTGGATACGAGAAATGAATCTGCTTTATGCCTTCAGAACAAACTCAGGCGCAGCGCCAGTGCCGCCAGTGTTGCCGCCAGTACCGGAACGGTCAGCACAATGCCGACCTTGAAGTAGTAACCCCAGGTGATCGTCATGCCCTTGCGCGCGAGCACATGCAGCCACAGCAGCGTGGCGAGCGAGCCGATGGGGGTGATCTTGGGGCCCAGGTCGCTGCCGATGACATTGGCGTAGATCATGGCTTCCTTCACCACACCGGTGGCCTGCGTTGCGTCGATGGACAAAGCCACCACCAGCACGGTGGGCATGTTGTTCATGCTCGACGCCAGCAGGGCCGTTAAAAAACCGGTTCCAAAGGCTGCGCCCCAGACGCCGCCGGTGGCAAAGCGGTCCAGCAGCACCGCAATGCCTGCCGTCAGCCCCTGGTTGCGCAGGCCGTATACCACCAGGTACATGCCGAGCGAGAAAACCACGATTTGCCAGGGTGCGCCGCGCATCACCTTGCGGGTGCTGATGATGCGGCCGCGTCCCGCCACCGCCAGCAGCAGCGCTGCGCAGGCCGCTGCCGTGGCACTGACCGGAACACCCAGCGGCTCCAGGATGAAAAACCCGAACAGCAGCAACGCCAGCACCCCCCAGCCGACCCGAAAGGTGGCTGGATCACGAATGGCACTGCCGGGCAGTTTGAGCTGGCCTGCATCGTAGCGGCGAGGAATGTCGCGCCGGAAATAAAGCATCAGCACAGCCAGCGCTGACAAGATGGCCACGGTATTGACTGGGGCCATGACGGCTGCATAGTCGTTAAAACCGATCTTGAAAAAATCGGCCGACACGATGTTGACCAGGTTGGACACCACCAGCGGCAGGCTGGCCACGTCGGCAATGAAACCGGCCGCCATGACAAAAGCCAGCGTTGCCGCTGCGTTGTAGCCCAGCGCCAGCAGCATGGCCATGACGATCGGCGTGAGGATCAGCGCAGCACCATCGTTGGCGAACAGCGCCGCCACCGCCGCACCCAGCAGCACAATGAGCACGAACAGCCAGCGCCCGCTGCCGCCGCCCCAGCGCGCCACGTGCAGCGCCGCCCATTCAAAAAAACCGGCTTCATCCAGCAGCAGACTGATGATGATCACGGCGATGAAGGTGGAGGTGGCGTTCCAGACGATATGCCAGACCACGGGAATGTCGCTGGGCTGCACCACGCCCGACAGCAGGGCGGCGGCGGCGCCCAGCGAGGCGCTCCAGCCAATGCCCAGGCCGCGGGGCTGCCAGATCACCAGCGTGAGGGTGGCAATAAAAATCAACAGGGCAACAAGCACAAAAGTCCTTCGGGCGGGGTTTACAGGCGCGTCTTCCTCCTTGCGCCTGCACATGGAGCAGCAGATCAAGACAGCATTCGACGATTTTTGAGGCCGCTGGCAGGCGGCCTGTACGGACTCAGCGCCGTTTCATGACCCTGCCAACGCGCGCGCGCTGCCTTGCAGGAAGGAGTGCTCGAGTTTTTCAAGCGGCAGGCTGGTCAGCAGTTCAAGGCGGCGGTGCATGGACAGCAGCGTCTTGCGAAACGCCTCCAGTTTTTGAGCGTCCGTGCCGTCGCCTGTGGAGGGGTCGGCGTAAGACCAGTGCGCGGTGGCGGGCTGGCCGGGCCAGTAGGGGCAGACCTCGCCGGCCGCGTCGTCGCACACGGTGATAACCAGGTCCATGGGCGGCGCATCGGCGTGCCCGAACTCGTCCCAGCTTTTGCTGCGCAGGCCTTCTGTGGACATGCCGGCTTGCACCAAGGCCTGCAGGCCAAGCGGATTCGGCTGCTGGTTCTCACGCGGGCTGCTGCCTGCCGAAAAAGCTTTGAACCGGCCCTTGCCGATGTGGTTGAGAATCGCCTCGGCCAGGATGCTGCGGGCTGAATTGTGGGTGCACAGGAACAAGACATGGAGTGGGCGGTTGGGCATGGTGTGGACTCGGTTGGTGGGGAAATACTTACTATGAAATAAATAGCACCTTACGCATGTCAGTAGTGCGCTTTAGGCTTAAACAATCATGAAATATCAACATTCCACCACGCTGACGCCGCAGGCCTGGCCTTCGCAGCAATGCTCCGTCAGGTAATTCAGCAGTGCGTTCATGTGCACAATATTAGCGCGGTAAATCAGGTTGCGGCCACGCGGCTCGCTGCTCACCAGGCCTGAATAAGCCAGCTCTTTCAGGTGAAAAGACAAGGCGCTTGGCGCCACGGCCAGTTGTTCAGCCATCACGCCCGGGGTCAGTCCTCCGGGGCCTGCCACCACCAGCGCCCGGAAGGCGCGCAGGCGCTGCGTTTGCGCCAGCGCAGCCAGCGCTTTAACGGCAGCGACTTCGTCCAGTGGTACAACTTCTACGATGCTGATTGTTTCCATCATTCAACTATAATTGAAATGTTGAATCAATGCAATTTTCAAATCACGAAAAATTTCCAGACAGGAGTTCACGCCGATGGCCGACATCACGATTTACCACAACCCGCAGTGCGGCACCTCGCGCAATGTGCTGGCGCTCATTCGCAACACCGGCGTCGAGCCCGTGGTCATCGAGTACCTCAAAACGCCACCCGCCCGCGACAAGTTGCTTGAACTGATCGCGCAGATGGCCATTCCTGTCAGGGAAATAATGCGGCGCAAAGAGGCGCTGTATGACACGCTGGCGCTCGACAACCCTTCGCTCGGCAACGACGCGCTGGTCGACGCGATGCTGGCACACCCGGTACTCATCAACCGCCCGATTGTCGTGACGGTGCTGAGCACGCGCCTGTGCCGGCCGTCTGAAACGGTGCTGGACATCCTGCCGCTGCCGCAGCGCGCTGCCTTTGCCAAGGAAGATGGCGAAGCGGTCGTCAACGAACAGGGAGCGCGAATTGCCGGACTTTGACATGGCCACGGACCTGCCGCATCTTGACCCGGCGCTGTTTGGCCCGCCTGCGCTGGAACGGGTGCCCGCGCCAAGCAGCCGGCATGCGCCGCGAATCCTCCTGCTCTACGGTTCAGTCCGGGAGCGCTCCTACAGCCGCCTGGCAAGCGAAGAGGCCGCCCGCCTGCTGCAGGCGATGGGTGCCGAAACCCGCACTTTTGACCCGCGCGGCCTGCCGCTGCCCGACGATGCGCCCGACAGCCACCCGAAGGTGCAGGAACTGCGGCAGCTGGCCCAATGGGCCGAGGGCATGGTCTGGACGTCGCCCGAACGCCACGGCGCCATGACCGCCGTCATGAAAGCGCAAATCGACTGGATTCCACTCGCCGACGGCGCCGTGCGCCCCACTCAGGGCAAGACGCTGGCGGTGATGCAGGTCTCGGGCGGCTCGCAGTCGTTCAACGCCGTCAACCAGCTGCGCGTGCTGGGCCGCTGGATGCGCATGCTGACCATTCCCAACCAGTCGTCGGTGGCCAAGGCTTTCCTGGAGTTCGACGACGCCGGCCGCATGAAACCGTCGGCCTACTACGACCGGCTGGTCGATGTGATGGAAGAGTTGGTCAAGTTCACCGTGCTGACGCGCGACGCATCGCCCTGGCTGGTGGACCGCTACAGCGAACGCCGCGAAAGCGCCGAAGCCTTGTCCCGGCGTGTGAACCAAGCCGTACTGTAAGGAAATTGCCGATTCATTGATGAAATCGGCAATCTGCGCAGATTCTGCTTGAATTCATAGCTATATATTCAATAGCAAGTTGGAGTCAGGCAAAGCCGGCGCAGGGCTTGTCACGCAACTGCCATTGATCTGACACATCACCGTCACCCCGGCCCGCCAGAATCCAGCCATCACTGATTGATGGAGCCCGCAATGGCAATGGATCTGTACCCTGCTGGTGAACGCCAGAACAGCGCTGCCCATGGCGGCAGCGCAAAAATTCACGACCTCGACCAGCAGCGGCTGAAAATTCTGCGCTGCACGGCCTATGCCATGGCTGCCAGCCCGGGCGGCCTGCGCTTCAAGGCCGGCACGCAGCCGTGGCTGGAGGGCCTTTCGATGGGTTTGCCGGTTTTGGCCGCCACAACGACCGGCGCACGGACAGGCCAAGCGTGTCCTTCAGCCCATTGACTGCCATCGACTTCAAACCCCTTCAAGGGGTTTTTTTACAACCGGTCGGCACGCAAACAACCGGCGTACCAGGTTTTTTTGCGTGGTTGACCCGCAAACCAAGGAATAAGCCATGAAAGAACTGCCCACCCCCACCTTTGCATTTGCGTCTGTCGGAACGTCACGGAGGTCACTTCATCCAAGCCCTCATGCGCTCGCTTGCGCCACGGTGGTCAGGATTCCAGCCCCGCCGGTGGGGCAGATTTCGGTCAGCTGGGCACGGCATCAGGATGAGGTCCGCGAAGCACAGCGGCTGAGGTACCAGGTGTTTGCGCTGGAAATGGGCGCCAACCTGGCCAAAACCCTGCCCGGCCACGACATCGACCTGTTCGATGATTACTGCGAGCACCTGCTGGTGCGCGACGGGGAAACCCGGCAGGTGATTGGCACCTACCGGGTGCTGACCCCGGCGCAGGCCAAGCGGGCGGGCGGCATGTACAGCGACATCGAGTTCGACCTGGTCCGGCTGCGCTCCCTGCGCAGCCGCATGGTCGAGCTGGGCCGCAGCTGCGTGCATGAAGACCACCGCAATGGCAGCGTCATTCTGGCGCTGTGGGGTGCACTGGCCGAGTTCATGGGCCGCAACCAGCTCGACACCATGATTGGCTGCGCCAGCATTCCCATGCAGCACAAGGGCGTGCCGGGCGGACATGCGGCCGCCAGCATCTGGCGCCAGCTCAGCCAGACGCACCTGGCCGACATTGAGTACCGGGTGACCCCGCGCCTGGCGCTGCCGGTGGAAAAACTGGACAACTCGCTGCAAGTCGAACCGCCTGCCTTGATCAAGGGTTATCTGCGGCTGGGCGCCCGGGTGCTGGGCGCGCCGGCCTGGGACCCGGACTTCAACTCGGCCGACCTGCCCATGATGGTGCGCGTGTCAGACCTGCCCAAGCGCTTCCAGAAACCTTTTTTGGCCAACGCCGCAGCTGTCTGAAGCGGGTATGGATCGGTCAAGTCAGTTAACCATGACCAGCTTGCCCTTGACGCCGCGCGAGCCCATGCGCGCATAGGCCGCCTTGAGTTCGGCCATGGGCATGGTGCGGTCAATCACCGGCTTGATTTTTCCCTGTGCATACCATGCGGCCAATTCGGCCATGGCGCTGGCATTGGCTTTCGGCTCGTTCTTGGCGAAGCCCCCCCAGAACACCCCCACGATGGACGCACCCTTGAGCAGTGTCAGGTTCAGCGGCAGCGCCGGAATCGCGCCGCCTGCAAACCCCACCACCAAGTAGCGGCCGCGCCAGGCAATCGAGCGAAACGCCGGTTCGGCCAGGTCGCCGCCCACCGGGTCATAAATCACGTCCGGGCCTTTGCCGCCTGTCAGCGCCTTGATGGTTTCGCGCAAGTCCTGGGTGCTGTAATTGATGGTGTCGTCAGCGCCGATCGATTTGCAGAGCGCGCATTTCTCGTCGGTTGATGCGGCTGCAATGACGCGCGCGCCCAACGCCTTGGCAATCTGGATGGCCGAGGTACCCACGCCGCCGGCAGCGCCCAGCACCAGCACGGTTTCGCCGGCTTTCAGCTGCGCCCGGTCCACCAGCGCATGGTGCGAGGTGGCGTAGATCATGATGAACGCCGCCGCATCGACAAATGGAAACCCCGCGGGCAGCGGCATGCACAGCGCGGCCGGCGCTAGGGTGTGGGTGGCGAAACCGCCAGTGCCCGACAGGCAGGCGACATGCTGGCCGACCTGAAGATGGCTGACGCCGCTGCCCACTGCCTGCACCACGCCGGCATATTCCGAACCGGGCACGAAAGGCAAGGGCGGCTTCATCTGGTACTTGTTCTGCACGATCAGCAGGTCGGGGAAATTCAGGCTGGCTGCCTTGATTTCAATCAGCACTTCGCCGTCTCCAGGTGCCAAGGTGGGCAATTCTTTCCAGGTCAGCGCGTCAACGCCGGTGGGGTTTTCACAAAGCCAGGCATGCATGAACAAGTCTCCAGGAATGAAGGGGAACGTCAGGTTTGCAATTCTTCGGACGCGGCCGATGAACGTGCTTCAAGCTGTGCATCATAGGCAACCCGGCCCGGCCAGCCTAGCTGAATACCCGCGCGGCCTGTCCCACCCGTGACCGTAGAATCGAAGCATGAAAATTTTGATCTGCAACGACGATGGCTACCAGGCCAGCGGCATCGTGGCCCTGTACGAAGCCTTGCGAACCCTTTCCGATGTCGAGGTCGAGGTGGTGGCGCCCGAGCAGAACAACAGCGCCAAATCCAACGCCCTGAGCCTGCACACGCCCTTGTACGTGCAGACGGCGGCCAACGGCTTTCGCTACGTCAACGGCACGCCCGCCGACTGTGTGCACATTGCGCTGACCGGCCTGCTGGGCTACCGGCCGGACCTGGTGGTGTCGGGCATCAACAACGGCGCCAACATGGGCGATGACACCATCTATTCCGGAACCGTTGGCGCCGCCATGGAAGGCTACCTGTTTGGCATTCCGGCGATTGCCTTTTCGCAGACTGAAAAAGGCTGGGCGCACATCGACGTGGCGGCGCAGCAGGCGCGCAGCCTGGTGCAGCAGCTGATGCCCTCGCTCGAATTGCTGGCCGACGGCGCACAGCCCACCGTGCCACCGTGGCTGCTCAACGTGAACATTCCCAATCTCCCGGCGGGGCAGGCCGAGGGTTTCAAGGTGGCCCGGCTGGGCCGTCGCCATGCGGCCGAGCGGGTCATCATGCAGACCAGTCCGCGCGGCGAAACCATGTACTGGATCGGCGGCGCCGGGCCCGCCAAGGAAGCCGGCGAAGGCACTGACTTTTATGCCACGGCAAACGGCTACGTGTCCATCACGCCCTTGCAGGTGGACCTGACCGACCATGAACGGCTGCCTTACTGGGTGCAAACGGCAGCCAAGCTGAGCCACTCGCACTGAATAAGGTGTTTGCATGAAGAGTCCGCTGAAGCCGCCCTTTGATTCCACTGGAAAACTGTCTTCAACCGGCGTCAGGCCTGCATTTCCCGTACAGCTCAACCCTGACAAGGGCAACCCGTTTGCCCCTAAAAAAATAGCGGAGGCTGCACGCGCTACCAGCAATGCAAGCCCGAATGACTTGAAAAAACCGTTCCGCTCCGGGGCTTCCGGCGGTCTTGGGCTGGATTCGGCAG
>Ga0326734_1000268_pt1 | contig 14840 bp, 12 predicted proteins | sample 15_GP2_1315_FD_207944 | JGI IMG/M metagenome (GOLD analysis project Ga0326734, IMG submission 207944) | Glacier ice microbial communities from Ngari, Tibet, China - 15_GP2_131.5 | ecosystem: Environmental > Aquatic > Freshwater > Ice > Glacier | place: China: Ngari, Tibet | collected 2018-07-18 | reverse complement strand
GGCCAAACCCGACGACCACCGGGCGAAGCAGCAAATCAACTGGCGCAAAGCCCACCGGTTGATAGGCCATGTCAGGCGTCGGGAAAATATGCGGATTGCCGACGTGCTGGGTCAGCAGATCGGCCTCAAGCGCAGTGCTGCTGAGCGCCACATCGACAATATAGACCTGCATGATTTCGGCTTTGCGCGCGTCAAAGCTGCGCTTGAACACCGTGAAAGTTGCCAGGTCGGCAGGAGTGATTTCCAATAGTTTGAGAAGGGCTGTGTGCAGCGCGTTGTCATCGTGCGCAAGCGCAAGCTTGATTTCCGTCAGTCTGAGCATGGATTGTCCGGTTCGTGGCTTGTGGTTATCAAGCAGAACCGGCAATTTTAAGGGAAGCCAAGCACTTGGCGCTGCATCGCCGATTCAGCGCCAAGAAGCATAGAAAACAGGTGTCAAGCCGGAAAAAATCCTTCAACCGACAAGTAGCGCTCACCGGTGTCGTAGTTAAAGCCCAATACCCGCGTGCCAGCGGGCATTTCAGCCAGCTTTTGCGCGATGGCGGCCAGCGTCGCGCCCGATGAAATGCCGACCAACATGCCTTCTTCGCTGGCTGAGCGGCGCGCCATTTCTTTGGCGGGTTCGGCGTCGACCTGAATCACGCCGTCAAGTACGCCCGTGTCCAGATTTTTTGGAACGAAGCCGGCACCGATGCCCTGGATCGGATGCGGAGCCGGCGCGCCGCCTGAGATCACCGGCGAGGCGGTTGGCTCAACTGCAAAAACCTTCAATTGAGGCCACACCGCCTTGAGTACACGGGCGCAGCCGGTCAGGTGGCCGCCGGTGCCCACGCCGGTAATCATCGCGTCCAGCCCGTCGGGGAAATCGGCCAAAATTTCTTGCGCGGTGGTGCGCACATGAATGTCGATGTTGGCCGGGTTGTCGAATTGCTGGGGCATCCAGCTGCCAGGCGTGGCAGCAACCAGTTCAGTCGCGCGGGCAATCGCGGCTTTCATGCCGCCGGCGCGCGGTGTCAGGTCGAAACTGGCACCGTAAGCCAGCATAAGCCGACGGCGCTCGACGCTCATGCTGTCGGGCATCACCAAAACCAGCTTGTAGCCTTTCACGGCCGCCACCATCGCCAGGCCAATGCCGGTGTTGCCCGACGTCGGCTCAATGATCGTGCCGCCGGGCTGCAGCGCGCCTGATTTTTCGGCGGCTTCCACCATGGCCAATGCGATACGGTCTTTAATGGAGCCGCCCGGATTGCTGCGCTCGGACTTGATCCACACCTGGGCGTCAGGGCCGAACAGGCGGTTGATCTTGACATGGGGCGTGTTGCCAATGGTGGCTAGGATGCTGTCGGCTTTCATAGGTCTCCTGTGGGTGGTGAGCAAGCAAAATCCAATTGTGGCGCACTGCCATAATACGGGCGTGAAGCCTGCCAGACCGCCGCTGGTGTCGTATGGGAAACCTGGCACTGGAGGAACGTCCGGACTGCACAGGACAGCGTAGGAGGTAACACCTCTCCACTGAAAGCCGCAAGGTATAAGGTGAGGATCAGAGCAACAGAGACGAGCCGGTTAAGTCCGGGTGAAACGGGCAATCTCTACGCGCAGCAACACCAAATAGGCCAGCAACGATGTGGTTCCGCAGAGCTGGCGGGTAGGTGGCACCGAGCCGGGCAGGCGACTCCCGGCCCAGATTAATGGCGGTCACACGGGCAACCGAAAGGAAGCCCGGCGCACAAAATCCGGCTTATCGGCGGGCTTCACACTTTATTTTTCCGGCCTCGGTAGCAGCAAGTTACCCACGGCTGCCAAGTAGTGAGCGACCCAGGGCAAAAACCGAATTGGGCGCGCTGCTGTAATTCGCCTTCCGCTTAGGCGCCGCGTACACACCGCGCTTGGCCGCATGTGGCTCGACTTTCACGCCTTTGGCGCGTTGCTCGCTGGCCAGTTGGCGCAGGCTGATGGACTGCATGTGCTCAACCATTCGCACATTCAGCGATGCCCACAAATCCTGGGTCATCCAGGCACCCGGGCCTTCATTTTCTCTGCACAAAGCTTTTTCATCCTTGCCCAGCTTGCGCGCATGAGCTTCGATAGCGCCAATGATGTCCGCCACCGAAATGCTGTCAACAGCCCGGCCCAGCGAATAGCCGCCACCCGGACCCCGGGTGCTTTCTACCAGCCCGCTGTGGCGCAGTTTGCTGAACAGCTGCTCCAAGTAGGACACTGAAATCTTGTGTCGCAGCCCGATATCGGCCAGCGACACGGGGCCTGCATTGCCCTGAAGAGCGATGTCTATCATTGCAGTCACTGCAAAACGGCTTTTGGTGCTTAGTCGCATGGGGAGTCTCCTTCACACATCAACACGATGTGAATAGAGAATATAAAAAGGTTTTTACTTCGTGTAAATTCGTATTTAGAACAATTTCATTTCGAAAAATACGAACTATTGGTTGCGTTGCAAAAGATCAAAAGCGCATGACCGGAGCCCTGCATGAATTTCAAACATCTGTACTATTTTTGGGTCACTGCCAAGGCAGGCGGCATTGTGCGGGCTGGCGAACAGCTGCACACCACGCCGCAAACGTTGTCCGGCCAGATCAAGCTGCTTGAAGCCCGACTGGGCCGGCAGCTGTTTCGCAAGCGCGGGCGCCGGCTGGAGCTGACCGACGAAGGCCGGCTGGCCCTTGGCTATGCCGACCAAATCTTTGCCCTTGGCGCTGAAATGGAAACCGCCCTGCGTCAGGCCAGCAGCGAGCGAAAAGCGCTGGATTTCCGAGTCGGTGTGGCCGATTCGGTAGCCAAGTCGGTAGTTTATCGACTGCTTGAGCCTGCATTGTCAATTGGCGAGCCAGTTTGCCTGATCTGCAGCGAAGGCAAGTTTCCCGATTTGCTGGCCCAGTTGGCGCTTCACCGGCTTGATTTGGTGATGGCCGACGAACCCATGTCGGGCCGGCTTAGCATCAAAGCCTTCAACCATCCCCTGGGCAGCACGCCAATGAGTTTTTATTGCACAGCGCCCCTCAAAGTCTCACTCAAGGGCAGCTTTCCGCAGTGCCTTGAGGGTGCGCCGATGCTGATTCAAAGCGCGTCGTCATCGGTGCGCAAGCAGCTTGACAGCTGGTTGACCAAGCACCAGATTCATCCCCGCATCATTGGCGAATTCGATGACGGAGCATTGATGAAAGCTTTTGGCCGTGAAGGACGCGGTATTTTCATGTCAGCCAGTATGCTGGACGCCGAAACGGTCGAGCAGTACGAGGTCGAGGTCATTGGGCAAACCGACGAGATGGTCGAGGATTTTTTCGCAGTCACCGTCGAGCGGCGCAACAAACATCCTTGCGTGGTGGCCATCACCGAATCAGCGCGGGGCCAGCTGCTCCATAGCCTGGGGCGCAAAAGTGGCTGATGCGCTTGCCCCGGCGATTGGTTAAACCTTATTTCGATGCGGCTGAAGCAGGGCTGGACGCGGCGCCTGCAGCAGCCGGCGCTGCGCCAAAGTACTGGGCATAAATCTTGGCATAAGTGCCGTCTTCTTTGATGCCGGCCAGACCTTTGTTGATCTTGTCGAGCAACTCGGTGTTGCCTTTTTTGACCGCAATGCCGTACTGCTCGGACGCAAAGCTGGTGTCGGCGATGGTCTTGAATTTAGAAGCCGGATTGTTGTTGACATAGTGAACCACCACGCCGTTGTCGGCCACTACCGCGTCAACGCCACCGCCTTCCAGTTCCTTTAAAGCCAGCGGCGTCGACTCAAAGCGCTTGACATTCGGGCTGTCCTTGCCTTGCAGCTTGGTGATGACTTCGTCGCCGGTGGTGCCGTTTTGCACGCCCACCTTGAGCTTGGTCAGGTCGGTGAATTTGGTGATCTTCGAGTCGCTTCGCACCGCAATCAACTGCTGCGCATCAAAATAGGGCATTGAAAAGTCCAGCGTCTGCTGGCGCTCAGGCGTGATCGTGATGCTGGACACCAGCATGTCGCGGTCGCCCTGGGCCACGGAGTTGAAGATGCCTTCCCACGGCGTGTTCAAAAATTTCACCTCAAAGCCGCCTTTCAGTGCCGCTGCCTTGACCACATCAATGTCAAAACCGACGATTTCGCCTTTTTCATTTTGCGATTCGAACGGCGCATAGGCCGCGTCGGTGCCCACGACATAGAACTTGGCGGCGGCCACCACCGGAGCGGCTGCGGGCGCGATGACCACAGGCGCGACCGATTCCTTTTTACCGCAAGCTGCCAGCAGCAGGCCAACCAGCACAAGGCCGGATGTTTGAAGAAAATGTCGGGTCGTGATCTTGGCCATGAAGCATCCTGTCAGGGTTAGGGGAAGTCGTTCGTTCAGCCAGAAATACCGGCTGCCATGCGACCTTTGAAAAGTATAAAGCCCGACCGGCGGGCGTTTGCTGCGTTTGCTATGTTTGCTATGTTTGCCGAGCTAGCCCGCTTTGAAGTGTTCAGGTCACCCGATTCTGGCAATTGATCCGGTCCGCATGCGCCTGCAACGACCGCCGGGCAATCGGCCACAGGCGTGGATCGGTGTCCAGGTAAGCCAGCGCCACCCAGTCGTCAAGCGAGCCCTGCGGTTGTGCCCGCATGGCCGCTGCCACCTTGGCCTCACGCGCGAGCCGGTGCGCCTTGAGCTGGGCAATCGCCTGCGGCGCGTCATGCAGCACATGGCCATGCGCCGGCAAAATAAAGTCGATTTCATGCGCATTGCAGGCAGTGCTCAATCGGTCCAGCGAATCGAGGTAAGCCGTCATGTCGCCATCGGGCGGATTGATGAGGGTGGTGCTGCCATTCAAAACATGGTCACCTGAAAACAGCAGGCCGTCTTCGACCAAGACCAGACACAAGTGGTTGGCGGCATGACCCGGCGTGAAAATAATAGCCAAAGTGTGCTTTTGCGCATAACAGTTGAGCGTGAGTAGCTCCTTATTTAATAGCACCCGGTCAGGTATGAAGTGGGAATCAGCGCGTGCGGTGGGGGCAGACGGCAGGCCCAATATCGGCGGGCGGTGGATGCACAGCGCCTGCAGCGGCCTGGCACCGGGCGAATGGTCGGGATGCGAATGGGTGCAGACGATGGCCTCAATGCGCCCGCCGGTTGCTTCAAGCAAGCGCTTGACGTGTTCCGCATCGTCCGGTCCCGGATCAATCACGATGTAGCCGGTGGCCAGCGTTCCAACAATGTAGCTGTTGGTGCCTGGCCCGGTCATGACACCAGGATTCGGCGCGGTCAGGCGCATGACGTTTTTTAGCAGCGGCACGGCGCGCTCGTATTGCCAGTCAAGCGAATGCACGAGCTGGCCGTCGGGGCTGGTCAGCGCCAGTTCGCCGTAGGGCGCATCAATTTCCATGTAGCGCGCATCCTGACCACCCAGTAGTCCGGCGCGCGGACAAGAAATCCACAGCGGCTTGTCGTGCGCGCAGGCCGCAAGCACCACGTCCACGCTGGCATAGCGCTGCAGCCGTTCCAGCGTTCGCAGCGTTGGAAAAATCATGAAAAAAGTCCCGGCCGCATGCCGCGCTAGCGCATCGGCCGGGCGCACCCAGCTGGGCTCGAACTGTTCGGTTTCATCGGCCACCGGTGTTTGACCATCTGGCATGCGGCCCACCAGAAACGGCACGTCAAAGCGGCGCGGCAGGTCGCGGTCGGTGACCCAATGGGCCAGCATGAACAAATCTGCGCCCGCCAGCGTCAAACCGCGCTCCTGGCATTGCGCGGCAAACGGCGCGCTGCGGTCCATGGCCGCAATGTCCTGGGCAGTCGCAAAGCCAGCGTCTGCGCGGCGGGCCAGCAGCACGCCAAGCTCTTCAAAACTTTCGCGAATGGCGGCAATCGCCTGGGTTAATTGCAGCTCGCTTTGGCCGGCCCGCCGGGTAGACAGCGCATGTGCTGCCGCGTCGGCGGGGTCAATGCAGCCGCCAGGAAACACATGGGCACCTGGCGCAAAGCTGGCGGTCATGGAGCGGCGGGTCATCAGCACCTCGATGCCGGCCTCGGTGTCGCGCAGCAGCAACACCGTCGCGGCGGGTCGGGTGGGAGCGGGTTCTCGCTGGGGATAGAGGAGTTCGGTAGGTCTGACCATGCGAAATTATGGCGCTGGGCGCAGGTTTTTGCTGTCCGGCTGGGGTGTTTGCGGATGGAGCCGCCGTTTCCACCACAGATAATTGCGGCCATGCGAATCCGATTTACCAAAATGCAGGGCGCGGGCAATGACTTTGTGGTGCTCGATGAAACCCGGGGTTCCCTGGGTTTGACCACCGCGCAGTACCGTTTTTTGGCAGACCGCCACTTTGGCGTGGGTGCCGACCAAATCCTGACGGTGCGGCCCTCGCCCGGTGAAGGCATCGACTTTGAATACCTGATTCACAACGCCGACGGCGGCGAAGTCGAGCAGTGCGGCAACGGCGCGCGCTGCTTTTTGCGTTTTGTGCGCGACCAGGGCTTGACTGGCAAAGACGGGGTTCGGGTCAAAACCCTGTGCGGTGTGATTGAGCCGCGCATGCAATCTGACGGCCGGGTCACGGTCAACATGGGCGCGCCAGTCTTTGCGCTGGACCGCATTCCGTTCAATGCCGCGGGGTTGGTGCCAAAAGCCGTCGGTTTATGGCAAAAATGGCCGATTGCGCATGCTGGTAATGCGCAAGTAGCTCCTATTTTAATAGCAGTCGTGTCGATGGGCAATCCGCATGCGGTGCAGCTGGTTGGCGATGTGGACACCGCGCCGGTGGCCACGGACGGCCCGCTGATCGAATGCCACGAGGCGTTTCCAAACCGGGTGAACGCCGGCTTCATGCAGATTGTCAACCGTGGCCAAATCCGGCTGCGGGTGCATGAGCGCGGCGTTGGTGAAACCCTGGCCTGCGGCACGGGCGCTTGCGCAGCCGTGGTGGCAGGCATTCGGCTTGGGCTGCTTGACCCCCGGGTCGAGGTGCTGACGCGCGGCGGACAGCTGACCATCGAATGGTCCGGCATGCTGGATGCGCCGGTAATGATGACCGGACCCGCCACAACCGTGTTCGAGTCAGAAATCGAAATTCCTGAGGGGCTGTGACACGCCAGCAGTCCTGCTAAGTAAGTGATGCCGTGCTAATAAAAAATGGAGACAACGTCCTTATGAGTTCTGTTCTGTATTCAATGACTGAAGGCGGCATTGCCGACTTTTTGGCCACCACGCCTGACTTTTTTGAACGCCATGCCGAGCTGCTGGCTTCGGTGCAACTGTCCAGCGGCTTTGGCAGCCGCGCTATCAGCCTGCAAGAGCGCCAGGCTCGCCTGCTGCGAGACAAAATCAAAGGCCTTGAAACCCAGCTGGTGGAGATGATTCGCCACAGCCAGGACAACCTGGTCATTGCCAGCAAGATGCAGTCGTGGACGCTGCGTTTGCTGCAGACGGCCCAAGCACGCGACCTGCCGGACGCCTTGGTGCAGGGACTTGCCAGCGATTTTCAGGTGCCGCAGGCGGCCCTTAAGCTTTGGGGCGTGGACGCAGCTTATGCCGGTGAAGACTTTGCAACTGGCGTCAATGACGACATTCGTGCTTTTGCTGCTTCCCTGAATTTACCCTATTGCGGCGCGAACGCGGGTTTTGAAGCTGCCGGCTGGCTGCCGCAGGCGGCCGAGGCGCAGTCGCTGGCGCTGATTGCGCTGCGCGCCGGCATTGAAGCGCCGGTGTCTGGTCTGCTGGTGCTGGGCTCGCCCGATGCCCAGCGTTTTCACAGCGGCATGGGCACCGAATTTTTAGATCGCCTGGGCGAAATGGCTGGCGCGGCGCTGTCCCGCTTGGCGCGGCCCTAGCCCGCTCAAGCTGATCAATGTCCATCGTGCCAAGCGTTCAAAGCGCCCTCGCTGAAGAAACTGACCCGCTCATCAAGCGCTACCTCGACCATGTCCGGTTTGAAAAGCGCCTGGCCATTCGCACGGCAGAGCTGTACACCGCCGACCTTGTCAAACTGCAGGCCCAGGCGCGCAAGGCTGGTGTGGGGCTCACAGAGGTCACGCATGTCCACCTGCGCCGCTGGGTGGCTCAAATGCACAGCGCCGGGCGCAGCGGGCGCGGCATCGCGCTGATTTTGTCGGGCTGGCGCGGCTTTTACACCTGGCTGGGCAAAGAGGGCTTAGTGCCGGGCAACCCGGTGCAAGACGTGCGCTCGCCTAAAGCAGCCAAGCCGCTGCCCAAGGCGCTGAGCGTTGATGAAGCGGTGCAGCTTGCTAGTTTTGAAGCAAACGCCGCCGATGCCGATCCCTTTCTGGAAGCGCGCGACCAGTGCATCACCGAGCTGTTGTACGGCTGCGGCCTGCGCATCGGCGAACTGGTCGGCCTGGATGCGCAGGCCAGCGCCAAAGCACGCGGCTGGATCGACGCGCAAGGCGGCGATGCGCATGTGCTGGGCAAGGGCGAAAAGCGGCGCAGCGTGCCGGTGGGCAGTGCGGCGCTCAAGTCACTTCACCAGTGGCTGGCGGTGCGCAGCAGCTGGTCGATGCCTGGGGTGCAAGCCAGTGCGGCGCTGTTCATCAGCCAGCGCGGCACCCGCCTGACGCCGCAGCACATTCGGGTGCGCCTGAAGCAGCGCTCCCAGCAGGCCGGGCTGGCAACGCCGGTGCATCCGCACATGCTGCGCCATTCTTTTGCCAGCCATGTGCTGCAGTCCAGCGGCGATTTGCGGGCGGTGCAGGAGCTGTTGGGCCATGCCAACATCACCACCACCCAGGTGTACACCCGGCTTGATTTTCAGCATCTGGCCAAAATTTACGATGCGGCGCATCCCCGGGCGATTTCTAACGGCGCGGGGGACAAGTCGCCAGCGCCGCCCACGCCGCCAGCCATTCGCAAGCCGCGCGGTCCAGCCTAGCCGAGCTTGATGCCGGTGCCAGTGCCTGTCCGGGCGGCCCGCCTAATCCAAGCCGCGACAATCACGCGATGAACATCATTCGATTGAAAGAAGGCAAAGAACGCTCTTTGCTGCGCCGCCATCCCTGGGTTTTCAGCGGCGCTATTGCCAGCGGCTCCGGCGAATTCAGTGAATCTGGCGAAACCGTGCGCATTGAAAGCCATGCCGGCCAGTTCCTTGGCTGGGCGGCGTTCAGCCCCAGCTCCAAAATTCGCGCCCGGGTCTGGAGCTTCAATGAAGCTCAAACTATAGATGCTCCGTTTTTCATAGCACGTATCGCCGGTGCTGTCTGCGCAAGAGCCCTTTTTGACATCAAAAGCAACGGTTTGCGGCTGATTCATGGCGAATCTGACGGCTTGCCTGGCCTGGTCGTAGACCGTTATGCTGACACGCTGGCCGCGCAATTTTCCAGCTGTGGGGCTGAAAAATGGAAGTCTGTGATCGCTCAAGCGTTGCTGGACGAAACCGGCCTGTCGCGTCTGTACGAGCGCTCCGACGCGAGCGTTCGCAAGCTTGAAGGCCTGCCTGAAGTGACTGGCTGGCTGGCTGGATCAGGCGACACCGCCATCACCATTCAAGAGCACGACTGGCAATTGAGCCTAGATGTCGCCGAGGGCCACAAGACCGGCTTTTACCTCGATCAGCGCGACAGCCGGCAAAAGTTTGCTGCCTATGCGCACCGACTTCAGTTCAAAAACGTGCTCAATTGCTACTGCTACACCGGCGGCTTTACCGTGGCCGCACTGGCCGGCGGCGCGGCTCATGTCACCTCAATCGACTCGTCCGGCCCGGCGATTGAGCGCGCCAAAGCCAATGTGGCTTTGAACGGCTTTGACGCTAGTCGCACCACGATGATCGACGCCGACGTGAACGCCATGCTGCGCCAGTTTGTCAAAGAAGGCCGGACTTTTGACGCCATCGTGCTCGACCCGCCCAAGTTCGCGCCCACCGTCAGCCATGCCGAGCGCGCCGCGCGTGCCTACAAAGACATCAACCGCTTGGCGCTGTCGCTCTTGGTGCCGGGCGGCGTGCTGTTCACGTATTCATGCTCGGGCGGCATCAGCGCCGATTTGTTTCACAAAATTGTTGCCTCGGCGGGTGTTGATGCGGGCGTGGACGCTTTCATTTGCGAGCGCATGGGCGGCGCGCCGGATCATCCGATGACAGTGAATTTCCCAGAAGGCGAATACCTGAAAGGCTTGGTGCTGGTCAAAAGGGTGGCAGAGTAGCTGTTTTTTGATGAAAACAGCGTTTTGTGCATGATGCGTAAGCGTAGATAGCTATATAAATAATAGCAAATTGCGTCTTACATTTGAGTGGGTTGCCAAGGGTTGCGTTGTAGGGGCTTGAAGCGCTGGCTAAACTGCCCCACTTCGCTTGACAGCCCCTGCGCCGCCTGCGGCACATTTTTCGTCGTTTTTGTTTTTTAGGTCACCACCATGAGTTTGATTCCCGTCACCATCCTTACCGGCTTTCTGGGCTCGGGCAAAACCACGCTCTTAAAGCGCATCCTGACCGAGGCCCATGGTCAAAAAATTGCGGTGATTGAAAACGAGTTTGGCGAAGAAAACATCGACAACGAAATCCTGGTCAACGACACGCAAGAAAACATCATCCAGATGAACAACGGCTGCATTTGCTGCTCGATTCGCGAGGATTTGCGCGAAACCCTGCAATTGCTGGCCGCGAAAAAACGCAAAGGCCTGCTGGAATTTGACCGGGTGGTGATTGAAACCACCGGCCTGGCCGACCCCGGTCCGGTGGCGCAAACCTTTTTCATGGACGAGGAAATCGCCGAGCAGTATTTGCTCGATTCCATCTTGACGCTGGTCGATGCCAAGCATGCGCAAAACCAGCTGAATGACCGCCAGGAAGCGCGCCGGCAAATTGGTTTTGCTGACCAAATTTTTATCAGTAAAAGCGATTTGGTGGCCGCCGATGAAGTGCAGGCTTTGATGAGCCGGCTGACGCAAATGAACCCGCGCGCCCCACAAAAAGCGGTGCATTTTGGCGAGGTGGCCATCGCCGATGTGTTTGATTTGCGCGGTTTTAACCTCAATGCCAAGCTCGACATTGACCCGGATTTTTTGAAAGCTGACGAGCCGCACGATCATGGCCATGATCATCATGACCATGCGCCCGGTGAGGCCTGCGACCATCCGTCGCATGCTGCGCCAAAAGCCGGCCAGGGCCACCATCATCACCATGACGATGATGTCAAAAGTTTTGTATTCCGGTCAGACAAGCCGTTCAGTCCGGCCAAGTTGGAGGACTTTTTGGGAGCTGTGGTCAATATTTACGGCCCGCGCATGCTGCGCTACAAAGGCGTGCTGAACATGGACGGCACCGACCGCAAAGTGATTTTTCAGGGCGTGCACCAGCTCATGGGCAGCGACCTGGGACCGGCTTGGGGCGAAGGCGAGAAAAAAACCAGCAAGATGGTGTTTATCGGCATTGACCTGCCAAAAGATATTTTCTTGCAAGGCCTTGAGCAGTGCTTGGTCTGAGCCGGGTTGACGCAATTTGATGCGTTTGTGCCCGAAAAACCTGGGACGCCAAAAGCGCAGGTGTTTTTCGCGGCAGCGATTTTTCAAGGATTCGTTTGAGCCAGTTTGGCCAACCCGGGCATGCCGCTACAATCGCGCGCCATGCAAAAAAGCGACAACTTCAAGCCGAAAATACAGCATGGCAACTGGCGGCAATCTCCACGGCCACAAAGCCGCGTTACAGTGGGATTGAGCAGGTTAAACGAACATGCTGAGGGGTTTGGCACCGCAACGCCAGATCTCTCAACACAAGGCAGGGCTTGAACGGCCAAAGACAACCAGGCAAAACCGCGGTTCAGGGCCTCAGCCCAAGCCGGTTTCCAGAGGAGAAACTCAGTGAGTACCGTAGAGAAAAAAATGAAAATTTCAGCTCAGGCAGCGCCCGTCAAGGTAGCAGCAAGCGTGGTGGCCGAACCGGCTGCGAAGGTCGTCGAGGCGGCAAAACCTGTCAAACCCGTCAAGGTCGCCAAAGCAGCCAAGGCTGTTTCTGCAGCACCGGTCGCAGCGCCAGTGCGCATGGACTCTGCCCCGCTCAAGCCTGGCCGCAGAAGCTCGGCGCGAACCGCCATCCAAACTCCTGCGCCCGCGCCCATGGTGCCAACCCATTCGCCGGATGCCGCCAAGGCCAGCTACTCGACCATGACCGAGCGAGTGATCGCGCCTCCGGTTCATGCGGTGGTGCCCAAAGATCCCAAGCTGGCCAACAACTGGAAAAGCAAGCCTGCCCATGAGTTGTCGGATCAGGAAATTAAGGCCATGCCCGACGCCGAATACATGAATGAAGCACAGCTGTCATTTTTTCGTCACAGGCTGTCGGTGCTTAAGCAAGAAATTCACAACAGTGCGGGTCAAACGACCGAGCATCTTCGAGAGGACGCTGCTATCGTGCCCGACCCGGCAGATCGCGCAACCATTGAAGAAGAGCACGCACTTGAATTGCGAACCCGCGACCGAGAACGCAAACTGCTCAAAAAAATTGAGCAATCGATTGCCCGAATCGACTCGGGTGACTATGGCTACTGCGACGAAACCGGCGAGGCAATCGGGGTGGGCCGGTTAATTGCCCGTCCTACCGCCAATTTATCGCTTGAAGCCCAGCAGCGGCGTGAACTCAAACAAAAGATGTTTGGTGACTGACCTCGCCGGTTCAATCCAAGCAAATTCACGCTTTGACTGTCCACCATGCCCAAAGACGATAACGCTCCTGGTTTGCTGTCCAAATTGGTCAAGTTTGTTCGCAATCCGGCGACTAACTGGACAGAACTCGATTCGATTGAAGCCAGCAAAGACGAATCGGTCAACAAGCAACTGCTGAACGAAATGATCGAACGCAAGCGGCGCAATGACTTTGTGCGCAAGCGAGAGTTCGACATGCTGCGAAAGTTGCGCAAGCTCGAAGTGCTTGCCGAAACTGCTCCAGCAACAGGTGGCGTGCCTTCATTTTTTCAAAGTAGCCTGACTTCGCACATTGACGACCGGGCGACCACATTGAAGAAAATCGATGACATCGAAGCGCAAATGTCCATGCAGTGGTGGAAAACTAACAACCCAACTGCTGTCGGACCTAAAGTTAAACCGGCAGTGACAGTATTCGCAAACCCCTTGTCGCAGACCAACATGCGACATGCGTCTTCAGACAATCAGGTGCCTGTCGGGTACGAGGCAACAAGGCTGTCAGGGGTGGACACCGTCAATCCGCTGGACATTGCTCCTGTTGACCCCCTGGTAGGTGATTTGCTGGCAGGGGTTTCCCGAGATCCTTTGGAGCTGTTAGCCCAACAGCCAGATCTTGCGGAGGCAAAAAACAATCTTGGGCGCGATTTGGTTAGTTCGACCAGTTCGGACCTGATGCACGAATTCGCCGTGCTTGATGCCGAGCGCGAGTCCACTGTGCATGACGCCGAGCTCGAAGAGGCGGCGATTTTGTTTGCCAATGGAGACGATGCGGGTGCTGAGGCCGGTCTGCTTGAGATCCTGGCTCCCGGTGCTTCGCGTGCTAACCATGCAGATACCTGGCTGACATTGTTCGACTTGTATCGCGCCACCGGGGATCAAATCAAGTTCGAAGCAGTCGCTGTTGAATTTGCCGAGCGTTTTAACCGATCTGCACCGCAGTGGTTTTCACTGCCCGACTTGGTCAAGGAGTTGGCTCAGCCTGCTCAAGCAGCAAGTCACGAGCGAGTGGCTGCTGACTGGATTTGCCCGTCGGTGTTGGGGCGGCAGTCGGTGGGCGTGCTTAACATGGCCATCGCCCGCGCAGTGATGCCCTGGCGCCTGGACTGGCGCTATCTCAAGACCATTGAGGCGGGTGCGCTAGAGCCTTTGCACAAAATCTTTACCCAATGGGCAAATCAGCCTGTGCAACTGGCTTTCATGGGCGACGCAAAACTGCGTCAGGTTCTTCAGGACGCTACGCCTTCGGATAACAGCACCATTGATCCGAGGTGGTGGCAGTTGCGCATGGAAATGTTGCGCGTCATTCACCGGCCTGATGACTTTGAGCTTATCGCACTCGATTTTTGTGTCACTTATGAGGTGTCACCCCCCGCATGGGAAGTTGCGCGCTGCGATTACAAGTCGCTTGACGACTATGGGGACGCAATGGGCAGAGCAACGATCATCGGCGAACCTGTCAGCGAGATGGTGTATCCCAGCTTGATGGACATGCAAGGCGATTCCAAACTGGATTTTTTGCCGAGCTACGGGGTACATTTTTTGTCGGTTGAACTTTCGGGCCAGATCCAGGGTGATGCTGTGGGTGTCATGGAAAGACTGGAGTCCAGCTTGAGCGGAGCCGACCGCATACAAATTTCATGTGCAAAATTGATTCGTGTCGATTTTTCTGCAGCTGGCATGCTTCTTAACTGGGTGTCAGCCCGTCAGGCCGAAAACCGGGTTGTTGAATTTTGTGAAGTTAATCGCCTGGTTGCCGCTTTTTTCAATGTCATTGGAATAGTTGAATGCGCCAAGGTGACCGCGCGCATTGATTAAACACCGTTCAGAAAGCTGCTTTACAGGCTGATGCTGCTTGCACAACTTGCTAATAGCGATGTCTCGCTTTACAGCCAAGATTTAACCAAGGCAAGGGCTGTGTCATTCATGCTTTTATGCTTGCGCTGAATATACTTTCATAAGAAATAATCTCGGAAAGTTGTTCCTAAGTCATCGTGGTAAAAACATTTTGTAATGATTTTTGATGGTAGTAGCGCTGCAATTTGTATTGATGTAACGTCATCAAATTTATTCAAAAGAATTTTGTCGAATTCAACCTTGACTGTGCAAGCTCGGACTGCCCAGCGGCATTGTTCGATCTTCCTTATGCTACGTTTTTGCTAGCTTGAGAAGAGTTCCACTTATGGCTCGCCCATAATTCCTAAAGATTAATTGGTTTATGCGTAGCTTTGCAT
>Ga0326734_1000267_pt1 | contig 14893 bp, 15 predicted proteins | sample 15_GP2_1315_FD_207944 | JGI IMG/M metagenome (GOLD analysis project Ga0326734, IMG submission 207944) | Glacier ice microbial communities from Ngari, Tibet, China - 15_GP2_131.5 | ecosystem: Environmental > Aquatic > Freshwater > Ice > Glacier | place: China: Ngari, Tibet | collected 2018-07-18 | reverse complement strand
GCGCTAGGCCGACCTGAGCCCAACGACCCGAGACGCCTGCAACCCCGGCCCGCACGGTGATGGATTCGAGAAAAATGCGTAAGACTAGAACTTCTGCATCACCCAGCATGAAGGACCTCCATGATTGATCTCCAGCAGGACGCCGACGGTTTCATTCGCATGAGTCGCCACTTTCCGAGCGCCACGCTCATCACCGTCACGTTCGCCGAGGGCTCGTCCGAGGTCTTCACCGGCAAGCGCCTGAACGAGATCTACGACGCGGCCATGACCGAATACCGCAGCCGAAACCGCCTCGACGCCAAGGGATTCAGCCGGGCCCCCGCGAAGACCGTGCAGCCCATGAACAATCTGACCTTCGTGAAAATCGCCCCCACCGCCGCGTGACGGTTCGCGAGTGAACGCGTTCGGCACTTCCGTGAATGGAGACGCGCAGAACGGGCTCACTCGCGAGCAGAGCACCCGCCTCGTGGTGTTGGTGCCGCTCACGCCGTTGGCTGCCGGGGACGCTTTTGCGGTCAAGGACTGGCCGCTGCACATCACCGTGCTGGCGCCCTTTCATACCCGTAAGACCCATGAACAGGTGGCCGCCGTGATCGCCGAGGTGGCTGCCACGCAACCCGCGCTCACGGCGAGGGCCGGTGCCGAGGCGATGTTCGGGCGGGGCCACGACATTCCGGTGACGCTCGTGTGCGATCATCCCGGCCTGACCCGGCTGCACGACCGGCTGCTCGAGGCCCTGCGGCCGCTGGCCGCCCGGCCCGAGGAGCCCGCGTTCACCGGTTCAAAATTTCGGGCGCACGTCACCGTGAAGGGTGCCCGCCGTGCACGCGCGGGAGAAGAGTTCATCCTCAGCCAGGTCGCCCTCGTCGATATGGCTCCGCGAGCGCATGCCGCGGGCCGCGCGGTGCTGGCCACGGTCCCGCTGCTCCCGAACCCCTGAACTCAAGCCGTTGAGTCCGCACAACTGAACCCCGACGAGCGTCGTCCACAAATGGACACCCAAACAGGGGTAATCGCGACTTTTTTTGGACACGTGAGCGATTCTTCGCGCGAGATTTTTCTCAAATGCAGAAGAACGGCAAAATTTCTGCTGGGATTTCTTGATTGGGCCCGGTGTGGGTACGCCACGCTTGAACTAACAGCCGATAGCGGGCCGTGAAAACCGGGCCGAGCGCTCTTACCTCACCAGGAGAAGGAAAATACATGACTGACTACCAAGACGACATCGTGGCCGTCGAAGCCCTGAAGAATGCGTTCGGAAGTAGCTGGGACGCCATCAACCCCGAGTCCGTTGCCCGCATGCGTGCCCAGAATCGGTTCAAGACGGGTCTCGACATTGCCCAGTACACCGCCGACATCATGCGCAAGGATATGGCGGAGTACGACGCCGATTCATCCGTCTACACTCAGTCGCTGGGTGTCTGGCACGGCTTCATCGGCCAGCAAAAGCTGATCTCGATCAAGAAGCACCTTAAGACCACGAACAAGCGCTACCTGTACCTCTCCGGCTGGATGATCGCCGCCCTCCGCAGCGAATTCGGACCGCTTCCCGACCAGTCCATGCACGAGAAGACGGCCGTCCCCGCCCTCATCGCGGAGCTATACACGTTCCTGCGCCAGGCCGACGCCCGCGAACTCGACCTCATGTTCACCGCGCTCGATCAGGCCCGTTCCGCCGGCGACGATGCCTTGGCCGCCAAGATTCAGAAGCAGGTCGACAGCTACGAGACCCACGTCGTGCCGATCATTGCCGACATCGACGCTGGCTTCGGTAACCCCGAGGCGACGTACCTCCTGGCCAAAAAGATGATCGAGGCTGGTGCCTGCGCCATTCAGATAGAGAACCAGGTCTCGGACGAAAAGCAGTGTGGCCATCAGGACGGCAAGGTGACGGTTCCCCACGAGGACTTCATCGCCAAGCTCAACGCTGTGCGTTACGCGTTTCTTGAGGTCGGCATTGAGAACGGCGTCATCGTCTCCCGCACCGACTCGCTCGGTGCCGGCCTCACGCAGAAGATCGCGGTGACCTACCAGTCCGGTGACCTGGGCGATCAGTACAACTCGTTCCTCGACTGCGAGGAGATCACCGAAGCTGAGCTTGGCAACGGCGACCTGGTGCTCAAGCGCGAAGGCAAGCTGCTGCGTCCCAAGCGCCTCGCCAGCAACCTGTTCCAGTTCCGCGCCGGAACCGGAGAAGCCCGCTGCGTGCTCGACAGCATCACGAGCCTGCAAAACGGTGCCGACCTGCTCTGGATCGAGACCGAGAAGCCGCACATCGGCCAGATCGCCGGCATGATGAACAAGGTTCGCGAGGCCGTTCCGAACGCCAAGCTGGTCTACAACAACAGCCCGTCGTTCAACTGGACCCTCAACTTTCGTCAGCAGATGTTCGACACCTTCGTTGAAGAGGGCAAGGACGTGTCGGCTTATGACCGTGCCAAGCTCATGAGCGTCATGTACGACGAGACCGAGCTCGCTTTGGCCGCCGACGAGAAGATCCGCACCTTTCAAAAAGACAGCTCGGCGCAGGCCGGCATCTTCCACCACCTCATCACACTGCCGACGTACCACACGGCAGCACTGTCCACGGATGACCTGGCCAAAGGTTACTTCGCTGATCAGGGCATGCTCGCCTACGTCAAGGGTGTGCAGCGTCGGGAGATCCGCGAGGGAATCGCCACGGTCAAGCACCAGAACATGTCCGGTTCAGACCTGGGTGACAACCACAAGGAGTACTTCGCCGGCGAGGCCGCATTGAAGGCCGGCGGCGAGAACAACACGATGAACCAGTTCGAGGAACCGGCTTTGAGCAGCCACTGACTCTAACGCAGCAGGTAACACCGAGGCCCCAGTCGAATGACTGGGGCCTCGGTGCGTGCCCGATGCGCTTTGGACCAACTCGGTGCGCTACGACGGTCAGGCAATCGACTTGCACGAGAACGACGTGTCGGTCGCGGTCTACAGCGCGACCGTAAACTCGCAGCGCGCACTCATCGAGACGGTAATCGTGCGTGAGTCGTCGTAGTCAACGCCCGCCGGTGATTACGGGCGAAGCGAAGGGTGGGGCTGCCATGTCGCGGGGCTACGACGCGCCAGCCGGGGTGTCGGGCGTCACGGACACTCCGCCAGCTTGGCTAGGCTGACAACCATGGCCACAGTGATTCTCGTGCGGCACGGTCGCACCACCGCGAATGTTTCCGGCATCCTCGCCGGCCGGACCGCGGGCGTGCGGCTCGATGATGTCGGGCGCGACCAAGCCATCCGCACCGCGCAGCGAATTGCGGTGGTGCCGGTGGTCGCGGTGGTCTCCAGCCCCCTCGAGCGTTGCCAGCAGACATCACAGGTGATTCTCGATCAGCAGAGGCCCGAGGCGGCGCTGTCGATCGAAAATGACCTAACCGAGTGCGACTATGGCCAGTGGCAGGGCCGGGCCCTCGGCGACCTCACCAAGGAGAAGTTGTGGTCGACGGTGCAGGCGCAGCCATCCGCTGCCGTCTTTCCCGGAGGCGAGTCCCTCGCTGCGATGCAGTCCCGGGCCGTCGCCGCGATTCGACGACTCGACGCTGACTTCGACGCGCGATACGGACCCGGTGCGGTCTGGGTTGCCGTGAGCCACGGGGACATCATCAAGTCGATTCTGGCCGACGCTCTGGGCATGCACCTTGACCTGTTTCAGCGCATCAACGTAGGGCCAGCATCCGTTTCGGTCGTGACCTACGGCGCTACCCGGCCGAGTGTGCACAGCACCAACAGCGACGCGGGCGACCTGTCCTGGTTAGCTGCACATTCGCCCGAGGCCGACGCCCCGGTCGGCGGCGGGGCCGGCACTCAGCCAGCGAATTCCGTGCAAGCCTCTTTACGCGTCGAGTAAAATAGGCTCATGCCTACAATTGTTCACGAGTTCGCCTGGCCTGATCGAGTCGTCATCGGAACGATCGGTGAACCCGGAGAGCGCACGTTCTACCTGCAGGTACGCACCGGCAAGCAGGTCGTCAGCGTCGCCCTGGAGAAGCAGCAGTCGGCACTGCTTGCCGAAAAGATTGACGAGATCCTCGAACAGCTGACGCAGAACGCAGGCACCGCGTTCACGATTCCCGCTCACACGCCCCTCGAACTGGTGGACAACGATCCGCTCGAGCAGCCCGTGGACGAGCAGTTTCGGGCCGGAGCGATGGGCCTCGGCTGGGATCCCTCGACGGCCCAGGTTGTCATCGAGGCGTATCCCGTGGTCGAAAACGACGAAGACACCCCCGACACGGTCACCGACGAACCCGCCGAGATGTTGCTCGTACGCATCCCGGTCGGCACTGCCCAGGCCTTCGCTATGCGCACGCACGAGGTTGTCGGCGCCGGCCGCCCCATCTGTGCCCTGTGTGGCACGCCCATCGACGCGGCCGGTCACGTCTGCGTGCTGCCCGGCGACCGCGAATGACGTTTGAGGTCAGCCTCGATGCCGGTGAGCTGGAGCTCACCGGTCGTATCCGGACGGCCTCGAACGCAACCTTCCTCGGCCGCATCGCAGACGTGGTGGTGGTCTACAAACCGATCACGGGCGAAAATCCGCTCTGGGACTTTCCCGACGGCAATCTCGCCAGCCGCGAGGTCGCGGCCTACCTCGTTTCCGAGGCATTCGGCTGGAACATCGTTCCTCGCACCTGGCTCCGCGATGGCCCGCTTGGCCGCGGCATGGTGCAACTCTGGCAGCAAGCGGATGTCGACCCGGGTGCCGTCGACGTTGTCGCCACCGCGGCGGTCCCCGCCGAGGGCTGGTGCTCGGTGTTCGACGGCCGTGACGAAAACGGCTCTTCGGTCACACTGATCCATGAGGACTCGGCTGCACTGCGACGGATGGCCGTCTTCGACGTCGTTGTCAACAACGCCGACCGAAAGGGCGACCATATTCTTGCCATGCCGGGCGGCCACCGGCACGGCGTCGACCATGGGCTTACTTTTCACGTCGACCACAAACTCCGCACGGTGCTGTGGGGCTGGCTGGGCGAAGAACTCACCGAGGACGAGCTCGAGGGTGTTGAGCGAATCAGCGCCGGTCTGGCCGCGGGGCTCGGCGAGGCTCTTTCTGAGCTGCTGAGCGCGGCGGAAATTGCTCAACTGGGGGTGCGCTGTGACCTGCTGTTGTCCGAAGGTCGGTTTCCGGCTCCGCACGGCGAATCATCCGCGGTGCCGTGGCCGCTTTTCTGACCTCATCAATCTGACCCAATCAGAGGGCGCGAGCTAGGCCACTGGGGGAGAGCATGACAACGTTTGTCCTGTTCCACGGGGGCGGTTCCAGCGCCTGGGACTGGAACCTCGTCACCCCGTTACTCGAGCGAGCGGGCCATGACGTAGTGGCTGTTGACCTGCCAATTGAAGACGAGAATGCTGTCCTAGCCGACTACGTCGCTGCGGTGGTCGCTGCCGTGACCGGTGTGGGCACCAACCCCGCGAGCCCCCGGCGAGAGACAATCGTGGTCGGGCACTCCCTGGGCGGCTTCACCGCGCCCTTGGTTGCCGACGAACTCGGTGCCGACGGACTCGTGTACCTCACGGCGATGATCCCGCTGTCCGGCGAGACCTGTGTCGACTGGTGGGCACACACCGGCCACGATCGCGAGGGTGTCAGCGACGATCCTCAGGTGGCATTTTTCACCGGCGTGCCCGATGATCTCGCCCGCGAGGCGCGTGTGAGAGAACGCGACCAACAGGGGAAGTGGATGTCGGTCCCCTTTTTCGCAGAGCCGCACCCGTCGAGGCCGACACGAGCGCTGCTCTGCAGCGACGATCAGTTTTTCCCCGCGGTGTTCATGGCTCGCCAGATTCGCGAGCGACTGGGCATCGCCCCGGTCGAGATCCCCGGCGGACACTACGCCATGCTGAGCGAGCCACGCGCTGTCGCCGCCGCACTGAACGTCTTCGCCCGCGAGGTGCGGTCGGCAGGCGACTGAGGTGTTATTCGACCAAAGTCGAAAGCATTGTTCCAGGCTTGTGAGCTAGAACGGCGTAGGTGAAACGGCACACAGCGCTGCGATTTCTGTGGCCTTGGTCGGCCGCGAACGGCCCGTTCGTCTGCGTCGGACCGACGTGCGCTAGGACGAACCGAGTCGGATGGATTCTGGGCGAGGAGGCGTTGTGGACCCGGTTGCGGCTTGTCGTCGAGCGAGCAGGCGAACGACGGGGTAGGCCGTAATGAAGCCGAGAATGTTGCCGATCTGCATGAGGAAAAAGAATCTAACGTCGGTCGGCGGCGGCATGAACGAAGAAAAATGCAGGAAGATCATCCATCCGCCCATACCGATGTCGAACGCGAGAACGATGACGCTGGCCGTGAGGAGCGCTTGGCCAGTGTTGATGCCGGCGACGAATTTTTCAAAGAGAAACAGGAGGGCGATGGCGAGGAGGGCGATGGCGATGATCAGAACCCACAGGTTTGTGCCCGCGATGGTGAGGCCGCTGGCGACGACGAGGGGTACGCCAATGAAGTGCGCGACCGTGGCGGCCGCGCCGCCGGGGGTTCCCTCGGTGAACGAACGGGCCCAGCCGCTCTGGATCGGAGATTTTGTGAGTTCGCGGGCCTTCGAGGTGTTGGTGCGGCCCCACTTGTAATAGGCCAGCAACGCTACCGGGCCAAAGTACAGTGCGGTGATGGCCCACACGGTCTCCATCGCTTTTTTGTCCTGCCGAAAGCCGCGACTATAGACGTCGTTGAAGATGATCGCGGCGCCGACTATCCCTGCGGCGACAAACAGCCAGGCAACGGGGTAGAGATAGTCCGGCACCATCGAGTCCATCGAGTCCATCGAGTCCATCGAGTCCATCGAGTCCATCGGGTTCATCTCAGGGTCTCATTTCATCATGAACGGCCTTGGCCGCGTGGCGCGGAGCCTCAAAGCTACTATCCTACATAGTTCTCACTCACATAACCCTGCTAGATAAGCTGCGGGGCTTGGGAGAGGGTGAGAACGCTGGCGAAATCCTGCGTTCACTCGAGTGAGCAATCGTGTGCGTGACAGACCGCGCCCGTTATAAAACCCACAGGGTGCTGTCCATTTGGCACGGCGGCATGTTTCCGGCGGCGGCGGAGGCGGGCGCGACAGCGAAGAATAGGGGTAGGGCCAGCAAAGCACCCACTCCTAATGTCGACAACATCACTCTCCCAGTGCCGAGGGGGCTGGCTGGGGCGACGAGACGCCGTACACGGCCCAGGGATGACTCGCCGCCGGCGCCGAGTGCGGCCACCGGTGTTATGCCGTGCTCGGCCAACCGCACCAGTGCGGTGGCTACGGTTAAGCGATCGCTGCGCTTAGCGGCAGCGTCGTCGGCCAGTAGCTCCACCAACCGCCCGAGAGTGCTGCGAGCCTCACGAAAAGCCCGAATACCGGGAAAGGCGCGCTGCAGCGCGTCGGCCACAGCGACTATCAAGTGATGACGGCCCTGCAGGTGAGCTCGTTCGTGGGCCAGCACCGCGACAAGTTGTCTGTGGTCCAGAGCGGTCAAGGTGGCACTGGTCACAACGACTTGGCTGTTCCGGCCGGGCAGACAGTACGCGGCAGCAGACGAGTGCTCAACGACTAGCGCGTCGTACTCGTCATGTGGTCGGGCGATGAGGGCCAGAGTGTGCAGCTGTGTTTTGCGGTTGCGCGCGGCGAGTGCCAAGCCCGTAATTAGACAGTAAGCGACTCGGGAGAGTACGGCTATAACGGCGATGGCACCAACGGCGCTGACAAGGGCGCCGCCTGGCGTGGAATACTGCTCACGTAGGAGCATGGCGCAGGCACGCATCAGAGCCGCCAAATCTGTGGTCCAAGGAATCGCCGGCAGCGCCACAGCTGAGCCAGCAAGTAACACTGTCGATAGCAGTGAGATGCTCAAGGCCTGCCACGCTGCGATACCTATTTTTGGAGCACGTTCGAGCCACGTGCTTCGGCGTAGCAGAACGGGGCCGAGCACGGCTAGGAGCGCGGCAAAAATGATCAGGGTGGTTGGCGCGATCATTGATCTGCGCCTCGACCGTCCTTGAGCTGTTCGTCCAGTGCTTGGCGCAGCCGAGCCACTTCGGCGCGCGGCATCTGGTCGAGGAAATGCAGCAAAGTTGTCGTCGTATCGCTGCCGGCGAGTACCTCACCCATGAACGCCGCAGTGTGCTGCTCACGAGTCACAGCGGCACTATAGAGGTAGGCCCGTCCATCTTTCTCCCGCTTTAGCACCCCTTTGCGGCGCAGGTTGTCCATAACAGTCATAACTGTTGTGTAGGCCAACGTTCGCTCGCGTTGTAGATCCTCGAGGACCTCACGTACGGCTACAGGGTGATCCTGCGACCACAGACGGTCCATGATCAGCTTTTCCAGCGAACCCAGCGTGCGGACGATGAGCTGCTCCTCCCTGCACCGGTCTGGCCGAATTGGCCGACCGCAACTACCGGTAATAGTAGTGCACTCAAGTTTAGCTGCGGGTCTGAGCAGGGGGCCCACTGCCCGTTTCTTGAAACGCGCTCGTTGCGAGGTTGCGTGCACGAGCAGGGTGTCGGGCTCGAATGATGAGGGTGGCAAGGAAGATTGTGTGGAGAATCCCGATACTGAGAACAAGTGCGCCACTGGCTTGTTGATCCTGTGCAGGATTGACACCCCACGGCCCAGCGAGCGCCCCATACCCGTCAGGGTGTAAGAGCCCGTTGCTGGTGAGCAGCGCTATCCCTGTAACGCCGTACGTTGCTGCGACCACCGCCACGGCTGATAATCGCGCCGCGACGGATGCGGGTGGTCGAATGGCTGACGCGGCGAGAAGAATGCCGACGACGAGGGAGGAGATAATCGTCCACTGATGACCGATGTGATCGGAAATGCTCCATCCTAGTAGCGGCGGGTAGTAGAAAGCGGCCAGTGACGCCATGAGAATACTGGCGGCAATGAAGGGGGTGGTTACGAAAGTGATGAGACGCGAATCGGTGATCGCTGTGATCCACTCTCGGCCGCCGCGACTTCCGTCGGTTCGGCTGTGAACTGTTTGGGTAGCCAAAAGCAGTGGAGCAGCCAGAACCAGAGATAGAGGGACGATCGCGATCAGCGTCATCTGTGCAATGGTTTGGGCGCTGAAAAGGAACTCGCGGTAGGCGTTGACGCCGCCGTTGCTCGCATAGAGAAGACCAGAGACACCGAGAAGCCACAGCACCGTTCGGTGTCGCGGCCAATTTGCACCGCGTCGATGCAGTCGACGGACGCCTGCCAGATACATGAACGTTGCGGCCATGCACAGCAACACCCAGATCGGATCGAAGCGTGTTTCCGTGAGGAAGTGCCAGAAGGTCGGATTGGCGGGCAGCGGATAGTCGACAATGCGCTCCGCTAACGTCGCGTAGGCGGTGGGCACGTCAGGACTGGGATCATCGGTTCGCGTTAGGGCGGCAGCTAGACCTGAAGCGATACCGAGAATGAGCAGCTCACCGGCGATTAAGGCCCAAAAGTACCTCATGCTTGGCGCTTGGCTCTTGGCCATGCGTGAGATGAGCCAGCGGCGTTGGATGAAACCCGCCACGCCCAGAACTGCTAGCGCCGCGATCTTGGCAAGGACAAGCAACCCATAGGGTGACCACAGATTCTCGAACGTGCCGATGAGGATCGCTGCCTGAAGAAAGCCGGACGCGGCCAGCGCGGTGAAAAAGATTAGGGCAAGGGTTGAAAAGCGCCTCACCACCGCGACCAGACCGTCGGCCTTCAACGATGTGCGGATGGCTACCAGCGCCATCAAACCGCCCATCCACACTGCAGCGGAAATGATGTGCAAGCCTAGAGCCGCCATGGCGGGGCCCTGGGCTGCCCCGTAGTTGGGGTGGCTGTTGAAAGTTAGCGGTATAAGGCCTAGCACCGCCACAACAGTCGTCCCCGCCACTGCGCCAATATTTGCAACGAGTAGACAGAGAACGGTGACAACGGCTGCGATTATCGTCGTGATCACCCACGTCTGACCGAGACTTACCGTGGTCAGGAAGTAGCCGAACTGGGGGCCGAAGGTGTCAGCAGACAGCGACGCGCTTGGTGCAACATCCAGATAGGCGAGGACCGCCGAGGCGACGGAGGCCACCGTCCAAACCGCTGCTGACACAGCGGCAAAATTCAGAGCTTTTCGGTACTCCACCGTTTTCGGGATCAGGCCAAAACTGGTCAGTACCAAGGTCCCGATGACACCCGCGGCAGCGAGATTAAAAATTAGCTTCACGACGGGTAATGCCCACAACACCATGCCGACAGATTCGCCTGGCAGCGGTGAGTGAGACGGCACAGAGGAGACCGAGAATGCGACGTGCAAGATGCCCATTACGAAAGTACTCCTCAGTAGTGGGCTGCCTACGGCGCTGGTTTTCGACCTACTTTCCGCCCCAGAAAATACAACCCTCTATAATACTATAGAGCTTAGTAATCTATAGTTAGCTGACAACTGGGGCGTCCACTCCGTACGTCCATCTCGTTTCAGTGCGAAGGAAAGATCTACCTATGCCATACCCCGCCCGAGCACCAACGCGCATTCTGACCGGGGTTGCACTTGTCGTCGCGGCAGTTCTCTTCGCGGGATGTTCCGCCAATGGCGATGACGCCGACGATCTCAGCGATGGCGGCACCGGGCCAGATGCGGCGCCATCAGTATTCGAGCACATCCATGCGCTGTCGCCTGGGGAGAACAGCGGAGAACTGCTTGTTGCCACGCACGAAGGTCTCTATGAGGTCGTTGTCGCCTCCGATGGAACCGGTACAGCGGATGGTCCCGTGGGAGGACTCGACTTTGACCCCATGGGGTTCACTGTCAGTGGGGATACCGCGTACGCGTCAGGGCACCCCGGCCCGACCACACCGGACAGTTTTGGTAGTCCCAACCTCGGCTTGATTGTCAGCACCGATCGCGGCCAGTCCTGGGACAACGTGTCATTGACGGGGCAGACAGACTTCCATGCCCTCACGGTCTCCCCGCCGGTCAAAGACGGAAGTGCTGCCCGAATTTTCGGTATTGATACGAGCAAGTCGACCATCCAGCGCAGCCTCGACGGCGGCACCACCTGGACCGATGGTGCCGAACTTGTCGCTCGCGACATCCTGGTCGATCCCACAAACCCCGGCACGATTTACGCCACGACCGAAAAGGGACTGGCCCAGAGCTCTGATGATGCTGCGTCCTTCGCAATTCTCTCGCAGGCACCAGCCCTGTATCTTCTCGGCGCCGACAACGTGACCGGCGCATTGGCCGGGATCGATACGACAGGGGCAGTGTGGACAGAGGACGACACTGACACCTGGGTGCGTGGAGGAACAGTCAGCGGGACGCCACAAGCGGTCGCAATGTCCGGTGAGCGGCTCTATGTTGCCGATGATCGCGGCATCGCGTTCACCGACGACGACGGCACGACGTGGACCGTTGTGGACCTGTCACGGTAGAACCGGTTTTCAGTTCAGCGGCGTCAGTGAGTTATCCTGCCAAGGGCGCCTTCAGAAGCTGAACCACGTGGCTGAAGGCTTGGATGGAGGTGACATGACGAGACAGCACACCGAACGACGGACGGTGAAGCCCTTCACCATGTCACCTTTCTTGGCACTTGTCGCTCTGGCGATGACGCTGCTCGGTTTCTTTGCTATTCACTCAGAAGTCACCGGGCACGATATGCACAGCTCGGCGCCCGTGTCTGCGGAGTCCGCTGTTTCACTGGGTAGCGCGGCCGCGTCGGCGGCTGTGATCGTCGTTGCTGCCGACTTAGCGGTGATGTCTGCGAGTTCGCATGAGGGAGCGTTGGATTGCGCTTTGCTTGCTCTGGCGTGTGTCCTGCTTCTCGTTGTGGTGTCCGTTGTCGTCTTCACTCGGCGACCGGCTGTGTATCAACGGCTGCTCGACGCCGGTGGTCCCGTCGGCCTGATTCGTGCTGCCGCGGTGTACATTCACCGCCCCAGCCTCACCCTTCTGTCCATCAGTCGCGTTTAGACCGTGATGTAGCACGGCGCCCTTCAACAGGACGCTGTCCTCTGCCGTGCCCCAGGCCGGCCACTCGGATTTTCTAAACTTTGATGAACGGATGAACGATGCTTCAGCGACGTACTTTTTTTTACGCGGGCGCAGTACTGGCCGCGGCCCTCACCTTGACCTCCTGCGCCGGTGGCAGCCCGGACGCCACGCCGTCGACGGCCGACGCTAGCGCGACCGCGGCGGCATTCAACGAGGCCGACGTGATGTTCGCGCAGGGGATGCTCCCGCACCATGAGCAAGCTGTGGAAATGAGTGAGGATTTGCTCGACAAAAACGGCATTGACGAGGATGTGCGGGAACTTGCCACCGAGATCAAGATGGCGCAGGAACCGGAAATTGCTCAGCTGAACGACTGGCTCTCGCAGTGGGGCACGGAGGAACAAGACATGTCAGACATGAGCGACATGAGCGACATGATCGACATGGACGGCATGGACAGCATGGGCGGAATGATGTCCGACGATGACATGGCGATGTTGGAGGATGTCTCGGGAGCCGAGGCGAGCAAGTTATTTCTCGAGCAGATGACAGTGCACCATGAGGGTGCCGTTGACATGGCGAAGAACGAAATAGACAACGGGCAAAATGCCAATGCGCTCGCGATGGCCGCCAGCATCGTCAATACACAAACGGCGGAAATCACCGTTATGTCAGACCTTCTCGCTGCCCTCTAGCTGGCCACGGGCGAGGAGCGTCGCCACCGGCCCTCGGCCGGCGGTGATGTGATCCCGTACAACGAAACGACGAGCTGAAATCTCTTCAAGGAACTTTATTTAATGCGCACCCCTCATCTTTTTCGATTGCCCCTTTCCCTTTTGGTCGTCTCGCGTGGATAGCACCGGGCACAGTGCAACAGCACAGGCAATTCCTGGACCAGCACCATCCATGACTCGGCGCGAACTTCGCGCACGCGAAATTCGTAAACGCGGACTCCACTCACGCGAAAGTCAACCTCGCAACGCTGCCCCCTGGCCGCCAAAAGTCACGGCTGTTCGAGGTGCTCCGAAGCCGGTTTCGATTCGTCGACGTCTGGTCAGCGGGACCGCCATGGCGACGATTGGTCTCTTTGCCATCAGCGTCTCACTCCCCGCGATCGCCGTGAATCCATTATCGGTGACGGCCTCGGTCAGCGCGGCAAGCCCCGACGGGGACGTGCAGATTCTCGACGCGGCCGGCGCACCGGCCATTCTCTTGGAGCGTGACGGGTTTACAGTCACGGCTCTCCCCGAGCCGGCCTCGTACACCGAGACAGCCAGTGATGGAACGTGGGCCAGCCTCACGGCAAGCCAGATCAACGGCCAGGGCTGGGCATTGCCGGTCTTGGGTAGGATTTCGAGTCCCTTCGGGCCCCGCCCGAACAAGCCAGTCGATGGCGTCGGGCTGTACCATAACGGCACGGATATTGCCGCATCGTGCGGACAACCGGTATTCGCCGCGACTGCGGGGACGGTTGTGGAGGCTAGGGCCCAGGGGTCGTACGGCAAATGGGTTCTCCTTGATCACGGCGCTGGGATCGAGACCGGATACGCCCACAACAGCCAGATTTTGGTCGTTCCACGGCAACAGGTCGCCGCGGGGGAAATTATTGCTCTTGTTGGATCAACGGGAGCATCGAGCGGGTGCCATGTGCACTTTGAAACCCGCGTCGATGAAGAACGGGTCAATGCCGAGCCGTTCATGAGAGCAAAAGGGGTTTCCCTTGACTAAGGGACGCAGCATTTTCCGCAGACGCGCCGCAGCGGCGATGGTGGCGGTACTGGCAATGTTGGGTGTGGCCGGGTCGGCGGCTGCGGCGGAGTATCCCTCGTGGTCTGAGGTGGAAAGCGCCCGGTCGTCCGAGTCCGGCAAACAAACGCAGATCGCTGAGTTAACGGCCCTGATCTCGGGCCTCACCTTCGAAGTTAATGCTGCTCGCGCCGAGGCCGAACAGCGCGCTGGTGATTACGAATCGGCGCAGAGCGCTTTCGATGTGGCAACCGTGCGCGCCATGGACCTACAGGTGCAAGCGGATGCAGCGACCGCCGAAGCTGACGTGTCAAGTGAACGAGCCGGCCGTTTTGCCGCGATGCTGGCCCGATCGGGTAACAGCGATCTGGCGATGACGCTGTTCCTTGACGGCAATGCCGCCGATGAGCTGCTCAACCAACTGGGTTCCATGAGCAAGCTGAGCGAGCGATCAAGTGTTGTGTATGAGTCAGCGGCAAACGACAGCAACGCTGCCACATCGTTGACGGATCAGGCGAAGGTAGCGCAAGCAGCCTTGGGCGCTTTGGCAAAGGACGCCGAGACAGCCCTCGCAGATGCGATCGCTGCGAGCGAGCGTGTGGAATCTGCACTTGCCGAACAGCAGCGCACGGAAGGGACTTTGCAAGCCCAACTCGCTGTCCTCACCGAGGACCGCGCGGCAACGGAGGCCGACTACGCCAAGGGAGAAGAGGCGCGCATCGCGGCCGAGGCTGCTGCTGCCGCTGCGCGTGCTGCTCAGGCCGCAGCGGCAGCCGAGGCTGCCGAGGCGGCCGCTGCTGCGCAAGCTGCCGCTGCTGCGGCATCGGCTAGGTCCTCTGGAAACTCAGGTAGCGCGACCGCACCGCCTCCTCCTCCCGCGCCCAGCGGTCAGGGCTGGTCCTCGCCGGTTTCGGGGCGGATCAGTTCGGTCTATGGACCGCGGCCATACAAGCCCGTCGCGGGTGTCGGTGCGTTTCACTACGGAACCGATATCGCTGCCGGATGTGGACAGGGCGTTTATGCCGCTTCGAGCGGAACTGTGGTCTATGCCGGGTGGCTCGGATCGTACGGCAACTGGGTCCTGATCGATCACGGTGACGGCACCCAAACCGGATATGCCCACAACAGTGCGATCTTGGTCAACCGGGGACAGCAGGTGTCCTCAGGGGCAACC
>Ga0326734_1000266_pt1 | contig 14970 bp, 12 predicted proteins | sample 15_GP2_1315_FD_207944 | JGI IMG/M metagenome (GOLD analysis project Ga0326734, IMG submission 207944) | Glacier ice microbial communities from Ngari, Tibet, China - 15_GP2_131.5 | ecosystem: Environmental > Aquatic > Freshwater > Ice > Glacier | place: China: Ngari, Tibet | collected 2018-07-18 | reverse complement strand
GCCATTGTTCGTGACTGCCGCGACAGTGCCCGCCACCCCCAGTTCCTGGCATGGCACCCATGTGGCGGGCACTGTCGCGGCAGTCACGAACAATGGCACCGGCGTGGCGGGCGTGGCGTTCAACGCCAAGTTCCTTCCGGTGCGCGCGCTCGGCGTGTGTGGTGGCTTCAGCTCTGATATTGCTGCCGGCATGCGGTGGGCGGTGGGCTTGAGTGTGCCCGGCGTTCCGGACAATCCGAATAAGGCCAAGGTGTTGAATCTGAGTTTGGGCAGCAGCGGAACGTGCAGCCAGACTTTTCAGGAGACCGTCAATGCCGTGAACAATGCCGGCAGCGTGGTGGTGGTTGCGACCGGCAACGATGGCCAGGTTGGCATCAGCCAGCCGGCCAATTGCACGGGTGCCATTGCGGTGACAGGCCACACCAAGCTGGGCGACAACGCCAGTTACGCCAACATTGGCGCCGGCACCACCCTGAGCGCCCCTGGCGGCGGCCGGGGCGCGAATCTTGCTGGCGATGGCGCCAGTGTCTATTCCACCTCGAACACCGGCGCCACGACACCTGGCGCCGACAGCTACGCCAACAAGCAAGGCACCAGCATGGCTGCGCCGCATGTGGCTGGCTTGGCCGCCCTGCTGGCCAGCGTGCAGCCGGCCATCACGCCCGACGGCCTGCGCTCGGTCCTGGTCAATTCCGCCCGCCCCCATCCGGCAGGCACGTTTTGCGAAAAAAGAGCCGATTGCGGCGCAGGTCTGGCCGATGCCAAGGCAGCCCTTGACCGGCTTGATTCGCTGGCCCCAGGCGTGACAGCCTCCGTGGCCCAGCCCGGTGTGCAGCGCACCGGCTCGACCGTCACCCTCAACGCGGTGGCGTCAACGGGCGGTAGCGGCAGCGCTATCTCCAGCTATGAATGGAGCCAGCGCACAGGCCCGATGGTCAAGCTGAGCACTGTCACGGCGGCCACCACTTCGTTTCTGGCCCCCACGCCGGGGGCCAGCTACACATTCCAGGTGAAAGTAACCAATGACCAGGGGTTGGCAACCGCCAGCCAAGTCAGCGTCACATCCAATACAGCGCCAACGCTCAACCCGGTGGCGGCCCAGTCAGTGCTGCCAGGCGACAACCTGAGCTTTGCCCTTTCGGCAACTGACGCAGAAAACAACCCTGTGGTTTTTGTGGCGGCCGATCTTCCCGCGGGCTCCAGCCTGGACCCGGCCAGCGGCGTGTTTACATGGAACAAGGCGGGCCCCGCCGGAAACTACAGCTTCACCCTTACCCCCAGCGACGGCACGTTCAGTGGCGCGCCACAAACAGTATCAGTTGCGGTCACTGAACTGTCGCTGGCCAGCAGCGGGAGCGGAGGCGGAGGCGGAGGCGGATCCATGGACTGGCTCGATGTGCTGGCGCTGCTGTCACTGACAACACTCGGCATGCATTTTGGACGCCGCCACGGCCCGCCACGCTAAAGCCATAAAGACCAGGACAAGGCCTCCCACCGCGCCGGCACAGTGCGCAGGCCGGTACACAGGAAAATCCCATCGGCTGGGCGTGGCCCCCAGCCCGCCGTCCGATTGCAGCCAGAGCTTCAAGGCCAAAAAGATCAGCAGGGCAGCACCCAGGCCAAGCCTGCAGCCTGGCAATGGCGCACTGAAACAATGACCGCCTTCACCCGCTGGCCGGCGCAAAAGGCCGGCCCCCAGGGCAAGGCTTACCGCATTGCCGGCCAACAACCCATGCAATGCCCCCGAAGCGCCCGCGTAATAGCTGCAATCAGGGTCCAGCGCCACCACAACCGCCACCCCGGCATAGCCGCCGAGCAAGGCCAGCATTTGCAGCGGCCAGCGAACCCAGTAACGGCTGGCTGCCACGATCAGTGCAAAGGCGAGCGCATTGCCGACTGCATGCCAACCGGTCAAATGCACCCACTGCGAAGTCAGCGGCTGCCAAAAGGCACCCAGCGCATAGCTGGGCCGGGAAAACCGCAGCAGTTCGGAGGCGCCCGGCCACAGTTGCAAGCCCAGCATGACCAGCACAAAAAAAACCGCCACGAAGCCTGGCGTTGCCAGCCGGCAAGCTGGCAACAACAGTCGGGTCAAGCAGCCGGACATTTCAGCGCTTCGCTTGCGTGAAAACAAAAATCCCGGCAATCACCAGCACCGTGCCGGCGGCCACCCAGGCCGTGAAAGGCTCGCCCAGGATCAGCACGCCCATCAAAATGGTGGACAGCGGGCCGATCATCCCGGTTTGCGCGGCCAGGCTGGCGCCAATGCGCTCTATCGCCATCATGACCATCAGCACCGGCACGGCAGTGCACAAGGTGGCGTTGAGGACCGACAGCCAGAGCACCTCGGGCGCGACCAGGGCGGCGCTCAGCGGCCGCAAAATGACAAACTGCAGCAGGCAGCACAGGCAGGCCACGGTGGTGGCCAGCCCGACAAGGCGCATGGAGCCCAGGCGCTTGACCATCTCGCCGCTGTAGACCAGGTACAGCGCATAGCTGACCGCGCTGAAAAAAACCAGCAGCGCACCCCAGGCGGCATCCGTTCCCTGCGAGGTGATCTCATGGCCAAAGACCAGCGCCACGCCGCTGTAGCTGATCGCCATGCCGACGACCTGCCCCAGCGTGATGCGCCGCTGGTACAGCACCAGGCCCAGCAGCAGCACCAGCGTCGGGTTGAGGTACAAGATGAGCCGTTCCAGCGATGCGCTGATATAGGCCAGACCGGCAAAATCCAGAAAGCTGGCCAGGTAATAGCCGGTAAACCCGAGCCACAGCACGCCCAGCCAGTCCTTGCGCGAAAGCCTGGCCTTGCCCCGACTGGCCCACCAGGCCATCAGGCCAAAAATCGGCAACGCGAACAGCATGCGGTACATGATCAAGGTGACGGCATCGACGCCATGGCGGTAAGCCAGCTTGACGATGATCGCCTTGCCGCTGAAGGCGATGGCGCCGACACTGGCAAGCAGCAAGCCGGCCGCTATGCTTTTGGGCGCTGCCAGCGCATGACCTGCTTGGGCCAAAGGATCATCTGGGGGAGAAACTTCATTCAACTCGTTTGCCGATATCTTGGAGGGAATGCGGCCGGGCCGCTGCGCAAGTCTATTTTCCATGACCGCGAGTTTGGCATGCTCAAGCGGGCAGGATTCGATCCAGCGCCAGCGTGGCGCACCCAGTGGTCCGGGATGGCCGCACGTTCCATGAGAAACGGCACCCGCAGGTGCCGTTTCAAGTTGCTTTCAACAGTTAAGCATCATTCTTCGACGAAGGCTTCTTCCCGCTTGTTTTTCACCGCCGGCAGCGTCACGACGATGATCATCAGCACCGCCACCGCCAGCAGGCCGGCAGAAATCGGACGGGTCACGAACACGCTCCAGTCGCCGCGCGACAGCAGCAATGCCCGGCGCAGGTTTTCTTCCATCATCGGGCCCAGGATGAAGCCCAGCAACAAGGGCGCCGGCTCGCAGCCCAGCTTGACAAAGGAATAGCCGATGATGCCGAACAGGCCCACCATCCACACGTCCCAGGTGTTGTTGTTGGTCGAGTACACGCCAATGGCGCAGAAAAGCACGATGGCCGGGAACAGGTAGCGGTAGGGAACGGTCAGCAGCTTGATCCAGATGCCGATCAGCGGCAGGTTCAAGATCACCAGCATGGCGTTGCCAATCCACATCGAGGCGATCAGGCCCCAGAACAGCTCGGGGTTGCTGGTCATGACCTGCGGGCCGGGCTGGATGTTGTGAATCGTCATCGCGCCGACCATCAGGGCCATCACCGCATTCGGTGGAATGCCCAGTGTCAGCAACGGAATGAAAGACGTCTGCGATCCGGCGTTGTTGGCCGATTCGGGCGCCGCGACGCCGCGGATGTTGCCCTGGCCGAATGGCACTTCACCCGGCTTGATTTTCATTTTCTTTTCCAGCGCATAGGCGGCAAACGCAGCCAGCAAGGCGCCGCCGCCCGGCAAAATACCTAATGCGGAGCCAAGGAAAGTGCCGCGCAGCACGGCCGGTGTCATGTCCTTGAAATCCTGTTTGGTCGGCATCAAGCCTGACACACCCGCCGTGAACACTTCGCGTTCATGCTCGGGCTGGGCCAGGTTGCTGATGATCTCGCCGTAGCCAAACAGGCCCATGGCAATGACCACGAAGCCGATGCCATCGGTCAACTCAGGAATGTCGAAGCTGAAACGGGCGACGCCCGAGTTCACGTCGGTGCCGACCAGGCCGAGCAGCAGGCCCAGCACGATCATGGCAATCGCCTTGAGCAGCGAGCCCGAGGCCAGCACCACAGCGCCGATCAGGCCCAGGGTCATCAGCGCAAAGTATTCAGCTGGTCCGAACTTGAAGGCCAGTTCAGTCAGCGGCGGCGCAAAAGCCGCCAGAATCAGGGTACCGACGCAGCCGGCAAAGAACGAACCCAGGCCAGCGGCCGCCAGCGCAGGCCCGGCACGCCCTTTACGGGCCATCTGGTAGCCGTCGATACAGGTGACCACCGAGGACGACTCCCCCGGAAGGTTGACCAGAATTGCGGTGGTCGAGCCGCCGTACTGGGCGCCGTAGTAAATACCGGCCAGCATGATCAGCGCCGACACAGGCGGCAGCGCGTAGGTGGCGGGCAGCAGCATGGCAATGGTGGCAACTGGGCCAATGCCGGGCAGCACGCCAATCAGGGTGCCCAGAATGCAGCCGACCAGGCAGTACAGCAGGTTGATCGGCGTGAAAGCCACGCCGAAACCCAGTGACAGGTGTTCAATCAATTCCATTTTTATTTCCTTAGCCGGTGATGAAAGCAGGCCACACCGGGAACTGCAGCTTGAGCGCCATGACAAAAGCCAGGTAGCTGCCGATGGCCAGTATTGTGGCAAGGATGAAGGTGGCCTTGAATTTCCAGCCGTCTTCGGCAATGCTGGCAATAAAGACCAGGGCATAAATGGCCACGATCAGGCCCATGGCGGGAATGTCGAAATACGGCAGGCCAGCCAGCAAGGCGCCAAACACCAGATTGGCCATGATCACGAAAAACAGCGGCTTCCAGGCCCATTTGCCGATCTTGTCACCGCCCACGGTTTCCACCACCAGCGACTTGAAGGTGATGACAGCGCCCAGCAGGGTCATCAGCACGCCCAGGTACAGCGGAAAGTAGCCCGGCCCCATGCGGGCGCCCGTGCCGACGTTGTAGGTCGTCGCACCCCAGGCGAACGCCAGCCCGATGCCCATGAACATGAGCCCGGAAAAAAAGTCTTTTTGACTTTTGATATGCACGGTTTTGTCTCCTCGAAGAATAATGAATCGCTGGATTGTGCATTCAAAGACCCTGCCAATTAATGTGGCTTTCACCTACATCGGGCATACCCCTAGTCAAGGGGTTCGAATCCGAAAAAATTCCGGACCCGCCCGGTCGTGGCTGCCCCGGCTTCAGGACAGCGGCGGCGTGGTGGCCAGAATTTCCTCCATCGTGGTCAAGCCTTCGGCAAATTTCAGCGCTCCGGCCAGCCGCAGCGGGCGCATGCCTTCGCTGATGGCCTGGCGCCGCAGCGCGTCCATGTTGGGTTCTTTCGAGACTTTTTCCTTGAAGGCGTCCGTCACGGTCAGCAACTCGTATAGCCCCATGCGCCCCCGGTACCCGGTCATGCGGCAGTCCACGCAGCCCACCGGCCGGTAGGGCCGGTAGCTGCCGGTGATCTGCCAGGGCTTGACCAGTTCGGCCAGCGTTTCGCGCCGGGCAGCAGCATCCGGCTGGCGGCACTGGCTGCACAGCGTGCGCACCAGCCGCTGGGCCAGCACGCCCAGCAATGTGGCGTTGATGAGGTAGGAAGGCACGCCCAGCTCCATCAGCCGGGACACGGCCGAAGGCGCGTCGTTGGTGTGCAGCGTGCTGAACACCAAGTGGCCGGTCAGCGCGGCCTGCACCGCCATTTCAGCGGTCTGCAAATCGCGGATCTCGCCCACCATGATGATGTCCGGGTCCTGGCGCATCAACGAGCGCAGGCCTTCGGGGAAACCAAAGTTCAGCATCGGCTGCACCTGCGTCTGGTTGAAGGCCGGCTCGATCATCTCGATCGGGTCTTCAATGGTGTTGATGTTGACTTCTTCGGTCGCCAGGCGCTTGAGCGTCGAATACAGCGTGGTGGTCTTGCCCGAACCGGTCGGCCCGGTGACCAGCACGATGCCGTAGGGACGCTTGACCAGCTGCTCCCAGCGCTCGGCGTCGTGCGCTGAAAAACCCAGCGCATCAAGGCTCTTGACCGTTATGTCCGGATCGAAAATCCGCATCACCATTTTTTCGCCAAAAGCTGTTGGCAAGGTGGACAGGCGCATCTCGATTTCATCACCGCGCGGGTTGCGCGTCTTGATGCGGCCATCTTGCGGCCGGCGCTTTTCCACCACGTCCATGCGGCCCAGCAGCTTGATGCGTGCCGTCATGGCGTTGTGAACGCCCATTGGCAGCTGGTACACGGGATGCAGAACTCCGTCAATGCGGAAACGGATCACGCCCTGCTCGCGGCGCGGCTCCAGGTGGATGTCGCTGGCGCGCTGGTCAAAGGCATATTGCCAGAGCCAGTCCACCACCTGCACCACCCCCTGGTCGTTGGCGTCCAGCTGGCGGTTGCTCTTGTTCAGCTCGACCAGTTGCTCAAAACTGCCCGAACCCGCCCCAGTGGACTTGAGCGCGGCCTTGACCGATTTGGCCAGTGCAAAAAACTCGGCCGTGAACTTGGAAATCTCCACCGGATTGGCTACCACCAGCCGGACGCTGCGCCTGGACTGGCGCTCGACTTCGGGCACCCAGTCGGTGACAAACGGCTCGGACGTGGCAATCACCAGTTCATGCGCCGTGACCTGCACCGGCAGCACCTTGTGGCGCTCGGCATAAATGGCCGACATGGAGTCGGCCACCTTGCCCACGTCCACCTTCAGCGGGTCGATGCGCAGGTACTGCAGGCCCGCGCGGCCGGCAAGCCACTGGCTGATGGCTTCCGCATCCAGCGGCTTGCCGTCTGCCACCCGCGTCATGCCCATGCTGGCCAGCCTGACGATCGGGTGCTGGGCGCTTTGCACCTGCGCGCAGCGGGCAATGGTGCGCTGCGCATCTAAAGGGCTGATGAGGCGGTCTTCACTGAGCCACTCGGCCAGCTGGCGCCAGTCCAGCGGACCGGCATGCGGCCTGGGCGCGGGTGAATTGATGGGTGTATTGGCAGGAGGATCGGGGGGCGGCACGGCACGCATGAAAGTCACTGTAACGCATCGGCTGCGCTGAAGAATCCGATTTTCAAACCACCGGTTTGAACAGCCTGAGCCATTTTTTAGCCGGCAGGTCCCAGCGTGACTCGATCACGCCGGCCCGCTGCAGCAGCTCGGCCCGCTCCGGCCGTGTCGGTTCATACTGGGCCAGCACCACCGTGTTGCCCTCGCGGGTCGGCCTGAAGGCCCAGATCGACTCCGGCCCGAACGCCTCGGCCATCCGGGTCAGCGAAGCCTCGTAGCTGGAATCGCGGCCAAACAGGTTGACCGTCATGACGCCGTTCGGGGTCAGCAGTTGGCGGCAATGGGCATAAAAATCAGCATCGTCCAGCACGGGGGCGGCCGCTTCATGGTCGTACAAGTCCACATGCAGCAAGTCCACCGTGCCCTGGTGCGCAGGCTGGGTGATTTCGAGGGCAGCGTCGGCCTCGATGACCCGCAGCCGGGTGTCGTCCGGCGGCAGTTTGAACCAGACCCGGCAGGCGCTGACCACCTGCGGATTGATCTCGATCGCCGTGGTTCTCATGCGCAGCTTCTTGTAGCAGAACTTGGTCAGCGCGGCAGAACCCAGGCCCAGCTGCATGGCGTGCTTTTTTGCCACCGAGCTGGCGTCAATGAACAGCAGGCCGGCCATCATGCGCTGCACATACTCGAGTTCGATGTCGTAGGGCGCGTCCTTCAGCATCGAGCCCTGCACCCATTCGGTGCCCAGATGCAGGAAGCGAACATCGCCCAGTTCGGAAAAATTGACCTCGGGCAGGTCTTCGAGCGGGTTGGATTTTTCTTTTTTTGTCATCGGATGGGTGGGAATTTGTCAAGCAAGCGCTACCGGCGCAAAGCCTATTTTCGCTTCACGCGCCGGGCGCATCGGAAACGGGGGTCTCGCCCGTGTGCACATGCTTGCGCAAGCGCAGCAGCGCCTGGCTTTCGCGCAGACCGGCGCGCGCCAGAATGTCGCTGTCAGGCAGCCCGGCGTCCAGCCAGCGAACGATGCACGAGTTGCGCAGCGTCATGGGTCCGGCATGCGCCAGCACGGTGTCCGGGTAGCGCGGCCCCAGCGTGCTGCTCACATGGCGGTTGGCCAGGTGGAACAAGGCGCGCGGCGTCAGCCGACCGGCTTTCTTGCGGGACACAAACAGGGGCGTGGCGGCGTCCTGCGGCAGGGGCAGCGTGCTGCGCACCGTCAGCCAGGCCAGCACGGCGGCGCTCGCCTCTTCAGGCAGGGCGATGCGCCGTTCCTGCGCCTTCCGGGCGCCGCTCAGGTCGAGCATGACGGCGTCTTTGGCATGACAGGGTTGCGCCTCATCTGCCGGCCACAACTCGCCCACGCCCCGGGCCGAACCCAAGCGCGGATGCTGCACATCGCCCATGTCGAGCCCGGCCAGCTCGGCCACCGTCAGCGCGCACTGCATCATCAGCCGCAAGATCGCCTGGTCACGCACTTCCAGCCAGGGCTGGTCCTGCGGCGGCGGGTCGATGGGTGGCGCCACGGCCTGCAGCAGCGCCTCCCAGTCGATGGCATGAAACACCAGCGAATCCATCTGTTCGGTCGGCGACACCGACGCGCTGGCGTCCACCGGGTTGTCGGCCACCCATTCCTGGACGGCGGCAAAGGCGTAGATTTTTTTCAACACCCGGTAGTAGCGGCGCTGGGTCACGGTGCTGACATGCAGCATGCCGCGTGCTTGCCCGCGCGGACTCAACGCTTCAAGATAGGAGCGTACATCGGCCGACTTCGCGTCGTTCCAGCCCAACGGGCCGTGGGCCAGCAGGAACTCGGTCCAGCCCGCCCAAAGCGAATGGTAGGAAGCCAGCGAGCGCGGCGACAGGCCGCCCTTGCGCTGGCTGGCACGCTCCAGTGCCCAGGCCTTGAAAACGCCTTCGGTGGTGTCGGGAAACGGCAGTTTGCTCATGGTTTGTCTATCAGTTCATAGTGTTCGAAAACCTCGCGCCAAGCGGCCAGCTTGCGGTCAAATGACCAGGACGCATGGGCCGGGCTGGTGGACGGCAGTTTGTGGAATGCGACGCCCACGCTTGCCAGCGCATCGCTGACATGGCGCGCATGCCTGAAGCTTTCGCCGCCATTGTGGGCAATGGCCTGCAAAGCGGGGCAGGTGCGCTTCAGGTTCGCAAAATCATTCAGCACCGGCTGGCGAATTTGGCTGTCCAGGCTGCCTTCGCGCTCGCAGGCGGCGTACACGTCCCACAGGCCCAACCCTTTTCCCCGCAGCCAGTCGCTACGTATTTTATAGCTATCATCGCCCATAGGTAATGCGCAAGAGGGCCAAATGGCTTGCAAAATCTTCCAAAATGCATTGCGCGGGTGGCCGTAGTACTGCTGCACCGCCAGCGAAGCCACGCCCGGAAAGCTGCCCAGCACCAGCAGCCGGGTCGTGCTGGAAACCAGAGGCGCCAGGCCGTTCAGCACGGCAGCAGCCCTTGCAGTTTGGGAAAAGCCTGCAGGGCATTGGCCGTCGTGGCGTCGGCCAATGCCTGGGGGGACATGCCGCGCAGCTGCGCCAGCACGCCGGCAATGCGTGGCAGCTCGCCCGGCTCGTTGCGGCCCTGGGCCTGTCCGGCTGCCCGCTGCTGCGCTGTCTGGTAAAGCCAGTGCGGTGCTATGTCGGGCGCATCGGTTTCCAGCACCAGCGCTGCCAGCGGCAACTGGCTGGCCAGGCGCCTGATCTGCAGCGCCGAATCAAAGGTCACGGTGCCGCCAAAACCCAGCTTGAAACCCAGTTTGATAAATTCCTGGGCCTGCTGCGCGCTGCCGTTGAAGGCGTGGCCTGTGCCGTGCCAGCCGCCGCGGGGCACCAGTTCGCGCAGGTGCTTGAGCAGCTTGTCTGCCGAGCGCCGCACATGCAGCATGACGGGCAGGCCGTGCTTGCGCGCCAGCTTGAGTTGCTCGCGGTAAAAGTACTCCTGGCGCTCGCGCATCGGGCTTTCCTTGAGCAACGGCACAAAGTAATCGAGCCCGATTTCGCCCACGGCCACCAGGCGCGGGTCGGATTTGCGAAGGCTCAGTTCAGCGTCCAGCGCCTGCAGATCAGCCTCGTGCGCCTGCGGCACGCACAGCGGATGGATGCCCAGCGCGTAGCTGTCCGAAAACCGGTGCGCCATCAGCCGCACGGCCTCGAAGTTGCCTGCCGCCACGGCGGGCAGGATGCAATGCGCCACGCCTGCCGCCGTTGCCCGGGCGCGAACCGCCGCCACGTCGGCAGAAAATTCAGTGGCATCAAGATGGCAATGGGTGTCGATCCAGAAGGTCATGAAATAAAGGGATGAAGCAGGGGCCAAACCGGTACGGCCTGAGACCAGTTGAAACAAACGGAAAGCGATTGTTTCAACTGGCCCTTCGCCTGGATTGGGGGTGTGCAGCGAAACAAAAACCATGATACGGTGCATTCCTTGTTCCGCCGGTTTCTGACCCTACCCTTACAGGTGAACCCATGCGCAGGCCTGCCCTCTACAGTCGTTCGCAACGCAACAGCCCGGCGTCCGGCCAGCCTGCAACTGACGCTTTTGAAAAGACGGAACAGCCCCAGCTACCCCAGCCAAGTCCCTTGCGGCCTGCCACAAAAACGGCGCGGCTCTTTCATTTTTTTTCGACGCACAACATCCGTTTGCTGTGGTCGATGGTGGGCCTGCTGGCATTTCTGCTGACCATCAGCCTGGCCACATCGCTGCAGCCTGCGGCGCGCCAGCTGACCCAGAAAGACATCAACGCGGCAGTGCTGAAGACACTGGAAACCACCGTGCTGCCCTCCCCTGCGGTCAAGGCCTACGAAGCCATCATTCCTTCCGTGGTGCGCGTGATCGGGCTGGACAAACCAACGCTGGACAAAGACGGCGACGAGCAGACCGGCCGCAGCGTCGGCACGGGCGTGGTCATCACCGACAAAGGCATCATCCTGACCAACCTGCATGTGGTGCAGGGTGCGGCAACCATCAAGATCACTTTTTCCGACGGACTGGAATCCAGCGCCAGCATCACCGGCGTGCAGCCTGAAAATGACCTGGCGGTGCTCCAGGCGCACAAGATTCCCGACGACATGATCGCTGCCACCCTGCGCTCGACGGCCGACCTGGCGCCCGGCGACGGGGTAGTCGCGGTCGGTTATCCGTTCGGCATCGGCCCATCGGCTTCCAGCGGCGTCATCTCCGGGCTGAAGCGCACCTTTCGCTCACCCGACGGCGAGCAGGCCATCAGCAACCTGATCCAGTTCGACGCTGCCGCCAACCCCGGAAACTCGGGCGGCCCGCTGGTGACCATGGACGGCGAGGTGATCGGCATCGTGACCGCCATCTACAACCCCAACCAGCAGCGGTCTTTTGTCGGCATCGGTTTTGCCGTGCCGATTGAAAGTGCCGCTGCGGCAGCGGGCATGCATCCTTTTTGAAAGTTTTTTAAAGGCGCTTCTTCATGGATTCGAACAGTTTTGAGCATTCAGTCGCCGGCCACGACACCGCGCAACTCATGGAAAAAATTCTCTACGAGGTCAAGCGCGTGGTGGTCGGCCAGGACCGTTTCCTGGAGCGCGTCATGGTGGCCATCCTGGCGCAGGGCCACTTGCTGGTCGAGGGCGTTCCCGGGCTGGCCAAGACGCTGACGATCAAGACCCTGGCCGACACCATCCGGGGCGATTTCAAGCGCATCCAGTTCACGCCCGACCTGGTGCCGGCCGACCTGGTGGGCACGCGCATCTACAACCAGAAAACCGGCGAGTTCAGCACGTCCCTGGGGCCAGTGTTCACCAACCTGCTGCTGGCCGACGAGATCAACCGGGCGCCGGCCAAGGTGCAGAGCGCGCTACTAGAGGTGATGCAGGAGCGGCAGGTGACGATTGCCGGCACCAGCCACAAGGTGCCCGCCCCTTTCCTGGTGATGGCCACGCAAAATCCGATCGAGACCGAAGGCACCTACCCGCTGCCCGAGGCGCAGGTGGACCGTTTCATGATGAAGGTGCTGGTGGACTATCCCACCGACGACGAGGAATTCGTCATCGTCCAGCGCGTGACCGGGCCGGCAGTCACGGTGGCGGCCGTGGCCAGCACCGGGCAGCTGGCCGCGCTGCAGGCCGAGTGCCGCCGGATCTATGTCGATCCCTCACTGGTCCAGTACGCGGTGCGGCTGGTGTCCGCCACGCGCTATCCGGCAAAGCACGGCCTGGACGAGCTGGCCCGTTTCATCACCTTCGGCGCCAGCCCGCGCGCGACCATCAACCTGACCGAGGGCGCGCGTGCGCTGGCCATGCTGCGCGGGCGCAGTTATGCGCTGCCTGAAGACATGGCCGACTTAATTCCCGACGTGCTGCGCCACCGGCTGGTGCTGTCGTACGAAGCGCTGTCGGAAGGTTTTTCCGCTGACCGGATCGTGGGCAAGATCATGGCCAAAATCGCGCCGCCTGCCAAGCCCCTGGCCCATGAAAAACTTGCCGCTTGAAGGCCCCCACGCTCCGCCGCTGCGCGGGTCGCTGCCCCCCGAGGGGGCCACTGCGCCTGCGGCCTGGCAAAGCCAGTTCCGCGGCCCCAGCTTGCAGGGAACGTTTACAGACATTGCCAGAGCCGTACGCTCCCTGCTTGTTGTGGTTCACTGCCCACTTGGGGAGGCTGTCCCGCCTGCAGTCCGGCAAAGCCGGTCCTGCGGCCGGTGCTTGGGAAGGCGGGGAATGCGTGTTGAGTTGCACTCTATTGCTTCTTTGAGGAAGCCGCACTGGAGCGTTCATGCCTAGGCTTGCACAGGCTTCGCAGCCTCCGGTTGCTGTCATTGCAGCGCCTGCCGAAAGCGCCGAGCAGTTGCTGCGCCGGCTGGAGTGGACGGTGATGCGCCGGCTGGATGGGCTGCTGCAAGGCGACTACCGCACACTGCTGCGCGGCACGGGCATGGACCTGGCCGATTTGCGTGAGTACCAGTACCACGACGATGTGCGCCACATCGACTGGAACGTGACGGCCCGGTTGCAGCAGCCGCATGTGCGCGTGTTCACTGAAGACCGGGAAATGAGCGCCTGGTTTTTGCTGGACCTGAGTCCGTCGATGGACTTTGGCTCCGGCGAGCAGCGCAAGCGCCATGTGCTGACCGATTTTGTGGCAGTGCTGGCGCGCCTCCTGAGCCGCCACGGCAACCGCGTGGGCGCCCTGCTCTATGGCTCGGGCGTTGACGCCGCGCTGCCGGCGCGCGGTGGCCGCGACCATGTTCTGCAGTTGTTGCATACCCTGCGGTCGCGGCCGGAGGCGGCCAGCATGGGCCCCACCCGGCTGCATGAACTGCTGGAATCGGCCGCCAATCTGGTGCGGCGCCGTTCCACCCTGTTCGTGGTGTCGGACTTCATCACCGAAGCCGGCTGGGAAAAGCCTTTGGGTCTGCTGGCCCAGCGGCATGAGGTGGTGGCCGTTCGCCTGCTGGACCCGCTGGAACTCGAATTGCCCGACCTCGGCCTGGTCCCGATCACGGACGCTGAAACCGGCGAGCAGTTGCTGGTCGATACCCACGATGCCGGCTTTCGCAAGCGCTTTGCCCGCATCGCCGCCCAGCGCGAAGCCGGTCTGCGGCAAAGCCTGGCGCATGCCGGCGTGGACACGCTGGAACTGTCAACCGACGACGATCTGGCGGACGCCATCATGCGTTTTACCGACCTGCGCAAACAACGAAGCCGCCTGTCTGGCGGGCGTGCGGCGATCAAGCTGCCGGCCCACTTGGCCCGTGCAGGCTGAACTGTGTGGAGAAACCCCCGTGACCCTTCCCATGAATTTTCTCTGGCCCCAGTTTTTGTGGCTTTTGCTGGCCCTGCCGGTGCTAGTGGCGGTGTACCTCTGGCTGCTGCGGCGCAAGAAAAAATTGGCACTGCGCTACGCCAGCCTGTCCATCGTCCGGGAAGCCATGGGAAAAAGCCAGGGCTTTCGCCGGCATGTGCCGCCCCTGCTGTTTTTGCTGTCGCTGGCCGCCATGCTGGTGGCGTCGTCGCGCCCGTTTGCCGTGGTGACGCTGCCTTCGCAAAATGAAACCATCATGTTGGCGATGGATGTCTCGGGCAGCATGCGTGCGACCGATGTGCTGCCCAACCGGCTGGTGGCGTCGCAAAATGCCGCCAAAGCCTTTCTGGCTGACCTGCCGCGCAGTGTGCGTGTTGGCATCGTTGCCTTTGCCGGAACCGCTGCCGTGGTGCAACCGCCCACCTTGAGCCGCGAGGACCTGGTGGTGGCCATCGACAAGTTCCAGCTCCAGCGCGGCACGGCCATCGGCAACGGCATCGTCGTGTCGCTGGCCGAGCTTTTTCCGGGCGCAGGCATTGACCTGGAATCACTGGAACCCGGCCGGGACCGCAAACGCGGCTTGTCGCTGGACCGGGCTGGAAAAGACGACGCCAGCGGCAGGAAGACTTTCACCCCGGTGGCGCCCGGTTCCTACAATTCAGCCGCCATCATTTTGCTGACAGACGGCCAGCGCACCACCGGCGTTGATTCCCTGGATGCGGCCAAGGCAGCGGCCGACCGGGGGGTGCGGGTCTACACCGTGGGCGTCGGCACAGTCGAAGGCGAGACCATAGGCTTTGAAGGCTGGTCGATGCGTGTCAAGCTCGACGAGGAAACCCTCAGAAGCATTGCCCGCGCCACGCAGGCCGAGTATTTTTATGCAGGCACGGCGGGCGATTTGAAAAAGGTCTACCAGACCTTGAGTTCAAGGCTGACGGTCGAAAAGAAAGAAACCGAAATTTCCGGCCTGCTGGCG
>Ga0326734_1000265_pt1 | contig 15017 bp, 14 predicted proteins | sample 15_GP2_1315_FD_207944 | JGI IMG/M metagenome (GOLD analysis project Ga0326734, IMG submission 207944) | Glacier ice microbial communities from Ngari, Tibet, China - 15_GP2_131.5 | ecosystem: Environmental > Aquatic > Freshwater > Ice > Glacier | place: China: Ngari, Tibet | collected 2018-07-18 | reverse complement strand
CGGCGTCAGTTCGGTGCGGTGCTCGCGCTTGAGGACGCAAGCAAGGGGTCGCTGTCGAATTACGGAGTTCTGGTCAACGACAACACCACTGAAGTTGATAGTTTTGTCAGTACTTTTCCGGGTGGCAATGCCACCGTGTTCGTGGTGCAGGGCGAAGACTTCCGGCGGATTGCGACCTCGGTGAAAAAAGAAGGCGGCGAGCGTGCCGTGGGAACCCTGCTTGACCGCAAAAGTGCCGCCTATGAACCACTGCGCGCCGGGAAAAAGTTTGTCGGTCGGGCAATGTTGTTCGGACGTCCTTTCACGACTGTTTACATGCCGGTGCGCGATGCGTCAGACAAGGTTGTTGCCGTTCTCTATATCGGCCTGGACATATCGGGCCAGGAAGCCGCGATGGGCGCTGCAGTGAACAGGTCCCAGATCTTCGACAGCGGTGGCCTTTACGTCATCAATCCAGGCCGCGTGCCTGCCGAGGCGTCTTTGGTTTTTCATCCAAAAGCAGCGGGCAAGAAATTGGCCGAAATTTTGCCAGTCGATTCTGCCGCTTGGCTCACACGCCTGCAGGATGGCGATGCGCGCTGGCTTGAGAAAGCCCCGGCGGTTCTTGATCCCTTGCGGATCGGGAAGTATTTTGCTTCTGTGTCAAGAAGCGAGGCAACAGGCTGGCTTGTGGTGGCTGAAGTTCCCGCTGACGAAGCGCTTGCCGAACTGTACCGCCAGTTGGCGTGGCTCGGCGGCATCTTGGTGCTGGCCGTCGTAATGTTGGCGATTGGCCTGGGCGTCGCGATTCGCCGGGCGGTGCGGCCCCTCAAGCGCATAGGCCAGCAACTTGAGGCGATTGGCCAGGGTGACCTGTCGCAGCCGCTGCTGTCGGAGCGACGTGACGAAATCGGCGTGATCAGCCGGTCCGTGGAATTCATGCGCAACAGCCTGGTGGGCATTGTGGGCAATGTCCGCCAGGGGACCGACACCATTGCCACGGCCTCGGGCCAGATTGCGGCGGGCAACCAGGACCTGTCCAGCCGCACCGAGCAGCAGGCCTCATCGCTCGAAGAGACGGCCGCCTCGATGGAAGAGCTGACCAGCACCGTCAAGCAAAACGCAGACAACGCCCGCCAGGCCAACCAGCTGGCTGTCTCGGCATCCAACGTGGCCGTGCGCGGCGGGGCCGTGGTGGCGCAGGTGGTCGAGACCATGGGGGCGATCAACACCTCGTCGAGAAAGATCGTGGACATCATCGGTGTGATCGACGGGATTGCGTTTCAGACCAACATCCTGGCCTTGAATGCGGCAGTCGAGGCGGCCCGGGCCGGCGAGCAGGGCCGGGGCTTTGCGGTGGTGGCCGCTGAAGTGCGCAACCTGGCGCAAAGAAGCGCGGCGGCGGCCAAGGAGATCAAGACCTTGATAGGCGACTCGGTCGGCAAGGTCGAGGAGGGCAGCCGGCAGGTGGCGCAGGCGGGCCAGACGATGGACGAGATCGTGGGCAGCGTGCGGCGGGTGACGGACATCATGGCCGAGATCGAGGCGGCGAGCCGCGAGCAGACGCAGGGCATCGAGCAGATCAACCAGGCAATCACGCAGATGGACCAGGTGACGCAGCAAAACGCCGCGCTGGTGGAGGAGGCGGCGGCGGCGGCCGCGTCGCTGCAGGAGCAGGCCAGCGCGCTGAGCCAGGTGGTCGGCGTGTTCCGGCTGGAGGGCGACGGCGCCCAGCATGCTTCGCCAAATTTTCTTTCGGCCATGCAGCCTGCGGCGCACAAGCCAGACGTTCAGCACAAGCAGCCCCCCGCCATCAAGCGCGGCAATGCCGCGCCAGCGTCAAGAAGCCGCAAGGTGCCGCAGTCCGCCCCACCGCTGGCTGCAGCGGGTGCCGCAGGCCAGTGGGAAGAGTTTTAACGGCCCGTTGTTTCAAGGACTCAAGAAAAATGCGAATCACTTCCAGCGCAACCTCAAGTTTTTCCAGCGGTTTGTCGTTAACCACCATGAAGGCCGTCAAAAGCCTTGAAATACAGGTCGTTGTTGCAGGGAATCAGGTTTATGTCAAATAGCATGTTTTATACCGGCCTTAGCGGTCTGAATGCCGCGCAGGCGGCATTGGTGACGACGGGTCACAACACCGCCAACGTCAATACCCCGGGCTACAGCCGGCAGACCGCGCAGATTTCAGCAAGTGGTGGCACGAACATTGCCGGTGTGGGATTTTTTGGAAACGGCGCCAAGGTCACCGACGTCAGCCGCAGTTACGACCGGTACCTCACGTCGCAGCTCAACCAGGCCCAGTCGCTGAACCAGTCGCTGACCACCTACGGGGCGCAGATCGGCCAGATTGACAACCTGCTGGCCAGCCAGACAGCCGGCTTGGCGCCACAGATGCAGACACTGTTCACCCACGTGCAGGCGGTGGCCAACACCCCGGCCGACACCTCGGCCCGGCAGCAGCTGATCAGTTCCAGCCAGGCGCTGGCCAACCAGTTCCGTTCCATGGACCAGTACCTGACCGGCCTGAACACCAGTGTGAACGGCCAGGTGTCGGGCATGGTCGAGCAGATCAATACCTATGCCGGGCAGATTGCCGGCCTGAACAAACAGGTGGCCATGTTCGGCAGTGCCTCGGGCACGCAGGCCCCGAACGATCTGCTGGACCAGCGCGACCAGCTGGTCAGCGACCTGAGCAAGCTGGTCGGGACCAAGGTGGTGGTGCAGGACGGCGGCCAGTTCAATGTCTTCATCGGCAACGGCCAGACGCTGGTGCTTGGCGACAAGGCCACCACGCTGGCAGCCGTCGGTTCGTCCATCGACCCGACCCGCACCACCCTGGCGACCGTGAACAATTCCGGCAAGGCGACGCAGATGCAAGAGGGCAGGATCACCGGCGGCTCGCTGGGCGGCCTGCTGCAGTTCCGGGACGAAACGCTGTCCAACACGCAGAACGCGCTGGGGCGCATGGCCATTTCGCTATCGGGCTCCTTCAACGCCCAGCATAATTTGGGTGTCGACCTCAATGGCGACATGGGAAGCAATTTTTTCTCGCAAGCCAGCCCCGCCGTTCTTTCCAATGCAACCAACAGCCAGGCCGCGCCGGTCGGTGCCTTGACGGCCAGCTTTTCTGACATCGGCCAGCTGACCACCAGCGATTACCGGGTCGATGCCACCGGACCCTCGGCCTACAAGGTGACACGCCTGTCGGACAACGCCACGGTGTTCGCCGACCCCGTCACGGGCGCCTATGACGGTCTGAAGCTGACATTCGCTGGCGGCGTCGCCGGCGACTCTTTCCGGGTCCAGCCAACCCGCACGGGCGCGCGCGATCTGGTGGTCAATTTGGTGGACCCCGCCAAGGTCGCAGCCGCATCGCCGCTCGTGACCGGCAGCACTTTCGGCAACAAAGGCAGCGCTGCCATCGGCACGCCAAAGGTTGAGGCGGCTTATCTGGGTTCGCCCACGCAGCGTGCGGCGACCGGCTTGAGCCTGCGCTACGACAGCGCCACCGGCGCGTTTACCGGCGTGCCGGCAGGCGCGGTGGTGACAGTGGCAACGGTGAACGGCTCGCCGGTGACCACACTGGCCTTTGACGGCATCACGGTCAGCATCAGCGGCGTTCCAGCCAACGGCGACACGTTCACCATCGGGAAAAACACCGGCGGCGTGTCCGACGGCAGCAATGCCCTGCTGCTGGGCGCCCTGCAGAACAAGAAAACCATGGGCGGCGGCACCGCCAGCTTCAACGATGCCTATGCGCAACTGGTCAGCGCCGTGGGCAACAAGGCCCGGCAGGTGCAGGTATCGACCACCGCCCAGTCCAGCCTGACGCTGCAAATCCGCACCGCCCAGCAGTCGGTATCGGGCGTCAACCAGGATGAAGAAACCGCCAATTTGCTGATGTTCCAGCAGATGTACCAGGCCAATGCCAAGGTGATCCAGACCGCATCGACCCTGTTCGATGCCGTGCTGGGCATCCGCTAAACGCACCCCAGGAGCTCCAGATGCGCATCAGCACCCAGACTTTTTACGAGCAAAGCCGCACCACCATGGGCGCGCAGCAGAGCAGCCTGCTGCGCGTGCAGCAGCAGCTTGGCGCGGGAACAAAAATCCTTTCGCCCTCGGACGATCCGCTGGGCGCCACCCGCGCACTGGCCGTTTCCCAGTCGATTTCGCTCACGGCGCAGTATTCGGGCAGCCGCGACCATGCCGTGCAGACCTTGTCGCTGGAAGAAAGTGCCCTGCAAAGCGTCACCATGGTGCTGCAAAACGTCAAAAACCTTGTGATTCAAGCGGGCAATGGCACGATGGCCGACGCCGACCGGGTGGCCATTGCCACCGCGCTGCAAAGCAACCTGGATCAGCTGCAGGGCTTGGCCAACACCGACGACGGCAACGGCCAGTTCCTGTTCGCCGGCTTCCGCAGCGCCAGCGCGCCCTTTGTGCGCCAGGCTGACGGCGGCATTCAGTACACCGGCGACCAGGGCCCGCGGCAGGTGCAGGTCGATGTGTCCCGGCAGATGGCGGGCACGGACGACGGACGCAGTATTTTCCAGTCGGTGCAGGCAGGCGCAGGTTATGTGGCGTCGGCGGCGAACGCCAACAGCGGCAGCGGCGTGTTCGGCTTGACGTCGGTGGTCAATCCCAACGACGTGAACTACGGCAAGGATTTCGTCATCAGCTTTCCGGACGCAAGCAGCTACCAGGTGGACACGGTCCCAGCGTCGTCAACGCCGTTGGTGGCAGCCACGCCGTTCACGCCGGGCGGCGCCATTGCGTTTGGCGGGCTGCAGGTCAGCATCAGCGGCGCACCCGCTGCGGGCGACCAGGTCAACGTCGCCACCGCCAAAAATGCCGGTTCGGACGTGTTTGCCGCGATTGGCGATGTGATCAAGGCGCTCAGGACGCCGGTCGATGGGCCAAAAAACCAGGCGCTGGTGCTTAATGCCCTGAGCACTGCGAACCGCAAGCTCACCAATGCCCACGACAACGTGCTGACGGTGCGCTCCTCGGTCGGCTCGCGCCTGCAGGAACTGGACGCGCTGGCGGTCGGCGCGGGCAACCGCACGCTGCATGACAAAAGCCAACTGTCGGACCTGCAGGACCTGGACTACGCCAGCGCCATCGCCGAGTTCTACCAGCGCCAGACCGCCCTGCAGGCCAGCCAGCAAACCTTTGTCAAGATCCAGCAGATTTCCCTGTTCAACTATCTGTAAAAAGGTAAACGCGCCTGCCTTGGCATGCTATTGAATAAATAGCTGCTGACGCTGTCCAGTAAAAGGCTACGGCCTTAAACCTTGCAAAATTTCCAGCATCGAGGTGAAACCGGCGGCAAACCGGGGTTCCAGGAAGGGCGCGAGGTACTGCATCAGCACCTGCAGCATGGCAATGCCGGCCAGCAGCGTGATGGGAAAGCCCACGGAAAAGATGCTGAACTGGGGCGATACCCGGTTCAGGATGCCCATGGCGAGGTTCAGCGTTAGCAGCGTGGCAATCAGGGGCAGCGCCAGGATGAGTCCGCCCAAAAATACCTGGCTCCCTGCCGACGCCAGCAGGAACCAGCCGGACGCCGCCAGCGGCGCATCGGCAATCGGCAGTATCTGAAAGCTTTCGGCCAGGGTGGCGATCAGCACCAGGTGGCCATCGACCGCCAGGAACATTAGCATGGCCATGACGTTCAGAAACCGCGCCAGCACCATCGTATTGCCGCCGCTGGTCGGGTCGAAAAAGGACGCGAACGACAGGCCCATTTGCAGGCCGGTGTATTCGCCTGCGGCCTGCACCATGGCAAACACCAGCTTCATGGAAAAGCCCATGGCCGCGCCGATCAGGATTTGCTGAACCACGATCCACAGGCCGGTCGCCGACACCAGCGGAACCTGCGGAAGCGGGCCAAGCGTGGGGCCGATGGCAATCGCCATCAAGCCGGCCAGGCTCACCTTGATCGTGCGCGACACCGCTTTTTCGCTGAACAGCGGCGCGGTGCCGATCAACGACAGCATGCGCACGAAAGGCCAGAAAAACGCCACCAGCCAGACGTTCAGCTGGTCCGAGGTGACGGAAAAGACCGGCGCCATCAGCCCACCAGTTGCGGAATCGAGGAAAACAGGGTGCGGATGTAATCCAGCACCAGCCCGAGCATCCAGGGGCCAGCAACCACGGCGGTGGCAAACACCGCCAGCAACTTGGGGATGAAGGACAGCGTGACTTCATTGATCTGCGTGGCCGCCTGGAACAGGCTGATGAGCAGGCCGGTCACCAGCGCCACCAGCAGCATCGGCGCGGACAGCAGCAAGGCCATCTTCATGGCTTCATAGCCCATGGTCATGACGAATTCAGGGGTCATGTCAATTTCAACCTGCCTACAGGTAAAAGCTTTGCGCCAGCGCGCCGATAAGCAGTTGCCAGCCGTCCACCAGCACGAACAGCATCAGCTTGAAGGGCAGCGAAATGGTGGCCGGCGGCACCATCATCATGCCCATCGCCATCAGGACGCTGGCCACCACCAGGTCGACGATCAGGAAAGGAATGAAGATGGTGAAACCAATCTGGAAGGCGGTCTTCAGCTCGCTGATCACATAGGATGGCAGCAGGATGCGCAAGGGAACCTGCTCCGGCCCGTCCATGCTGTCAATCTTTGCCAGTTTGGCGAACAGTGCCAGGTCGGCTTCGCGGGTCTGCTTGAGCATGAATTGCTTGAACGGCTCGACGCCGCGTTCCAGCGCCTTTTCGGCGCTCAGGGTGTTTTCCGAAAACGGCTTGTAGGCGTCTACATACACCTTGTCGAATACCGGCGACATGACAAAAAACGTCAGGAACAGCGACAGCCCGACCAACACCTGGTTGGGCGGCGACGACTGCGTTCCAATGGCGGTGCGCAGCAGGCCTAGCACAATCAGGATGCGGGTGAAACTGGTCATCGACAGCAGCAGCGCCGGCAAAAAGGACAGCGATGTGACCAGCACCAGCATCTGCACGCTGAGCGACCAGGTCTGCACGCCGCCGGGCCCGGTCGTGCTGGTGATGCCGGGCAGCCCCTGGGCCGATGCCAGGGAAGGCAGTAGCAGCAGCAAGACCGCCGCGCACGCCAGGAAGATAGTCAAGGCCGTTCGTGCCGCCGCCTTGCGCTGAGAAGTCATCATGCTTCGCCTGCCTTTCGCTTCGTCAGCCTGGCCATCGAATCGACCAGTTTTTGCGAGAACGCGCCAGTGCCCGCGAATGCAGCCAGGGGCGCTGCCGGCGCATTGGGCAGTTTGCCGGCCGGCATGGTGTGCAATGCGCGCACCTGCCCGGCGGCAACGCCCAGCACCAGCCATGATTCGCCGATTTCCACCACCACCACGCGTTCACGCTGGCCAACCATGGCGCTGGACACCACCCTCAGCAGCCGGCCGTTGCCCGAAGGCTGCAGGCCAAAGCGCCGGACCACCCAGGCCAACAGAAAAATCAGCCCGATGACCACGGCCAGGCCGAAGCCGGCCTGCAGCAGTCCAGCCGCTGCAAAAGAGCGAACCGGCTCTGCGGCCGGACTTGGCACGGTGGGCAGCACCGCATAAGCTGCGCAGCAGGCGAAGGCTGGCACCGCAGCCGCTGCCCGGAGAAAAGGCCGCGCGTTCATCGGCTCAGCTTTTGGATGCGCTCGGACGGGGTGATGATGTCCGTCAGGCGAATGCCGAACTTCTCGTTCACCACCACCACTTCACCCTGGGCAATCAGGTAGCCATTGATGAAGATGTCCATCGGCTCGCCCGCCAGGCCGTCGAGCTCGACCACCGACCCCTGGGACAGCTGGAGCAGGTTCTTGATGGTGATGCGCGCGCGACCCAGTTCGGCCGTCAGCTGCACCGGAACATCGAGCACCCGGTCCATGTCACCCTGGACGGCGCCCGGCCCGGTAGGGCCCTGCAGCGGCTGAAACACCCGGCCGGCGGCCGACACGGCTGGCGCCGCGGCGGCCACCGGGGGCGCAGATGCCGACGCCTGCTCGGCCATGGCGCTTCCCCAGTCATCCATCGCGTCGTCCACGGGGTCGGACTTGTCTATATCACTCATGTTCGCCTGACTTGCTTGAATTGGTGTGTTGGTGTTTGATCATTTTTTGAACCCTGAGCGCATAGCGGCCGTTGGACATTCCATAGCTGCATTCCATGACAGGTACGCCATTGATTCGCGCGAGCACCGTCTCTGGAATATCGACCGGCAGCACATCGCCCACCTGGAGCTTGAGCAACTGGCCAATGCTCGACTGCACAGTCAGGAACTGGGCATTGAGCTCGACATCGGCGCTTTGCACCTGCTGCGCCAGCTGCTTGACCCAGCGCCTGTCCACCTCGACCTCGTCCTGCAACGGGTTGGACAGCAGGCTTCTGATGGGCTCGATCATCGAGTAGGGAATGCAGACATTGAGCGAACCGCCCACAGGGCCGAATTCGATGTGAAAGGTCGTGTTGACCACCAGCTCGTTGGGCGTGACGATATTGGCCAGCCGGGCATGCATTTCCGAGCGCACGTAGTCGAAGTCGAGCGGATAGACCGGTTGCCAGGCGCTGCCGTAGCTCTCCAGCGTGAGGTTGAGCAGGCGCTTGATGATGCGCTGCTCGGTCGGTGTGAAGTCCCGGCCTTCAACCCGGACGTGGTAGCGGCCGTCGCTGCCAAACAGGTTGTCCACCACCAGAAACACCAGCTTGGGGTCAAACACGAACAGCGCCGTGCCGCGCAGCGGCTTCATCTGGATCAGGTTGATATTGGCCGGAACCGGCAGGTTGCGGATGAAGTCGCCGTATTTCTGGATCTGTATCGTACCTACCGAAATATCGGCATTGCGGCGCATGTAGGTCAGCAGCGCGCCGCGCAAATGCCTGGCAAAACGCTCGTTGATGACTTCCAGCGTGTGCATCCGGCTGCGCACAATGCGCTCGTCGGTGCCGAAGCGGTAGGCCGGCGGCCCGGACGCCATGCCCGCTGCTGCAGGGGGCGCATCCGGCGCATCGGTCTCGCCTGTGACGCCCTGCAGCAAGGCATCGACCTCGTCCTGCGACAGCTGCTGTTCATAGGCCATGTGTGCATTTCATAAAAGCGGCTTCACTGCAGCATGAAGGTGATGAACATCACGCTGGCGATTTTTTGCTGGGGCGCATTCGGGCCCAAGGGCTGGCTCAGCGACTGCATGATTTCGCCGCTCAGCCGGGTTTTGTCCTCGGGGGTCGCCAGCGACTCGGCTTCGCGGTTGGACAGCGTGCTGAGCACCCGGCTGCGCACTTCGGGCAGGTACTGGGCCATTTGCGCCTGCGAGGCCGCATCGGACATTTTGAGCGTCACGGCGACATGCAGAAAACGGCTTCGGCCGCCGGGCTGTAGGTTGACGGTGAACGGCTCCAGAGGAAAGAAGATCGGTACTTCGGCCTTGGCTTTTTCATGGGCCGGCTCGGATTTGCCCTTCATGAAAAAATAGCCGCCGCCCAGGCCTGCCACTGTGAGTGACAACAGGCCAATGATGAGGATTTTTTTGCTTTTGCCCGGAGGGCTGACGATTTCTTTGCTGGTGGCCATGGGTGGTGTGCGTTAGGTAGAAAGGCTATTGTTGGCCAGGAGGGGGTGTCTTCATGGCTTGATAAAAAGGCGTAAAACGCTTCAACTCCGGCGTTTGCACCGCGCCAGGAATCGATCCCTTCTGGCCAGTTCAGGCGTAGGTGTCAATGCGCAGCCCATGACCGGGGCGGCGCTGCACCGCGACTGGCGGGGTGAAGAAGAGGGCGGCCATGTCGGCATCCCTGCTGCGCAAGCTTGCGCGGGGCGAGGGGCTGCTGGAATCTTCCTGACCGTTGGCAAAGGCTGTCTGCGGCTGGCTTTCGGAACCCACCGAGGTCTGGCCCAGGCTGATGCCGCTTTCGGCCAGCTGTATCCGCAGTTGCGGCAGTGCAGCCTCGACCGCAGCACGAACTGAAGCATGCGCTGAGACAAAAGCCGCCTGCATCTGTTGGTCGACAAGGCTCAGCGTGACCTTCAGCGGTCCGAGCCCGGGCGGATTGAGCTGGAGTTCCGCAACCTGCTGATCGGCCGTGCTCAGGTGGGTCACCTGCTGGCCGAGCGCCTTGCCCCATTCGCTGCTGCCTATGTCGGGCGTCAACATCGCTGCCGCAACGGGTGATGGCGCGTTCGATGCCGACAGGCTGCCGGGCTGCTGCAGCGCAGCGCCAGCAGGCACAACCCACTGGCCTGTGCCTGGATCGGGCGTCGTGTCCGGTGACTCCAGCGACAGTTCCACAGCTTCCTTGCCCAGGGCGCTTGCCATGTTCATGGTCGGCTCATCCTGTCCGGACGACGGGTCCGACAGCCCGGCGCTGGTTGCGTCGGCCTGCGCGGCAATGGCGCGGGGATCTGCGTCCATGGCCACGCTGCTGCTGGCTGCCGCATCCCTGGCCTGGACAGGCGCGCGATCGTCGCCCTTGGCGCCAACCGGCCTGGTAACAGATGCCAGCACGGCCTGGACGTTCGCATCGACAACGATGCCGGTAGCGCCGGCCAGTCCGCCCGGCGCTACCGGCGTGGTTGCCAGCGGGTCGCCCAAGGCGGCATCGGCGGGTGCTACAGGGTTTTCGGCCGCCGGGGCGCTGCCGGGCGGCAGCGCCCCGGCGGCCAGCCTGTTTTCCAGCAGCGGGACCGGCAGCGCTGCCAGCGGGTCGGCGGTGTCTTGCGCGGGCCGTTTTTCAGCCTCTGCCGGGCGGCGCGCTTGCTTCGATGGTGCCGTCCTGACAGCGGGTTCCGCCGCTTTTTCCTGGCCGGCTTCGCGTGAACGGGTCATGGCTTCGCCGAAGCTTCCGGGCGCGTTAGGGTCCTGGTCGCTGGATCGCGCAGGCGCCCGTGTGCCAGGGCTGGCAGGCGGCGCGGCGGCAGGGGACGAAAGAATGAAGGGCATGACGGGTTCCAGAAATCCAGGGGTTTAGTGGGGCACTACCGTGGCGCGCAGGAAAAACTGCCTCGCGGAGCGCTCATCGCTTTCACGTTGTTCTTTTTTATTGGCCACCCCAAGCTCAAACTGGCGAACCCGGTCCGCCAGCGTGCCGAAGGAAGTCAAGCGGCGCTTGCTGGTTTGCCAGTCGGTGCGCCCATGGCCGAGTCGGGTACTGGCCTGCAGCGTCAGCGCGCGCTGCTGCTCGATGGCGCCGTCGAGCGTGCCGATGAAATTCTGGAAGTTGCGCACCTGCGACGCCGCCAGTCCGCCTTGCATCTGTCCGTCGAACTGCTCCAGGTATTCCTGCCGGTACTGCACCAGCATGTCCAGTTTGGCAGTGGCGCTGGTCTGGGCGTTTTGCAGCTGGCCCAGCCGGCGCGTGGCTTCATCGATTTTACTCTGAGCCAGTTCGATGAGCGTGGTAAGCGGTAGTTTTTCTGGCATGGGGTGCTTTGGGCGGGTGGTTGGATCGGCTAGCGGGTATTGAAAATGCCATGCAACTGGCCGACGGATGTGGCGTAGTCGGCGCGCTCGTCCATCGTCTGCTGCAAAAAGGCTTCGATCCTTGGGTACAGCGCAATGGCTTTGTCCAACTGCGCGTCATGGCCGGACGCATAGGCGCCCACGCTGATCAGGTCGCGGTTGCGCTGGTAGCGCGACAGCATCTGCTTCACGCTGCGCACCGATTCAAACTGCGACGGCTCGATCAGCGCCGTCATCGCCCGGCTGATCGACGCCTCAATGTCGATGGCCGGGTAATGGCCCGATTCGGCCAGGCTGCGGGACAGCACCACATGGCCGTCCAGGATGGCTCTAGCCGAATCGGCGATCGGGTCCTGCTGGTCGTCGCCTTCGGTCAAGACGGTGTAGAACGCGGTGATAGAGCCGCCCTGGCCCTCGGCATTGATCTTGCCGTTGCCGGCGCGCTCGACCAGCGCCGGCAGCTTGGCGAACACCGACGGCGGGTAGCCTTTGGTGGCCGGCGGCTCGCCGACCGCCAGCGCAATCTCGCGCTGGGCCATGGCGTAGCGGGTCAGTGAATCCATGATCAGCAAGACGCTTTTGCCCCGGTCGCGGAAATACTCGGCCAGGCAAGTGGCGTAAGCCGCGCCCTGCAGCCGCAGCAGGGGCGAATTGTCGGCAGGCGCCGCCACCAGCACGGCTCTGGCCATGCCTTCCTTGCCCAGCGTGTTGTCGATGAAGTCCTTGACCTCGCGGCCGCGCTCGCCGATCAGGCCGACGACGATCACGTCGGCGCTGGTGTAGCGGGCCATCATGCCCAGGAGCACGCTTTTGCCCACGCCCGAGCCGGCAAACAGGCCCATGCGCTGGCCGCGCCCCACGGTCAGCATGGCGTTGATCGCGCGAACGCCTGTGTCCAGCACGTCCTTGATGGGCGCGCGGGTCAGCGGATTGACCGGCGCCCGCGACAGGGGCACTTCCTGGTCGACATCAAGCGGCCCCAGGCCATCGAGCGGCCGGCCAGAGGCATCGACCACGCGGCCCAGCATGCCGTCGCCCACCGGCAGGCGCTTGGTGCGCGGACCGGCGCTGCCGCCCACCGACTCTGGCGCATAGACGCGCGCCCCCGGCAGCAGGCCATCCACCGCACTGAGCGGCATCAAAAGAATGCAGTCGCCGGCAAAACCGACCACCTCGGCTTCAGCGGTCTTGTCCGGGTAACCGGGCGGCAGCTCGATCAGGCAGTCGCTGCCCACCGGCAGGCGTAAGCCCACCGCCTCAAGCACCAGTCCCACTGCGCGCGTCAGCCGCCCATAGGTGCGAACCGGCACCGCTAGGCCGACCGCCACCCGCGCCTCGCCCAGTGCCGACTGCCAGGCCGCCAGGTGCGGATTGGCATCAGTGATCACGGGTTTATCAATCATGCCGGCCCGGTGCCTTCGGGCGTTGCCAAGGTTTCGGGAGCAGGGTGGCGCGTCAGCGCTGCGCTGACCCGTTCCCAGCGCGCATGCACGGTCGCGTCGCGCTCGCCGCTGTGGGCCGTGACCCGGCAGCCACCGCGTGTGATTTGCGGGTCAAGCCGAACGCGCCAGCCGGCAGTCTTCAGGTCGTCTGCCAGCAATTCCTTCACCAGCGCTGCATCGTCGGGATGCAGCAGCAGTTGCGGTGCGCCGGACAGGCTTGGCTCTGCATGCAGTAACTCATGCACCACGGCCAAGATAGCTTGCGGCTCGGCAGCCAGGGCTTGTCCCAGCACCTGCCTGGCAATGTCGAGCGCCAGTGCCAGCAGGTCATCGGCAACACTGCTCTGGGCCAGCTGCAGGGCTGCAGGCAAGGCCAGTGCGAGGGATTGCAATTGCGCGGCCTGCGCCTGGACAGCCGCCAATCCGTCGGCACGGCCTTCGGCAAGGCCTTGCGCATGGCCTTGCAAGCGGCCTTCGGCTTCGCCTGTTTTTTGGGCCTGAAGGCGCAATTCGGCCAGTTCAGCCTCATTCATTTGAATGGTTGCTTCCGGCGGGGCCTGTTCTGGCTCCGGCGCATTTTGGGGGCTGGCAGGCGGAAGTGGTTGTTGCGCAAAGGATGCCATTTCCCAACGTTCCCAGGCAGTTTCCCCTGCCCCTGTAGCCGGTGCCTGCGGGGCAGAAGGTGCATCCGGCAGGAATTTGCCAGCATCGAATCCGTGAAGGCTCAGTTTGCTAGACATACGCGTCGTTCCCCTGGCCGCCCAGCACCAACTCGCCTGAATCGGCCAGGCGGCGCACGATCTGCAAAATGCTCTTTTGTTCTGTCTCGACCTGCGACACCCGCACCGGGCCACGCATTTCGATGTCCTCCTGCAGCATGTCCGCCGCCCGGGTGGACATGTTCTTGAAGAACTTGTCGCGCATTTCCTGCGGCGAGCCCTTGAGCGCGATGATCAGCGACTCCGACTCGACTTCCTTGAGCAGCAACTGGATGCCGCGATCCTCGATCAGCAGGAGCTTTTCGAACAGGAACATCTCGTCGATGATCTTTTGCGCCAGTTGCTCGTCGTGCGAGCGAAGGTGCTTGATCACGCTTTCTTCCTGCGCGCTGTTGATCAGGTTGACGATTTCCGCCGCGGCCCGCACCCCGCCCAGTCGGCTGCGCTTGGTGCCTTCGCCTGACAGCATGGTGTTCAGCACATCGGTCAGTTCCTTGAGCGCCGCCGGCTGCACGCCGCCAAAAGTCGCAATGCGCATGACCGCATCGTCGCGCACCCGCTCCGGGAGTTTTTCAAGCACGGCCGCGGCCTTGTCGCGGTCCATGTGCACCAGCAGCGTGGCAATGATCTGCGGGTGCTCGTCATGGATCAGCTCAACCACCTCGCCCGCCTCCAGGTGGTTCAGGCGTTCGATGCCCGTGGCCGTTTCGCTGGGCTCGAAGATGCTTTCGAGCAAGTTGGCTGCGCGGTTGTTGCCCAGTGCCTTGTTCAAGACCGTTTTCAGGTAGCTGCCGGAGTTGATGTGAATGGCCGAGTACTGCTCGGTTTCGACCCTGAACTCTTCCAGGATGGCGCTGGCTTCCTCGCGCTTGACCTGCGTCAGTTGCGCCATGGCCTCGCCCATAAGATGGATTTCAGCCTGCGACATGTGCTGGAGTACGCTGCCGGCGCCTTCTTCGCCCAGCGACATCAAAAGAATGGCGCTTTTCCTCAGGTGTTTATTCATCTTTTTCAGCCATCCATTGTTTGATCAGCATGGCCACGACCTGCGGGTTTTTGACCGATGTGGCTTGCGCGTACTGAATGTTCTCTGCGTTGCGCTGCTCGCGCCGCTCCCTGGCATCGGACTGCCGGCTTGCAGCGGTCTGCACCTGGGACGGTACCGGCTCCTGGACGCCCGGGAGTGACGGCGTTTCCACCTCTTCAATTGCCAGCGGGGCGGGCGGGTACAGGTGCTTGCGCAGCAAGGGCCGAAGCACGGAAAACCATGCAAACAGGGCCAGCAGCGCCAGCAGAAAATACTGCCCGCCGGTCTTTGCCAGCTCGATGTTCTCGGGCTGCTTCCACAGCGGCAGTTCAACGGCTTCGACGGCGTCGGATGCAAACGCGCTGTTGACCACGTTCAGCGAGTCGCCGCGCTCGGCGCTGAACCCCATGGATTCC
>Ga0326734_1000264_pt1 | contig 15041 bp, 3 predicted proteins | sample 15_GP2_1315_FD_207944 | JGI IMG/M metagenome (GOLD analysis project Ga0326734, IMG submission 207944) | Glacier ice microbial communities from Ngari, Tibet, China - 15_GP2_131.5 | ecosystem: Environmental > Aquatic > Freshwater > Ice > Glacier | place: China: Ngari, Tibet | collected 2018-07-18 | reverse complement strand
GTAACGCCACCAACGGGTTCCATGATGAATGGAATGTATGTACCAGCAGTTTGGTGAATAGCAATGCGGTCAGTATCAACTGAAGCATTAATTATGGTTGTGGTCTTGCCTTGAACAACAAGGTCACCGCTGATTGTAACGTTGCCAGTATCAGCATCGAACCTGAACTGGTTATTGTTTACTGCTTGAAGTACAAAGTCTTTACCAGACGTGAAGTCGATAAACGCTTCACCAGTCGAGTTGACATAAACAGATTGAAAGTCTGGCCGAAGGAAAGTCGAGTTGGCGCTGCCATCAGTTGACGTACCATCGGCGAATAGCAGAGCTTTGCCACCAACCGTAAAGTTAGGACCTTTGACTCCGCCAATGCTAACAATTGCGCCGTCAGGAACCAGGGCGTACTCACCCAGTTCTTGAACCAGGTAGATTAACTTAAGCGCGTCGTTTGGGATAATTGTAGAAGTTACCATTATTTGACCCTAATCGACAAGGTCGTGGAGTTATCAGACAGCGTGCTATCTGGCTGTGGGCTAACAACTGTTCCTCGGATATTGATCACACTTGCTTTCTTCGGAGCGGTAATTGAGAAGGCAACCGTGACGGTTTGACCTGGTACCAGTGATGCTAGCGCAGGTAGTGTAAGCACGGTGGTGTTGCCAACGTGTGTCACAAGACTATTCGCCGGGATAGCAATAAATGTCACGTGGCTATTGTCTGCATCGTCGATAATAATCGTGCGCTTAATGTTGGTGGCTGTCAGGTAACCACCGTTAGAAACGATAACCTGAACTGGGAAATTCTCGAGTGTATTGATTTGAAGCGGGCCGCTCAACTGAATTTCCAGATTGGTGTTGATGCCAGTGATAACTTTAGGCGATACTGTGATTGCACGAGTTTTTGAATTCGATCCAAACTCATTTGTTACAGTGAGCTTGACATTGTATGTTCCAGGTGTTTGGAACGTGAAGCCAGGTTCTGCTTGGGTTGAATCTGTAACACCATCACCGTTAAAATCCCATGCCCACTTCGTAGGCGCATGAAGCGATGTGCTCTTAAACTGAACATACAGCGGAACAGTTCCTGTAGTTTCAGACATGGTGAACTCAGCAACAGGTGCAATGCCCACAGGCCCAACAGGAAGATCGAGAGTTTCATTGCGAACGTCATCCAGGATTGTTACTGGTTGTACGTGAATGAAGATGCTTTGTTTGTCAAAGACGTAACCACCGATTTGAAGTACACCATGAGACGGTGGGAGCAATGTGATTTCGCCAGTAATTCCACAGAACAGAGGACGGCCTGCTGCTTCGACTGGCCAGTTCCATTGTTCATTCTGAATCAGCCCAGCGGTTTGAACACTGCCAACTTCCGAGATGTAAAGATCCTCTGCGACCACGCCGATGATGCGGGAACGCCAATCATCGCTACGGGCAAGCTTGAGTTTCCTGTGTTGGTCAACCTGAACGAAGCTGAACTTAGGAATGTTTTCCTTCGCCATACCAACAACAACTTCAGTTTCCAGCGATACTGTATTCGTGGATGCGTTGACAACCGACAACTGTGTCGCTGATGTGACGAACGAACCATCGGATTGACGCAGTGGCTTGTTGAACGCATCGCGAACAAGATTGCCACCTACGAAATCTCCTACCTCACCTGCCTGGGAACCAAGCGGGTATGGTTGGATAATCGACTGCGACGAGTACACTGCTGCGAAGACTCGAACTTTATCGAGCCACCTGCCAGCAGTCCACACCTTCATCACATGATTTGTTTTGTCGTACCAGTGTTGATCGGCTCCAGGATTGCTTGGAGCTATCTCAGCAAAGATCGGGGCGAACGTTGTATAGCCGCGTGTGAGTGCGCCATCTAAAAGGTTGACATCCCAATAGAGGTAACGCGTAGCGGTTCCAGTAAATGGACCCCACGCTCTCAGTATAGTTTTGCTCTCTTCGATAACGTACGTCGCTGATTTATGAGCGAAGACGATAATCGTAGGATCAGGACTGACGTTCAGGTCGACGAACTCCCCGTTCTTTTGCAAGAACGTAGGTGTCGCATACACATCAGTTTGATATCGCGAGATACCCTGGCGGAAAGTTAAACGCATTGTTGCCCTTCAACTATGACAACAAATGATTAACTAACTGAAATTGTCAGTGAGTAAACGATGGTAAGTTCACGGGAACCTGTGTGCTCGATTGGGGAGAATACCAGGTGCGACAACATCATTTCACCTGCACCATCCAGAATCGTGCCCGAAGTTTCTTTGGTAAACAAACCCAGCTCATCAAAGAAGAACTCACTGTCCGGATCAAGACTTGCATCCGTTGCAGGGTCGTCAGTTGGCGTAGCAGAGTCAGCTTCATCGGTCGGACGGTTGACTGCTTCGTTTGCAGAGATGACAGCAGTGATAATCACACGTGTACTCGTCGATGCAGGGATATTCGTGAATGTGACCGAGTTACCACCGCCGACAGCTGTGTCACCATCGTCTACAACTTCGACGTAAGTCGGGTTGTAAAGGTCAGCGGTATCACCAGAAACGTTCGGCGGACGGAATACGATCTGCTGTGAGCTGTCGATATACGTACCTTGATTACCAAGCTTCAGTTTGTAGATTTGGTAATTGGTGGTATTCGACAATCCGCGAGCAATGGCAGTAGCCATGTTCTTTGGGTGGATTGCGTTGTGCTGATCCACAAGCACGTTACCAAGATCGTCTGTGATAAAGACGTGGCCGGTAACTATAGTCTTGAGTGCTTCTTGCATTTTATTCCTTGTATTATCAGGTTGGTTCGGACTATTTATCGTAATACTCAACCTACGATAATCTTCGCTTCGGTTGGACGGGCAACACTAAATCTGTAGACACCTGGGCGAACACGCTCAACTACTGCGACTTGGATTGGACCCGGTGCATCAGGCAGCCAGATCGAGAAGGTTGGAGACATCGCGTTGAGAACTGCAGCAGATCCGCTGAAAGAAACCTCAAAAACGCGGGATTCTCGTTCAATTGTGAGAGGCGTTTCAAACGATGCATAAGTTGTGCCAGGTGGAATCGTTCCGCCAGGTATTGGCGGCATTGAGCCTGAATAAACGATAGTTGTGATGTCCCCCTGTGTATCCAGTCTACCGATGTCAAAGTTTCTGCTGTCGAACAAATTTGCCCGATCGACAGCAACTGTTACCATGGTTTCCTTGATTGACGCGCCGACAGAACCTTCCGGGCGATCAACGATGTCCATACCCATACCCATGAGCGGCAAGCCAATATCGCTGGTAACCAATCCAGGTTCTGGGTCTAGTTTCAACATCGTGCGCAGATGCCTCCATTGGGTTTCGGTTACAGGCAGCTGGCCGTCAAGTAAGTAGAATTCCCATTGTGCCAACACGTCGGCACGTTGTTGAGTTGTCAAGTTACTCTTCGACAACATCGAATAGATGTCAGGTGATTGACCAGAGTCAAACGCGAATACGTCGTACGGCACGTTGCCGTAACCAGACATGAACCCACCGAACGGCCCGTCTTCAATCTTAGCTGCAAAGTCGTTGTTGTACTTTGCGACAACATTGAGTTGATTGTCCTCATCGATCTTTACGTTTACGCGATCTCTGAACAGCCAATCTTCGGTCAATGCACCGCCGCCAAGAAGGAATTTTATGGATTCCGAAATACGAGCGTGCACCCTGTCATTCCAACCAGTTCCCTGGATGACTAGATTGGCCTCAGCGTTCAAAGGAAGGTACTGCGAGTAGAACGATTCGTCCCACTCAAAAACGATCGGCTCGGACAGTCTAGATGGATCTTGCTGTCGCAGTGTACCTACAGTTTGATTGTTCGCCGCTGCCTTGACTACGTAGCGTGTGACCGGATCTGAGAACTCGGCAATTGACGTCGCGCTATCCCACTTCGTCAGTGTTAACGGAATCCAACCTTGCAACAGGGAAGTCTCTGGGCTGGTATGAGCCAGGGGAACCTTGTCCTTACCGCGGGTGTGAGTGTCAATAAAACGTTGATCGATAGTAACTGGGCTTAGTGCAGAGATGTTGGTAACGCTCGGTACAAGGTTCAGAGCCAACTTTCCCTCTTCGGTTTTTTCGATGACCACTGTCTCACCAGCCTTAGGTCGACGCGATGGCAAACGTGGGTTCACGATCACGACGTCTGCTGAATTCCAGAGTGGATAATCGTGCGCATCAACTGAGAGTTGGAATGAAGGTTGCGTTACGCCGGCAAGATTGATCGTCAGGTATTGGTCTTGATACGTAACTGTTGCACTGCCGAAACCCATTGCTCCGGTATCGGAACGCGTGATTTGGTAGCCAGCGCTGTTTTTCACGAACGTGTAAATCAGTGACGGACAATCGTCGCGTACGCTATACGCGTCATCAGCAACATTTACTTCGCGGCCAGCAACGTACGTTGTGATGTACGGCGCGCGGATCTTGAAACCAATCTTACCGTTCCAGTAATACTTTCCAACTGTTGCAGGCGCAGTCCATCCTGTTACGGAACCGTGTACCAAGTACGACGGCTTCTCTGCAAATGTCTCGAACGTGAACTTGTCACCGGTAATGAAACCGCTCGTCGACACAATTGTAAAGTGAACACCCAATCCTTTGAAGCTCAATCCCTCTCGTGGGATCAACCCAGATGTTGGGATTGTGCCAGATACCGGGCCGTAAGTCGTAACCCCGTCTGTGCCAGATACCTCGTAGTTATTAGGAGATGTAAATGCAACTAACCATTTTGCAGCTGGCGCAGTGAAGAACGAATCGCTATGCATAATCAAGCGGGGTGTGTTCAACGAAGAAAGACCGACTGGGCTTTCAATCAGGCGCGGGTACGGGTTGTTGACGGTGAAGCTAAAGATGTCGCCGCCTTCAACACGCGGGCCGTTATCGTCTGCTGACACAGCTACGAATGGGCGTGTGGCAGCGGCCAATGTAAAGCTGATGCCATATTCGGCAGAAGCATAGGAAGCACCAATTGCCACGGTTGCGATTGTTGTTTTGGTGTTAAACCCGTCATCCGAAAACTCAACAGCAAAGCGATCTGCGTAGTAAATCTGAAGAGTGCCGGCTGGTTCTCCTGAAGCGCTTGGCACGTTTTTGATCGAACGCGAGTAATCAGGCAGAGCGCGGAAGCGCCATTTCCTACCATCAACCGCATTTTGGTTGATATCAAGATTCAGTGAATCAAAATCAAAATCAGTGAAGCGACCATCGTAATGGAAACCAACCTTGCCACCGCCCGGATAATTCGTGATCGTGTCATCGTCATACGGGTCCATGTCATAGCCATAACCCAGGTCCAAATTTTCTGGGCGGGCAGGCAGATTCTCGATTGAGATATAGAAGCGTTCGCCCTTGGCAAAGTTTTGAGCTCCATTTACAATCGTAAAACCGAGTTTGCCGTCGTTGTATTCTGTACCAACCGTAATCACAGCGCGGTAAGCTAGGTCAGTCAGGCTTACCATATCAAAGAACTCATCGCCTCGCGCTGTGAGAACGATGTCTCCAGACGGCATGGTTGCATCGAGAATAGAAACATTCCCTACGATGCCGTTCAGATCTTTGATCCGACCGAAGCGTGGAGATACAAACTGAGGGCGATCATGCGCGATTGGGTTGACTTTGATTACGTTCCAAGTTTCCAATGGAGCCGCTTCGCCGATTACCAGTTTCCTAGTAGGTGTGACAGTCAGCTGTGCACCAACTTGTGCAGGTGAAATTCCCGTGGTAGTAAATGATACACGACCGTTGTTGAACGATTCGCCAGCTGTTACAAATCCTACGATACCGCTTGATGATCCAGACACCTGGTAAACATCTGAACTGGTTGCAGTAAACGTCCATTCCTCAATGTCCTTGCCTGGGGTTACTTTCAGGTTTGAAACTCGCAGATGCGCGTTGCGTTCATTGCCGTATTCAATGCGACCACTCTCACGTACACCAAGGTCAGTGAACATGCCGAAGAACAGTGGAGATGAATAGCGCGAGAACTGTTGTTCAAAATACTCACGATCACGCGGCGATTCCAGGGCGACGAGAACATCGTTATCATTGGGAATAGCCAACCATGCCAGCAGAGCTTCATAGCTCCGAGGAAGATCGTCGCTTGCAATAATTACATACAGCGCATTTAGCTCGCGCTGAACTTCGCCGTGTCCGCCTGCGGTATTGACTGCAGTCTGGATTTCGTCCAGCAAAGCAATGATGCGATTGATCGAGCTGCTTGGGTTTGTCCGGTCGAGTGCATTCGCACGGGTACGACGGCGGGACTCAGTGATCAGGTTGTCATCAGGCGTGATTGCCCAAAGCGGATCAAGATCGCCATTTGCGTTTAGAGTTTGTTTAATCTGGAATTGGAACGAGCCATGACTTTGGAAATAGTCAACTGATTCAGTCAGCGGTTCTGTAAAATCTGTGCGGCGCAGGTAGACAGCGTTAACACCAATTCCGTCAAATGTCTTCTTGGAATAGGTGTACGGCACCAGGGCCAGATCCTTGTTCTCGTCCCGGCCTACCAGGTGTGGCTCAACAGAGAATGTAGGAGACACCAGCCGTTGCGCTGGCATTGTACGATATAACGGATTTGCCGACGAAAAATAATTGTACATCCATGTCGAATCGATCTTCATCTTTGATGAAAAACGTTCTTTGATGTTTACTTTTATCTCGTCGGAGAAACGATACTCTTCAACGATCTCGGTCAACTTTACGTGGTACGGTTTCGTATCCAGGATGAAGTCGACCAAGCTCTGCACATACATGCTGTTCTTGTTTAGTGCGTTCTTATTTGCCATCTTTTATCATTCAAATGTAGGAGCAACTGGTACACTAGCTATTACCTTAATGCTGTAAGCTGAGATGCGCGAGGTCTTGAAAATATCCGAGAGTTCGTAATTGCTTGCAAGGATATCATTCAGTGCTGCAAAGAAAATCTCGTTCACCTGTACAACCTTTGCTTGATTCCAGATGTCTGTCATCGTTTTGCGAGCAGTTGCTGGGTCGCTGAACCACAACTTCTCAGCTTCAGCTTCATCCAGGTTTGTATCAAGGAACGTGATGAAGTCAGGAACAACCACTTTACCGCTGTCATCCACCAACTTGGTATTTACGATGGAATCAACAATCGAAGATTTGAGCAACGCGGATGGAGCAAGCGTTTGCTCTGAACCGAAGCCGAACTGTGTACGAGTTCCGTTCCGCTCGTCGTACAATGTACGGCGGATAGCTGGCACAACGTTCCCAGCCGCATCTATACCTACAATAGAGTCGACCAACTTGTTCCACAGAGTTTCAGGAATTCGTTGCTTCTGACCAGGACGCATCAACGCCCATTCAGTGTGAACGTTCTTGAGGTTCAGTTCCTCAGGGTCATCACGCAGTGTAAAGTTGCGGGTGAAGCGAAGCTTAAATGTGTCATCCTTTGTTACCACGTACGAGAGACCTGAGATCGTGATTGCATCATAGGTGTACGGCGCTTCAGTCGACATATTCTGGAAAGTCAAGAAGTTGACTGGACCCTCGCGCAGCTGTTGAGCAATGCTCTGAACGGATTGCTTCTTGCCGAGCGCAGGTGTGGTCTTGTTCTTAACCCAGAAGAAGTAGATCGTAGATGACAGAGCACCTTCGCGATCGCGCACCGGCAAAGCCACGTACTCATAATCCTGTTTGTACTGCTGTTGGAATGACAGATCATCCTTGATATCCGGATCAAATGCAAGTTCCCGTCCTGTTGGTTCATACTTCCGAACGATCACAGTAATCTGAGCACCAGCACTAACCTCTTTTAGCGTGAGGGTTTTACCGTTGATTCTGAATGCAGCCTTCAACTGTGCTATGCCGTTGACATAAACAGAAACACGTTTTGGGTCAAAGGCAACATCAGAGGTAAAGATCACTTCACCTGTCGAAATAGATGTAGACGTCATCACGACATTCTTGATGACTGACCAATCGGACCAGGTGGTTTTATAACGCTGGATGACCTCGCCGCTGCGCAGGGTGAGAGGGTTCTTTGCGTATGCAACAGCATCCTGAATTTGCGCATGGCTGCCGGCGATATCAGCGAATTGACCAACGTACGGTTTCCAAGATGCGAATGGTGCTTGACCGTCAGCGTTGAGTTGATCCTGTGTTGGAACGCTCCAAACTCTCCAACCTGGTGCAAAGTCGTTATCATCCAGTTCGTTCGACAGGCGGGTTACAGTTCCGCCTGGGGTCTCAACGATCGTAGTGATTTTTACAGCATCACGCATGACCAAGTTAGAATCCAGCGCGTCAGCAATTGCGTTTACAACCCTGTCAATTGGGAACACGCCAGCGGTGTTTGCAATCGCGATTATCCTCAGTTGGAACCTTGGCAACAGGACACTGATCTTTTCACCAACACTGAGATCGATCGTCGCACCGCTAAGATAACTACCAGCACTTGCTGGTTGCTCTGGCACAGCTGGAATGAACGGCTGACCTGGGCTTGCAGGAGAACCAGGGCTTGCTGGAATAGTAGGAGTCGCAACAGTTTTGTCCACGCCCTTTTGATATGAAATACCAGCATACCCAGCCAGACCAGTGATGGCATTGCCAGGTGAAGTAATTTCGGCATCGCCAGACTCACCAGCGATTTGCGAAACAAAATGGATATCACCGTTAGAAATGAACCAATTACTACCCATTACGAAGTATTCGTTTTTGATGTAATCAAACCATTCACCGATCGTTTGAATAGTGCCAGGCATTACGATAGAGTACGAAACGTTGTCATGATAAAATGAAGACGTGTATGTCGTGCCTGGAGTAAATCCAGTCGGGTGATTAAGCCCGTCTGTACCATCAGGGATAGGTGGGTCAAACACAATTACGGACCGTGAAAACGTTGCGTTCGATCCAGGTGTTCCTGGAATTTCTGGCGTTGGTCCAGTAGCTTCCGTCGGCGCGATGTATGGCTGTTCAGGAACAGCCGGAATGAATGAGCGCGTACCATCTGTGCCGATGCCTTCAAGCACGACCGCGCTTTCGGCTACGCCGCTGTCAACACCAGTTGCTGTAAGCGTGGTCGATACTGCCCAAGTAGCATCTCCATTATCAACCACTCGATTTGCTGCGGTAAAGACAAGCGGTCCAGAGATATCTGAAGTGCCCAACACTTCTACATCAATGTTGAATGCGGCAGATGGGAAGGACGAAGGACCAATGTCTTTCGTGAAGAGGTCTTCAATAACATACTCACTCAGCGGCGATGGATTTGCTGGGTCATTGTCCCATGCACCAATACGCATACCAGGCGCGATGCCAAGTTGCTCAAACGTACCGTTCTCCAACACGGCCTTGCCGTTTGTGATGTACACGTCTGCAGTAGTTGAACCAGCAACGAATGGTGGAGTTGCACCCCAATCAACATCAGTTGCTACAGGCGAGAAGGACCACGCGATAGGACGCGCTGACCAGAAGCGTTCACGTGAATAGGTTTGTTTGTCAGCAACTTGACCTGCTGCTTTTGTTACAGCTTCCAATCCTGCATCACCAGCTTGCTCGCGAGCAAGTGCATCGTATTCAGTTGGCGGAACGCTGGACTGAACCCATTCATAAACGTCAACTGTTGCGAAGTCAGCAAGGGTTCCCCAACGTGACAGACGCTCGTCAAGGTTTGGGAAAATCGTCGGGTCGTAATAAGGGAGATACGCCAGGTTGCGGGTATCAAACCAAACGCGACCTACTTCCTTTGCACCCCACGGACGAAGAGGATCGTACGTGTTGTTGTTCACAACCTCTTTCGAGTAATTGTACTTCGCTGGGTTGAGGTTCGAGATAACATTGATCGACTCTATTGCAGTCGGCGTGTGTTGACCTGCGGCTGGATGCCACATTGGAATCTCTGTTACGAGTTCATTGTTGACATAGTTGAAAACCTTGACTGGGTTGAAGCGCGAACGTGCTGGGCCATAACCACGAATTGTCAGCTCACCGTCAACGTTCGACATGATCGTTGTCGAGTTGATCTGGATATAATCGTCGCTTGGTTCCAGTTTATCAGCGACAAACGGAAGAGTATAGGTCTCACCAGAAACCACATCGGAACGGTGGAAGGTGCCAACCACTTCGGCTTGGAACTTCACTTCTTGGTTGATGTCATCGAGCGAGAACCAGCGGTTCTCATCAAAGCTGAGGATGCTGTCGAAGCCATTATCCTTGAGGGAGTCGTTGTCGAACTGCAGACGGGTAAACTGTGTCAGGGAATCATTGACGGAAAGCTTCAGCTCAGGGAAGATGTGTGGACGTGCATCGCCGTACTCAGCAAGCTTGTATGCCCAGTACTCGTCAATCTTTGCATCGTCGAAACGGTTGTTGTTCAGGTATGCATCGATCGAAAGGTTCGTACCCTTGGCCTGGATCAGACCACGCCAGAAGTTGAACTGCGTTCTTTCGGAAATATCCAGGTCATCGAAGTATTGCTTACGGTTGAAGCCAAGCAAAGCCAGGGCATGACGGGAAGTTGTTTCATTTTCGAATACGTGATTCGCATCGTACAGATGTGCGATGTTATCAGTCGAGGCTTGCAGGTTCTGGTGAACCTGATTACCAACCAGGAAGTGACCACCGAATTCTGGGCGCATTGTGTCCGTAGCCTGCTTGCGGCCATTGAACTTGTAGGTTACAACGCGTGCACCTGAGAATGGATCGTACAGGAGTCCAGAGCCTGTCGATGGCTGGGAGTAATTGTTGAAGATGAATACGTGCTCGAACTCATCGACTTGGATGTGAGCCGAGAACATAGGTGCGGTTGCGCCGAACGAGGATTGCTCATTGGTGCGGACAATATCCAGGTCAGCCTTCTGGAACTTCATACCGACAACGTCAAATACGCCGGGATGACCGGTCACATCAAACAGTGACGTGTCGACGAACTCAGACAACAGGCCGGTCTTCTGGTTGAACCATGCGCGATCGATGAACGGGTTTACAACATGACCTTGGCCAAGTTCGATGCCAGCGTAGCAACGGTCAACAAACTTTTCGATTTCCAATTGGAAGTTGCGGCTGCGACCCGTCTCTGCGTCGATTTTTGCGTCGAAGCCCGTGTTGAATTCCCAACCACGGCTTTCCAGGTACTTTGCGTAACCGAACAAGAAGGTAACAACATTCTGAACACCAGTGATCGTCATTGGCAGATCGGTCGTAATTACACCGTTGATTTTCGTTGGGTTGAACCAGACGAGGTCAGTGTGATCTTTACCCAGTGCATGGAAGTCAATTGGGTTTTCGGCGATCGTCATGTCGTAAAACGAAATCGATGTGTAGCGCGGGTTATAACCCTCAACACGGAATACCCAGTCCTCACCGTAGCCAACTGGTGCAACGCCCACTTCTTTCTTTACTGTCTCACCGAAGTTGATCACGTTGATGCGAAGAGCTTGAACCCATTCGTTGCGGGCAATTTGATTCTTCTTGAAGAGCAATTCAAATGCGGATGGCGATAATGTTTCGGCGGTAGTGTAAACCTGCAGGTCGTCAGTAGCGACGAGTCCGCCCGCACGGTAGCCCATGTTGACATCCCATTCGCGGAATGCAGAGACAGCAAAGCTTGATTCAGTATCAATCGAAGTCTCGCGCAGTGCGTGAGTAAACGTTTGACCGAAGCCCAAGTACTTGTAGGTCCTCGTTGGAATAAAGATTGCTTTGTTGCCAGTAATCTCGAAGCGGTCGCCAATACGGAATGGACGACCTTCGTCGTCAATCATGAATGACAGCCCATCAACTGTTGCAGGCACACCGGCTTGAACGCGACCAGCCAACCGACCTGCGCGAACGACGCTGAACGACTGCTTACGATCGTTGTCGTAAGCATCGTACGTAACGATTGCGGTTCCGGTTCCTGTAACTACGAGCGGTGAGCGAGCGACGGTGTCGATCAGATCGCCGTGGAGCCGGAACCGCTTGTGACCCGGCATCGACATATCAAAGCCGTCGTAAAGAATACCATCGACTTCCACCCAGTTAAATCCCCAGCAGAAACCAAGGAATGCCAGTGGGTCGTAACGGAACAGCGCGCGCGCCAATGAATAGCCGTACTCGAGCGAGCGAGTCCAGATTGTTTCAACTGGGGAACTGTCACCGAAGCTGTAACCGAACGATGCACCGAACGGCATCGTGTTGGTCAATGCATTCTGAGAATACGGTGCGAGCGCGTTGACATACGGCGGAAGCAATTCATCCGTCACAGTGTTGACGCTCAAGCGTAGACCTGGGCGAGCTGCCTGGATGTCCGCCCACATTTCGTTTGACCACGCGCGAGATTGCTTTATGACGTTTGGTTGAATGTTACCCCACACAGTACCTTTTTGCAGACCGTGTGAAACGACAACATAGAATTTAGCAGGCACCTGTGCCGCTGACCAACCTCCAGAATTTGCAATCCAGATACCATTGTTCTCCGGCGATGTTTCGCTTGTCAGAAGAACTCGGTCGCCCTGAACCAGTGTAACGCCTTCGATTGTTTGAAGACCTGTTAGGGCTGTAATACCCGGAGTTGTCTTTGCTGTTTTTACAGTGCCGACAGATTCCCATGAGTTATCGAAGCTGGCAGCAGTATACGCTGCTTGCTTCTCGGCAGTCAGGCTGTTGAACCATGCATCTTGCGTTTCAAAACCAAAGAGCTTCCATGGTTCGTTATTTGGGCGTTCGGTAGGAATAACTCCAGGGATTTGAGTGTGGTGCGCTTTCAGAAGTTCGAACCAACGAGCAGGAATTTCAGCTGGCATAGCTGCAAGCTGTGTAGCTTGCGAGTAATTCCAAGTGAATGGATCATTGCTAACGTAGTCAGCACCAAGCGGATCATATCCGTTGAGCGCGGCAAATGCAAATAATTCCTTCTTCAGATGATCCTGGAATACCGGATCTTTCATCACTTCACTGAAATCGTACTTGCGTGCGTTCGGGTTGATACCTTCATACAGGCGGGTTTCCGCAAGCAGCATGATGGAATTCAACAGGTCGGCGTGTTCAACATCCTGGAATACCAGAGACTTGTGCCCGTCATGGTGTACCATTACCATGCTACCAATAACTCTGTCGAATTCGATAACTGGTTTGACCAATTCGGCAAGGCCTAGTTGTGGCAGGGTAGCTGGGAAACCAATCAGTGGCGAGGTCGAGTCAAACAGGACGGTACGAACATCGTTGTCTTTCGAACGAATAGTCTGGATGTAATCAAACAGAGCCACCACATGATCGTACGTAGTTACTGGGCCATTGTCTTCGATGTACTTGGCGATGTTCTGGCTAAAGATATCAGCGATGATATTGAGCGCAGTTTCGTACTGACGTTGTGCCAGGCTGATCACGGAGATTGGCGTCATGTCACGTTGCATCAAGAGCGATGCAAGCAACGTCTGCTGTTCGCTCCACAGCTTGATCGAGCCGCCGAATGCAAAGTCGAGTGGCTGACCCTCAACTTGATTCGACAGGATACCACGGAAGTGGGAGTACAGCGTTCCTTCCGGAGCTGGGGAACGCGAGTCATTGTACGGGTTGTTGTAGAAGGTGCGCGGAATTTGCCATGCACCTTTCTTATCCAAGTCAAGCTCAGGGCCGCCAAACCGATCGTAGATACCGTCGTTCTCATCACGGTACACGTAGCGTGGACTTTCCAGATTACCCACACGGATAATAAAGCTGTCGCCTGGTACGAATGGCTTGTCGCCTAGTGAGAGTGTGAACTCCAGCTCGCCGTTGTTGTATAGTTGTCCAACAGTAACTTTGTTGTGCGGCGCAGGCAGCACTGGCATCTTCGACCCAGCAATGCTGAATGTGGTCGCATCATCCGCAATGAGAGTCCACACTTGCTGTTGCGTAAATCCAATTGCTTTCAAATCCTGGAAAGTTCCCGTACCCGCGCCGCTAAATGTTGTGTCAACGATTGTTGGCTCGGTGTAACCAGCATGCCAGATAGATTTCAGTTCACCTGAACGCTTGATGAAAAGCAGCTGGCCATCGTCGTCAGCCATACCGTGATTGAAGATGAAGTCAGCAGAATCATTGGTACTTTTCTTGACGCGCTTCTGTAGCTTCAAATCAAGATTTGCCGTCACGTCTTCTTCGTAGTAGAAGACCGAGGACACAAGCCCGGAGTGGGTTCCATCGTAACGGAACAGGTCGAACATCGGCAGTTGGTTGAATTCTGTTTTGATTTGCTTGTACGCGGTACCCGAATCAGACGGTTGGCCATTCTGAACGAAGCTGTTCAATTGGATGTCGCTCACATACTCAATGATAGGACGAACTGCCTGAATTGCATCAGCACGTGCCAGACCAAGTTGCGGCAGGTCATCGCCAGAAACCCAGTAATTACTTTCCTGCCATGGATTGGTATTGCTCTGATCCGAGCCAGGTGTACCGGCCGGTTGGAAACCAAAGCCATCCCCCCCAGCAACAGATATGAACATAGTGTTGCGGTTGGTGTCGAACACGCGAGCACCAGCAACACGTGTATCGCTGCTGAAGTCGGGTGCGCGAACCCAGTCACCGGTCGATACAATGTAAATGCCATCGTCAACGGTTGAATTGTTTTTGATCAAGACACGATCACCAGCACGAACTTCAACACCGTCGATGATCTGGTAGTCGTTGAGCAATGCCACGCGCGTCAGCTTACCCTTTACACCAGGGGCTCCGTCAAAGGTCAAGGTGTAGTTTCGGGTCAAGAACTGAACATCAAGATGGAACTCATCGCCGGCGGCAAAGCCTGACAGGCCAATGCTGTTGCCAAACTGATCAGGCACATCTTCACGTGTAATATCAAACTCCATCAGCGTCTTTGTTCCCAGTGTCCCGGTTACTTGGTAAGCAAAATGGTCGTTGTTTGTGGTAAGCTCGAATGCCGATTGCACAGGCGTGTAGCTGCCAAGTACGCCGATCGGCGTAATGGTGAAGTGGGTAGGATCGCTAAACGTGATGTTGAACGACAGCTTGTTGAACCCCGATCCAGTCAGAACTGTATTACGGGTCGAAGCCGCTATAACGTTGAGCTTGTT
>Ga0326734_1000263_pt1 | contig 15057 bp, 10 predicted proteins | sample 15_GP2_1315_FD_207944 | JGI IMG/M metagenome (GOLD analysis project Ga0326734, IMG submission 207944) | Glacier ice microbial communities from Ngari, Tibet, China - 15_GP2_131.5 | ecosystem: Environmental > Aquatic > Freshwater > Ice > Glacier | place: China: Ngari, Tibet | collected 2018-07-18 | reverse complement strand
ATGTACCATTCGATCACCTCTTCATACGGAGACTTTACACCGGCACAAGCATCCACAAAATGTTGATTGATATTCCAGGCTATACCAGCCAAGCCTTTAAAGATATCTATTTTGTTTTCTAAACGATCCTGATTTATGTCGATCGATATAGATTCGTTGTCATACGCCAATCCGATAAAAACTAGGATGGTGTTAGATTCCCTTAGATCTAAAGGATTGTCGTAAATAAAACGGACTTCCTCCCACATATTCAAGTCGATCAGATCCGATTTCCAATCCTTCTCCAATTGATCTCTCATTTCCATCAACTTCGATAATATCTTATTCATGCTATAAATATAACTCTTAAAAGTATTTTGTAAAATATTTTACAAAAAGTATAACTATCTAATACCGTTCTACGTTATATTTGTTGTAAAATATTTTACAAAACTGATTAGAAGAATGGATTTAACAAATGGTGTCTCTGGTACAGACATGGAAAATATGGAGATCGGCCCAGGTGGTGTGATCATCCTTAAAGAAAAGTCTGCAGAGCAGGTCCAATCAGATGCAGATGCAGCAGCAGCGTTAGCAGCGGCATCGGGTACCAAAACAGCTGAAGAGCTGGCAGCTGAAGAAGCGGCTAAAACTCCCCCAGCTAAAACAGCTGAAGAAATCGCAGCTGAAGAAGAAGCGAATAAAAATAAAACCCCGGAGCAATTGGCAGCTGAAGAAGCGGCTAAAACTCCACCAGCTAAAACAGCTGAAGAAATAACGGCTGAAGCGGCAGCGGCACAAACGCCAGATCAAATTAAGGCACAGGCACAAAAAGAACTTTTGGAAAGCCTTGGTATTACTGACCTGGAAGCGCTTAAAGAGAAATTAAAAGATCCGGAAACTCCGGAGCAGATTGCAGCTCGCCAGCTGGAATATAATAAGAAATTGCAATTGTGGGCCATCGATAAAGGCGTACTGACTCCACAAGATTTTGTGGAAGTGGAACGTGTGAAAGATAGTCCGGATCACGACTTGGTTTACCAGTCGTTTGCATCCGAATTCCAAGCGGAAAATTTAGACCGCAAAAATTCTTCAGGTGAAGCCTATCCGGTTACACCTGAAGAAATTGAAGACGCATTCAACGAGTACTATCATACAGAATCCGACAACCAGTCAATTAAAGCAAAAGGCGTAAAAGCCATTGAGTCACGGGCTAACGAAATCCGTGCAGGTGTTGTAGACAAGTTCGAGCAAACGAAACTTGAATTCAACGAACAGGAAGAAAAAAGGGTGAACGTCCCTAATTTCCAGAAGTTTATAAAAACCGCAATGGACACGGCTATACCAGCAGAGATTGTACTGAATGAAGGTGACGAGGATACGAAAGTAGTTTTCAGTTTAAAGGACGTAGATCGTGCGGCCATCGAAAAGGAATTATTCAACAATCCTTTGTTTGAAAGATTCCATACCGAAGGTGCCACACCGGAACTGATCAAGGAAGTTTCTGAAAAAATTCAGAAGGACTACTATTGGGCGAACCGGGCAAAGATCAACGCAGAGCTTTACGAGAAAGCGGTAGGACATGGTATGAAGAAAGGCTCCGCAGTTGGAGCAGAAGCACCTTTCAAGTCTCATAAAACAACGCCAATTGTAGCGGTTAAGGGGCTTGACGCTGAAGACAGAAAACGGATTAACGCCATGAGCCCGTATTCATAAGAAACTAAAATTATTAATTAAAAATGAAAGATTTTCTAATAGGTGCCCAAACCTTCAATATTGATGAAGTGATGAACGGCCAAACTGCTTTGCAGTACTATGATGCTTTAGGTCAGATCGCTTTACGCCCTGACTTGCGTGAAGGTACTATCTTAAATTACTGGAGTTCCGGTATTGAAGGATTAACCGCACAATTGCAAAAATTAGTGAACGGTGATAAGAGAACGGTTAAAACCAATCCTTACTACTGGACTACTTACAATTCGGATACTACGATTGTAACGATTGTTAAAAAGAACAATACTCCCGGAGGTGCCGGAGCGGATGTAACTGCGGTTATTGCCACTTCTTCTCACTCTCAAAATGGTGGTTCTTCGGTTCCTAAAGGTGGACACCGTGGCTACATCAAGGAATTGAACGGACAGGGTGTAAATATTAAATCGATTAACCGTTCTGTTTCCGGACAGCATAGTGTTGTATTGGAGCCGATCAATAAAGAGTCTATTGATTTGAGCAAGTTTGATACCTACACGATCTTGATCGATCCGCTTGTGATGTACAAAAAAGGTACAATGGATCCGATCGTGACCAAAGGTTTCCACCAACAACCTCCATTATTGCGTAAGGGTTACTTGCAGATGTTCGAAAACGGTTACTCTATCCACCAGGACGAGTTAAACGGATACGTTTACGATCAGGAATTCATGCTTTTCAAAGGCATCGATGCGAACGGTCGTGAGATCATGAACTGGGGATTGCCTGAATTGAACAAACGGATCTTAACGGATTTCATCGATTCAAAAAATATCAACCAATTGTTCGGTCGTCGTGACGAAGTAAAGCAAGAAGGTTTTGACGGTTTGTTCCCGACTGCAGAAGCGCAAGGGATGTTTAACCACAATTATGATGATGGTGATGGTGTGTCTTTAAAAGCGCATTTGTTCAACATGATCAAGGGAATGCGTAAAGTTCAAGGTTCAACAGATTACCTGTTAGCTTATGACTTCGGTTTCCGTATGAGCTGGTCAGAAGCGATCGCTTCTTTAGTGAAAGGGAGTTCAGCTGTACACACGTACAAATTGTTCGGTGAAGGTGGTGAAGGCGTTCGTAACTTCAAACATTACGAATTCGAAGATTTCTCTGCTTACGGTTATAACTTCCGTGGATATCAGGTGGATGCTTTCGACGCTCGTCGTTATGGCGAATTCTGTGAGAACTTTGCATACTTGCTTCCGTTAGCGGAATTCAAGGATACCAAAGGAAAGTCTGTTTCTCCGGTAACTCACGTGACTTACGCTGGAGCAGCTGAAGGTGTACCTGAAGCAAAAATGTGGGCTTATGATGAGCGTATCCAAGGTAAACGTGTATTGAACGTTTACGGACAGGATCACTACGGATTAGAGATCCACTGCGCTGACAAAACCGGAATTTTCCGCAAACGTGCGATATAAGTAAAAATTAACAAGCCAGCTCCCGCTGATTACGGGAGCTGGCTATTTTTAAAGAAGAGAAACCAATTATTGAAATGAAAAAGGCAGAAAAATTTTATACCATCAACGTACAGGGCGCCCCAAAAACAGAGGCCGAACGTGGTGAACTAAATAAAACGACCGGCTTACCAGCTGGTAAAACAGACAAAGTAATTATAGAGCCTGGTTATACCAGTATTCCTAATTACTCTTATGTATGGGGCAAACAGGTAAAAAGCAAGGACGATAAACCGACTGGTGAGATCCAGTTTATGGAATATGGCGAACCTGGCGGTGTAGAACTTGCGATTCGTTACCTAAAAAACACCACTTCGTTAGACGTGATTTATCAAAACCTGGTAAATCTAAAAGTTCGGGACGAGGATACGCAGATTGTGCTTCAGGTAGGCATCAACGAATTCGATGTAAACCAGGATGCACAGCTGATTAAAATGCTTAAAAACCACACTTTTAACAAAGATAATAAATCAAGGAATCCACGAAAAACGGTTTTGTTTGAAGAATTCAACGGCAATGAGCGTTCGGAGAAAATTTCAAGTAAAATCAGCAAGCAACGGGAAGCTGAAGACTATGTGCTTAACGCTGAAGCTACCGAAACAGGATTGTCCGTACTGGCAGATATTTTCGGCCTCGAAGTGAGAGCGCATAACAGCACTCTTTACGATGCCCTGATTGAGAAAGCACAAAACGATGCAGAAAATTTCCTGAACGTTATAAACGAACGCAAGGAACGTATGCTGGAAGTTTTGTCGTTTGCCAGTGAAAAAGGTTTATTGGTTTCGGAGGAAGGTGGCGAAATACAGTTAAAAGAAAATCTGGCCGCTAAAGCCAAACCAGTGTTACCGGGAATATTGCTGGAAGGCGATAATCTTCCTGTGTTCTTATTGGATCGCTTTTCCGATGCAGAAATCTTTGACTTAATAACTAAGGTTACCGGTGTGGTATCCAGTTTTCAACAAAAAGAATATTTATAAAAAAAATCTTTAAATCATGGGATTAGTAAAAGTTAAAAAAATCTATGCCAATAACTCATTTATTGGCGCTGTAGACGGAACTGTAGACTGCGCTCAACTTAATGGCGCACCTCAGATAGCCTGGTTGATTCGTGACAACAGGCGTTCTGCAGTGTTTCCGTTAAAAATCAGTACGACCGATCCGAAATTGGCCCGTGCGATCAAAGGTGTATTGTTATCTGAAGATACCGATAATCCGATTTTAGTCGATGGAACGTTAACGGATTTCGTTGCCAAGTGTTCTGCTTGCTGTGGTTCTGATATCACAGTAGTGCCGGTTTACAACGGGGTTTATCCAGTGTTGCAGGAACCAATTGCAAAATCTTATTCAATCGCACGTCCGAACAGCGATGGATCTGGCCAGGCTTACAATCGTTTTAATTACGATTACGCTGGTCAAATCATCGACAAAACGTTGACTAATACCTTTAATTCAGGAACTAAGGTAGCTACTTACACGTTCCAGGCTTATTCAGATCCAAAATTGACTGGTGCTGACGTATTGACTGAAACCGCAAGGGTGTTCAATTCAAACGTAATTGCTGCGTTGGGTGGTGCTGAAACCAAGTTTGTTTTAGCTAGTAGTATTGACGGTGGCGTTAATCCTGCAATCGAGGCCGCTACTTTAGCTGCTTTAGCTATTGCAGCAGCAGCAGCTTACCCATCAGCAGGTGTGTTTACAGTTGAGGGTGGCAATACGCTTCGTTTAACTTCTACTTCTGTAGATACTGCGGTGTTCACGATTAGCAAAGCTTAATTTTTAACCTTTAAAAAAAAGATAGCCATGCACAAAGCAAATATTGGCGGTGGTGACGAAGACGGTTGCGGTTGTGGTAAACTATAGTAACTTATTCTGATCCGAAAGATTCCACCTGTAGTACCAAAAGATAGGCGGTTCTCTTCTAAATCGGAGGCGCTGACCGTAACAAGTCAGCGCCTTTTTTTATTCTAAAAAATTCAATGGAAAATCCAAGACAAATAAATTCAGCAAACGTCAGCGCCTTCGGTTACATCGCTACGTTCGACTTAGAAGCCGAAAAACTAATCATTGACTGGTCTGCAGTAACAACCTTTATAGGTAACGGAATCAATAACATTACGGCCATCCGGTTCAAGGTTACCGATCCGACCGGGATGGCAATCGTGGAAAAATCCCTGGTTCCGGCCATTATGATCGCTCCGATCGAGGTGGATATCAACTTCAAATTCGGCTTTGGTTTTTATACCATTTCCGCCACGTTGGTAGAAGCGAACGGGGATCAACACCTGGTTGAATTCACTAAAGAGATCTGTGAGCCGAAAGATTGGGAGAAAGGTTATTGCCAAGCTACGGTAGATCATATTGTTGATTGCTATGCGCCAAGCATCCAGATATCGGAAACTACTGTTTACAGTTATCTGAATAAACAGCCGATCACCAAAACCATGTCGGGAAAGATTTTTTATCCGGAACAAATCCTGAATGCGATCAATTTTGATTTCATGCCGTTTCTGATTACCGGAAATGAAGGGATCTATACCGGCACCTATCAGTTACGTGCTTTAACCACTGCTTTATATGACCTGGGAAATCAGATCTATGTTGCGATCCCGTACAAAGTAAGCAGGGAATTCAAAGTGGATTGCAATAATCGCTTAGGCGATGTGATGTGCTGCTTAAACGATATGTACGAATTATCCAGCGATATTTCTTCAGCAGCCGGTAAAATAGCGGCTGATAAAATCACCAAAGCTTCCCCTTCCCTATTACTGGCCTTAATGAAAGAATACAGCGGCAAGGATGCTTCTGCAGACCTAAACCGGGTAAAAGATATTTTAGGTTGTGATTGCGGTTGTGGATCTGAATCGGTGGAACCTCGTTTGATCAACAACAATAATCAGGGATACAATATTACTGGCGAAAATGCCGCCAAAGTAGTATCTTCTATGGCAGGATCTACGGTGAACTTCAATTTGAACGTAAAACACATTTTACTTTCATTGATAGACACCCAAGGTAAAGCGATCGACATTCAGCGAATAGAGTCCGCAGGATCGATCATTTACAAGCTAGGGTTTAATTATCTGGAGATGTCAAAAAACATCCTGGATACGATCAGTGATAGTGTAGAGTTGACCAGTTTGATCAACGAGATCATAACGGCCAGCAGTGCAGATTTGGACGGTATAGACGGCTTCCATATCATTGACCTGAAAAAAGTATCGTACAACCTGACGGAATCGTTTGCGGTCGCTAAAACAGTGAAGTCGATCGTTATTGATGGGGTGGCTCTCGATGCTCCGAACGCTCTGCAGTTAAGCAACGCCCTGGCGATTCAAAATTGGTTAAACAGTTTGAACCAGGGGGTGTTTTCTGTTTCTGCGGATAGTGTGACCAAAAAAACAACGATCGTTTCAAATAAAAACGAAAACCGGATATCTACCTTAACTTTAATAGCCAACGGAGAAACTTCGGTGATCGCTTTCAATCGTGCCGATGGTACGCTGTCTGATATCCTTCAGGCTATATTGACTTACTTGAAAGATTTGAGCGCCTTACGGGTGAGAGTTGGTGCAGAATTATCATTACCTCTATTTAACGCAGAAGGCGTTGTCGTTTCAAAATTATTTAAGGCAGAAGATACCTTGATATCTTATTTGACTCATGCGAATGCATTGTTTATCGACCTAGCTTCTAAGGTATCAGCTACGAAGCTTTCCTGTGCAACGATCAAAGCTGTATTTGTAAGTACTCCTAAAGAAATCAAATCGGAAGATGTGATTTATGGCACAAAAGACAACGCTTGCGCTGTGATTCTTTACAAGGAAATGATTACTTCCATTCTTGCTAGAATATCCGGAGATGCAGAATTAAAGGCACTGTTTGATGCCTTGATCGCTGGCGGATCTATTGGCTGCAGCACTCCGGCTAACGTGACCGCTTATATCAGTACGGCTCCTATTTTCAGTTATACCAAAACGGAAAACTTCACCAAAAACAACTGTTCTGGTGGTGGTGGAACGATCGTGTCATTCTCTAAAGTTTACAGCTCGTTTATTAGTGTTGCCGATGCCCAGGCCGCATCTGCTACGGTTACGTCCGTCAGTGCGTACAATACCGAAGGCCAGGATTATGCCAATGCGAACGGAGCTTGTATACCAAAGAACTTCCGATTGTCACCTTCGTACAATTCTACGTTCGTGGCATTGAGCGGAACAGGAATCCCGGCCCTTGCTTTACCTTCCGGAACTTCCGGAGCTGTAGAAGCCAGGTTCGAAGGAACTATTCCGGCTGGAATCATCAACGTACAAATTACTTACGGTGTGACGTTCCCTCTTAAATTGACATTGACCGTGGATAACGTAACCGTTGACGAAGAGTTGAACATTACCGCTTCTGGTACGTACCAGGTTAACTTACCTAACCCGGTTCCGTCAACCAGCGTAATTTCGATTGCCATTAATTCATAAATTATAAAGCCCTAACATTGTAAATTAATTTACAAATGTTAGGGCTATTCTTACAAGGAATCTGTAAATTTATACAGTAAATTATTTTACAAAATGTCAACACTATCATTCAGACAGCCGAACGGAATAAGCTCGCCAGCTAAGGCACAATTCCGTTACCGGTTAAAAGGGTCTAACGGAACCTTTACGGAAACGGCTCAATTGTCAGCGGTTCAATTCCCTCATACAATACAAAACGTTCCTTCTGGTTTATACGAAGTAGGAGTCCGTGTGCAATGTGCGGCGAATGGCCCGTGGTCGGCATGGGGCGTAGGTGAAACAGATCCGTGCCCTGGAGCGATCCAATTTTCGGTGACTAAAGTAGCAGGTAATTTCGTGGTACTTTTCAAGCTGGCGGCTGGCCAAACAAATTTACAGCTGGAGATTACGGATCCTTACAACGGGATCAATACAGTAACAAACGGAGCTCAAAACGAAGGGACGTTGAATGTGCCAGTGAATCCGGTTATTGTAGGTGAATGGCGCTTCCGTTTACGTGGTGTTTGTGATACTGCACCATCTCCGGTTTGGGCGAGCATCTGGAGCAATCCAATATTTGTAAACGTCGTATGATCTTAACCCAGGATGCCATGATTCGCAAGGTTCTGTCCCTGGCGAATGCAGAGCAAAATCAGCATTACCCTCCGCATATAGCGGATGAACATTTTAACCTGGCAACGGAATGGCTTGTCGATGAATGCGCTAAAAACTATCCGGGGAACCAGGCAGTAATTGAAATCATCAAGCCTTATCTAAAAACCAAAGATATCCGTGTAAAAAACGGAGTGATCGCTTTACAGGAAGATCACCGGCATTTGTTCGGTATTTCCATTTTTATTAATCCAGATATTAATTGCGCTTGCGATCGTAAAGGTAAGTTCGACGAAACGGTATTTATCGGGGATCCGCTGGCACCTAAGCAGGAAGACGTGGAACGGGCACGTTTACGAAAACGTTCTGTTTCTAAGAAAGTGACGATCGTTACCCAGGATAAATGGGATCATCTGACTAATCACAAATATAAAATGCCAACGCTCGATGAACCGATCGCTTGCATGTTTGAAGGGGTTGGTGTTCGGGTATTTCCGTTTGATGTTCCTATGGTCGAGATGACGTATGTGCGGGATCCGAAAATATACCGCTACGGTTATGAGCAAAATACCGACGATACGTATTCCTACAACCCTGAAGACACCAAAGCCGTAGAAAGCGAGTGGACGACAAACGCTTCCACATATTTATTCAAAGGGATGAACACTTTGTATTCCAATTGGGTAGATAATCCGGATAAACGCAATGGTGCTACGGAGTTAAAACAACTAGGGTTATTCTAATGCTACAACAACATTTAATTGAATTTATTCTGTATGTGATCATACAGGCATGGTGTATAAACGGTATAAAGGCTTCTGCCAGCGGTACGACAATAAAAAATCCAGATGGATCAGACCGTGATGGGGAGATGATCCTTTATCCGTTTTTTAAATACCTAACTCAACGGACCATTGTAAAATTATTTTACAAATCCAGAGGTTTTCATGAAGTCATTAAAACTATTGATTCGCTTTTTGGTGACCTGGGATTAGATTATAATATCACTGACGGATCCGTGGTTTTTGATCGAACCAGTAAGGCTGCTAAATTGAAATGGAAAAAAGTAGAAGAGGAATTACGTCAGCAATTTGATCAGGATCTCCGGATAGAATATGATGACTGGCGGGGCAAACTTTATTTTTACAAAGAGGCCCAGAAATATAAATTCAGTAAATGGATCCGAAAACCGATTATTGAATGTGTGGTTTGCATGTCTTCCTTTTGGGGAATTTTCCTTTTTTGGATCCCGGTAGTTTGCATGTACGGATTTAATCCGCTGATCATTCCGATCGGAATTGTAAACACCTTTTGCGTGGCTTACCTCAACAAATTAATTTACAGATAATGAAGCTTTCTATAATAGCATCTATTTGCGAATCCGTTTACCTGATAGGGGCCGGGCCAGAAAAATTGTCCTATAAGGATTTTGCGCAAATGGTCAAAGCTGCCAGCGGTGGTATTATCCGAAAAATGTTTTACGAAGAGCGCCAGTCCAACGGAGAAACCAGTTCATTCTTTTCGACCATGATCGAGCTGAAAGAAATGGATATCATCGTTAAAGGGCGTGAAAAATCAGTTGATCTGTCCGCTTATCCATTCCCGAAAGGGCTGGGTGTATTTAATGTATTTCCTGTCCCTGAAGATGAAAATGAACCTATTGATTACGAAAATGCGTTCACTCGCACGGAACCTGGCTCCGCTTGGCTCTACACGCCTTCTCGCCTTGCAGATCTTGGCATCTCTGTCTTTACGCTCCGGGCTGGCTCTCCTGTTCTTTTCTGTTCGGACGATATCAAGCGGGTTGCTGTCGAAGGCATTTTCCGCAACGAAGATATGGACGTGCCGGATTCTGTCGCTTGGGAAATATGTATATCGATACTTGGACTCACGTTAAAGATCCCCGGAATAACTACTGACATGACGCAGGACGGCAACCCGAACGTGGATGCTTTTAAATCGAAAATCGCTTCGGCTCAACCTCTACAATAATGGCAAATAGAATTAAAGTTAAAGAGGCGGTCGATGACCTGCTTTTAAGGGAAGGCGACACCGCTGGAATTAATCGTGCCCGGTATATGGGCGTGGCTAAAGATATTCACCGGGAATTGAAGTTTGCCGGGTTAAAAGAATCCGTTCGTTTCTTAAGGCCGGTACTGAAAACGGAAGGCGGAATGCGATATGTGCTGCTTCCTGACAATACGATCATGTTCACGACTGTTTATGTAGTCGATAACAAAGGGGTTGCAATAGCCCTGGTCAGTAACAGTAAAGTAAAAGAGGATATCACCGATCTTTCGCTGATTAAAACTTGTGGTTGCGATTGTGGCTGCAGCGATAATCTTTGCAGTAAGATCCGGAACTATGAGCTGATCCAAACGGAAGAAACTGCAAAGTTTCCAGATGGATCTATAGGCACCTTCACCAAAACTGTCCGTAAGGTTGTTAAAGCTGACGGCTCGCTGATCTATGAAATTACCGAACCGTTGAAAGTTTATATCAATGGCATACATACCGGCACACGGCTTAATACCCGTGAAGAGCATATCTGCAAGTTGGAGATAAAAGAGTGCGGCTGTGTAAAGGATTGTGAGTCCAATCATGTCGAAATAAGCGAACATATAGTTTTTCAGGATATCGATCACGATTGTGGCTGTCCGATGCGGCTTAAAGAAGTGGCCGGAAGGATAACCTACAACGTTAGCGATGACGGAAACCGTTTAATCTTCCCGTCCAACTTTAATCACGATACGGTATTTGTCCGTGCCCTGGTAGAAAGCCAAACCAAAGATATTACCATTCCGCTGATTGCTAAAAAAGCGTTTATGTTGATGGTAAAAGATGAAATCATTCAGTTTGATGTCAAAGCTCCGGAATACGTTAAAAAGCGCTCTGAAGGTATGGTGAAAGATGCCGTTAAAACGATGAACCAAAATCTTAGCCGCTTGTCCTTGTCTGATATTTACTTCACTGTTTCTCGCAATAAATATAAATGAGCCAGCAAAATTTTCCGAACAAACCTCTAAAAGTAAATACCGATACCTCTCACGAATTATTAAAAACAGACGAATCGCCTTTCGTTAAAAACCTTCAGATTATGGTCGGCAAAAATGCTGACAAAGATGGAGCGGAAGGCGGTAATGTGGGGATGGGTACGCCAATCAACGCAACGGTGCCTTTGTCGGTTAAGGGAATAGCAGCTGCAGGAACGAACGTTTGTATTGGGTCGAAAGAATGTAAGGAAACGCACGAAACGTATTACGCATTATGGAACTCCTTGAACAATCACGGGATCTATAAAATAAATGGATCGAATCTGACTGCCCAGGTAGTTAAAATCGATCCGAACTTTAACTTCTCGCTGGATCCTGCCCATGCGCTTCCTGGTCACCGCTGGGTAATCACTTGTATCTATGATGCGGACGATGTAAACAAGCGGTTCATAAAAGAAAAGATAATCACCTTCACGGATGGATTAAACTGGCAGCGCTGGATTCTTTCGATGGCTTCTATAGCAACGCAAGGCTTTAACGCTTCGAATCCGTATTGGGCTTTAAAAGGGCCTCATTTTGATGGTGCTGAATTTATAGAATTGGCAGTGCGCCCTTCGCCTTACGCTCCGAAAATTACTCCGGTACCGGCAACGATCGCAGATCAGGGAAAGACCAATAAACTTTTAAAACAATCCGTCCAGTTTGCGACGGTTAACCTCAATACAGATGGTCGGCCTTCTGTGCTTTCGCAGCATAGCGTACCGTACCATGGCTTACAATCGGATTTCGATGTAAACAATTATACCACGCCAAGGGAATTAGACCTGGAGATCTATGCCGGATCTGCGCTGGTAGAAAAAATATTGGTGCTGCATAGGCTCGGCAATGGTGACTGGAAATTGTACGACACGATTTCCAGATATAGTACGTGCGGGGTGAACGATCCTAAAACGATCGGGGATGCCTACTGGAACCGCACGGAGCCTTTTAAGGAATACAGTTACGATCCTGTTAAAAACACGATCAAATACCGCTATGCTGGTGACCGGGAATCCGGGATATATGATGCGGATCACGCTAAAATGGTTCAAACCGGATTGTCAATCAAGTCGGTGGCCATTGCCGCTGCCGGTGATGCGATTGTGCTCGGACATAACCTGATTGGTTACCCTAATCTTTCCTGCAGTACTCTGGATAAAATCGAAATCGGTTTCCAGGAACAGAAAAATACCGGTCGGTGCGAAGTGAAAATGCAAACCATAAAGGTGTATGCATTGATGGCCAAAGGCGATGTTTTTTCCACCCAGTTTGTCTTTCAGGAAAGCGGTGCCGAAAACGCAAAATGCTTCTTTGGTGGGGCGTTCATTCAGCCGTTTATTACTGAAATAGACAAAGTGAATACGGTCGATTATTTTGGGTTGAACCTGGGCGATAACAAAGGTTTGATCTGCTACCTGGCTGGTACCGATTATTATGCTTCCGGGAAACAAATGCTCGTAACCGCTGCCGGTAAATCGGACTTCGGTGTTATCAATACCGGCAATATCGAACAGTTAAATACGGTGTTCGAAACGATGCGAACCGGCAAAGGTTTCTTTGTGCAAGAATTTACCTTTACGGTGCCGAGTGGAAAATATATTGCAAGGCTGGCTCGTCACACAGCTGACTTAAGCAAAAACTATCAGGAAACTTCTACTTATGTCAAAGGGATGTTTTCCCGGACAAATATGATCGATCAGACGGTCGATACCTCTGTTGTAAAAGCACATGAAGTATTGATCGATGTGACCGCTGGGGATTACGATGCCTGGACAGGCCGCAAGGAAGATAAAGCTATTTTTTATGTGTTCACCCCGGAATCCAGGTTTGTCCGGTACCGGATGATTGAAGGTTATGTTTGGGAAGATAGCCAGTATAAAGTCCCGGTCGAGAACATGCTTTATTCAGCCAACCACGGGGGCTATGAATACAGCGGATCCTTTACGGATCACAACGGGTTTTATTTCTCACAATCAACTGGCGGGGCCGCTAATGATTCTCTGGTAGAATTCTTCGGTCGAATCAACTGTGCTGGCCGCTCTTCTTCAGCATTGTTCGATACTGGCGGGGGTGGCGGGAAGGGTTATTTCCCCGATCGAAATATAGCCGTTAAAGATTCGAACGGGGGTATTTTCGGTGAGCACAACCATATTAAAATAGCTGGCCGCTTAGTGGATCATCTGACTGGCGTTGGAATGTCTGGCATCGGTTTAACGCTGGAAGGTACCCGGACGTATTTTACCGGATCTGACGGAGAATATGAGGTGATTGTACATAACCACTATGATAATGAGGGGCGTACCGGGTTTATTTATATAAATTCTGGATCCAAAGGGATCTTCGTAACTGCTCAATGTCAGCAGCTCGCTCCTATCCCGTACAATGAATTAAGTTTTTCCTGTAGCTTGGGCGTCGTGCGTACCACTAGGGTAGGGGATATCTTATTGAAAGCGCTTTTGATTAAGCCTTCACGCCACCTGAAAGAAAATGGCCGTTACGGTTTTGGAATAGTTGGATGGGATGCCGCTATGCGTGGCACGTACCAAAACCGGATCAAATACCAGGACATTCCTTCTTTCCTGGAAAGGAATAGTTTTGATTTGCCGCAGCTGATCTGGTCACTTAAAGGATCGCTTAACCTGCCTAAAGATATCAAGTGGTTATCCTTCTTCCGGACGGATAATCTGAACAATAAAAAGTTTATTCAGTGGGTAGGCGACAAAATAGAATTCCTGGATAAAGACAATGAGCCGACTACGGGAAGCGGTGCGGTTCGGGCAAAAATCACTATTCAATCTTTATTGGATTATAACGTCGATAACAACTTTTCTACAACAGCCGGATATCAGTTTGTCCAGGGCGACCGTGTCCGGATCTACGATGACGGGAATGAAACGTTAATGGATCCGTTGACCAATAATGGCTATCTGGATTATGAAGTACTTGGGACAAATTTCAGTGATACGATACTGGAGGCGATCGCTCCGGCCACCCAGCCAGACGGTAGATCTTTTATAATCAATTATGATAGTCGCTTAAGAAAGATAGCTGGAAAAACAGGATTCTGGATCGAGATTGCCAGTCCGCAAGGTGAGTCGGAAGGCGAAACCTATACCGAAATCCCAGGTATGTACCCAGTGATCAATGGAGAAATATCGGGAAGTACTGGCGGTGTTTTGGAAACATTCGATACGTATTACTATCCCCGGAATATTGCCATTCCTAATGTGACTGGTAAACGGTTTAATCATCCGTTTGCCTCCAGCTCGGTTACCGATTTTTGGGGCGCCGGTTTCACTAGCAATGGTCGTGTTTCTGTACGTGACGAAAAAGCGGAAAGCCGCTGGTACCGGGACGATATTATTAAATCCGACGAGCTGGTAAACGAAGGTCGGGTGAATGGCCAAGGTAGCTTCAGGGCATCCAATCGCAAGCAATTCAAAGGGAGCGAAAACGGTGGCATTGTGGCTATGTATGCCGAACGGACAATGATATTCTTTATCTGTCAGAATGATTGGTTTGTGACCAATTATAACATGGAAATGGTAAAAGTAAATCAGTACGGTTCGCTTGTGGCTACTACGGATAAAATCACCGGAAGTCCAAATCCGAAAGTTGGTGTAAACTTCGGTTGTCTTTTTGAAGACACTTCGACGATCGACTTTTCGGAAGGTATCGGTATGTGGGCCGACTCTGTAAATTCTGCAGTGATCTTAACGAATTTCCAATCGGCTTACGATATATCAT
>Ga0326734_1000262_pt1 | contig 15076 bp, 12 predicted proteins | sample 15_GP2_1315_FD_207944 | JGI IMG/M metagenome (GOLD analysis project Ga0326734, IMG submission 207944) | Glacier ice microbial communities from Ngari, Tibet, China - 15_GP2_131.5 | ecosystem: Environmental > Aquatic > Freshwater > Ice > Glacier | place: China: Ngari, Tibet | collected 2018-07-18 | reverse complement strand
AGGCAGGTTTACCAGTTGGTAATTTACCTGATGGTAGTGTGAATCCTGATGAAATGCTTGAAATTATTAGGGCACAAGTCTACATCGATGCCTTAGCCACCGAAGCTAGGATTTCTGTAGTTATACAGCCCGGAACCGGAGTAGCAGCTACAGGTGTTGATGCTACTGGTACACCAGTACAAGTAGCCGGGATAACAACAACATTCGGTATAGGTAACGCAATAATACAATAATATGGGAGAATTTACTAATAATACTAATAGCGAACTACTAAAAATGGTTGATAATTTAAGTCAAAACCATGAAAAAATAAAACAAGAATTAATAATTTTAAATGAAACATTGATTCAAATAGAAGCTGATTATCTTGAAATAGTTATAGAGTTAAAAAGGAGGGAATAATGGCATTTGAAAAACAAACACATCTTGAGGGTAATTACGATAATGTCAAGGGAAGTCAAAATATTGCTTATGGTAAAGTTGTGGATATAGATGACCCATTAGATTCTTATCGTATTAAAGTAAGGATTAAAGGGGTTGATGATAAAATAAGTGATGAGGGTTTGGCGTGGTGTGAATCATTTTTACCTAAATTTATAAATATAATACCTAAAAAAGGTGAACTGGCAAAAATATTATTCTTTGATACCACTTCACCTATGATGCGTAGACAATGGATTGCACCTATAATATCCCAAGTCCAAAATTTAAATTTTGAAAGTCATTTAACGGCTTTAGCTGGTACAGATTTATCAAATCAAAGTGCCGGGATAAGTATTAGTAAAATACCTGAATCTGATGGCGCATATGCAAATAAAACGGATGTAGCTATTCAAGGTAGAGATAATTCAGATATAATATTTAGAGAGAAAGAAGTTCTAATAAGAGCTGGTAAATTTGTCTTTAATGACAATACTAAATTGAATAATACTAATCCTACTTATATTCAATTAAAGTTAAAAAAAAATGGTTCCTCTTCGTATGCTAATATAGTTGCTAATAAAATATTTTTGATAACACATAATGGAGCCACTACATATAATCCAATCCTTACTGAAAAAGATTTACTTGAAATAGAAAAAAATGCAGACCCGGCAGTTTTAGGTAACAGATTAATTGATTTTTTACAATTGGTAAAAGAATATTGTCTGACTCACATTCACATGGATGTACCACCAAATATTGGTACAGGTAAAGTTACGGAGATAGCAAATTTTGATTTAACAACATTGATTTCAAAAAACATTAAATTAAATTAACAAGACGGATATTTATATAAAATGAGTGAGAAAAGTATAAATATCAAATTTCCTTTTAAGGATAGTGTGAAAGGTTTCTTTTTAGATACCAATAAAATCACATCTGATGCTATCAAGTCAGATATATTACATGTTTTGTTAACACAAAAAGGTGAAAGACTCTTTGACCCGGAATTCGGGACAAATCTATATAAATTCCTTTTTGAACCAAATGATTCAATTACTTTACATGATATAAAAGATGAAGCAAATAGTTCTTTAAATAGAGCTATGCCTAATATCGAAATTTCAAAAATTGAAGCGATATCAGATAATAATACTGTAAAACTAGAAATTTACGCTAATAATAATGAAGATATTTTTCAAGAAGAAATTTTCATTGAAGTTATAATATAAGAAACTCACATGTCAAAAAAAATAAATTATTCAAGTAGAGATTTTAATGCTGTAAGAAGTGAGTTATTAAATTTCATCAAACAATATTATCCTGATCTTTTTTCTGATTTTAATGATGCATCTGTTGGGATGATGTTACTAGAATTGAATGCTGCTGTAGCCGATCAATTAGCATTTAATACTGACAGAATGTTCCAAGAAACACAATTGGAATATGCGCAAGAACGTAGAAATGTTTTAGCACATGCCAAAACACTTGGTTTACACATACCACACAAAAAACCATCAATCACTATTGTAGATTTCAGTATTGAGGTACCACCATTTGGGGATACTTATGATTCAACATATTTACCTATCATAAAAACTGGTGCTCAAATAATGGGTGCTGGAAAAATGTTTGAAACTATTGATGATGTTGATTTTAGTAATGGTTACAGTGGCAAAGGGGTACCAAATAGAATTATTCTTCCGACTATTAACAGTAATAATCAAATTCGTAGTTATAAAATAACTAAAAGAGAAATTGTTACTAATGGGACTACTAAAATTTTTAAAAAGATAGTTACGGCTAGTGAATATAAGCCATTCTTAGAGGTTATTTTACCAGATGAGGATGTAATATCAGTTGAACAGGTTTTGAACCTAGAAGGGGCTAATTACGACACCAATCCAACGGTACAACAATTCTTAGGTAACAAGAATAAATTTTATGAAGTAGATGCTTTAGCTGAAGATAAATTATTCATAGAAGATATAGGGAAATTAATTGATAGAAGTGGTGTAAAAGCTGGTAGATATCTTAGTATAAGTAAAAAGTTTGTAAAAGAATATACAGAATCGGGCTTCTGTAAATTAATCTTTGGTGGAGGGATGCCAAATGCGAATGTATTTGAAGAATTCATGAAATCGTTGAATATGGAAATTCCTTTTGTTAGTAATTTTCTAAATAATGATGCATTGGGTGAAATACCTAAAGCAAATAGTACTTTATTTATACGCTATCGTGTAGGTGGTGGTGCAGCATCAAATGTAGGTGCTAACGTATTAACTGGTATGGGAAATATTGATATGACAGTTAATGGTGTGAACGAAAGCTTTAATATTGCAGTTAAAAGCTCATTAAAGGTAAACAATCCAATTCCAGCACTTGGTGGTAATGATGAGCCATCAGTTGAACAAATTAGAAGATTAATATCATATAATTTCTCAGCACAAAATAGATGTGTAACGACTAGAGATTATTTAACACAAATACATAAAATGGATGGGAAGTTTGGTGCACCATTTAGAGTTTCAGCACATGAACTAGAAAATAAAATAGTTTTATCTATTCTTGCTCTTAATGAAAAAGGAAAGTTAGAAAACCAATCTACTACTACATTAAAAGAGAATATCGCTATCTATTTATCCAAATATAGAATGATAAATGATTATGTTGAGATCACAGATGGTAAAATTATAAACCTATCCTTTGAAGTTGATTTATTAGTAGATAAATCTTACAGTCAAAGTGAGGTAATAAGTGGTGTGATAAGCACCATTGATAAATATTTGGACATCAATGATCATGACATGAACGAAAATATCTACATGGCACAACTTATTGAAAATATTAATAATGTTTCTGGTGTATTGAATATCATTGAAATAAGAGTATTTAATAAAATAGGTGGGGATTATGGGAATAATCAAATTAGTCAAAAATTTCTAAATGATAAAACTAAACAAATAAAGCTGGTTGATTATACAATTTTCGGTGAAGAAAGTTGCATGTTCCAATGTTTTAATCCTAAAAAGGATATTATAATTCGTACAAAGAGTAATTAATAATGAAATTAAAATTATATCACGGTTCTAAATCTAATCATCAGTTCAAAGGAGATTTAGCGATGACTTTTTTAACAACTGATTTAAAATTTACTAATAATAATGAATATGGTGGAGCAGACGGCTTTAAATATGAAGTAGTAGTAGAAGTCAATAACTGTTTCGATTCAACTAATCTAGGACATATTAAAAATTTATATAAAGCTGGCTTTAAATTATCAGACCCATATTTACATATTGAAGATGAACCAGAATTCAGCTTTGATGATGATTATCTTAATGAAGGTGTTATAATTGAAGAATTTGGTGATATGGATTTTTACAAAACTGCTGAAGATTTTTGTAAATCTAAAACAGCACAACATAGTACTTGGGAAGCTATTGAAGAATCTCCCGGTGTAATGGATTGGATAAAGAAAAATTTCGATTCAGTTTTGATATTAGAAGCTGGCTTTAAAAACTTTATCATATTTAATACACAAAACATTAAAACAGTAAAATTAATTAATAAAAAATAATGAGTACATTTAGAACCTATTTTAGTAAAGATAATGTAATTATTAGTAATAAATATGTAAATACAGGATTAAATCCTGTCACTGAACTATTTTATGGTACTAATCAGAAAATTTATAGTCGTTATATTTTTGATTTTAATATTGATGCTGTAAAAGAGCGAATTCTAGATAAAAGAATTAATAGTAACATCAAACATATATTAAAACTAACAAATACATTACTTTACGATAAGTCTTCACTAGGTGTTAAATCTTCTGATTCAAGAGAACATGCATCATCTTTTGATTTGGTATTATTCAAAGTTCCACAATCATGGGATGAAGGTACTGGATATGATGTTAAATATAACAACACGGTTATAGATATTAATGGTAAAGTTTACGAAACTTCATCAAACTGGTTTCAAAGAACTGATATAACTAATTGGGATGAACCGGGAATATATAGTGGAATTACATCAACAAAATATCAAGAATTAAAAACTATACATTTTGATTTAGGTAATGAAAATATTGAGTTAGATATTACAGATATTATTAACAATCTAATCATTGTCGGGACTACTAATTTCAATGGGTTAGGATTAGCTTTCAAACGAGATTATGAACTTCTCATTACTGATAGTTTATATTCAGTAGGTTTCTTCAGTAAGAATACTAATACTTTTTTTGAACCGTTTATTGAAACTGTTTGGAATGAAAATATTCTGGATGATAGAAATGATTTTCAATTAGGTAAAAATAATAAATTATACCTATACACTAATATAAGAAAAGAACCAACTAACCTTGATATTTTACCACAATCTGTTATTATAAAAAATTATAACGATGAAACTGTATCTATACTTACTGGTATTACACATGAAGCTAAAGGCGTTTATTCTGTAAGTTTAAATCTCTCATTAAGTGGTTATACTGAGGCGATCTTAACTAATTTTACAGATAAATGGACAGGACTAAATATACAAGGTGTAAATGTGGGAGATGTTGAAATGTCCTTCACAATTAGAGAGAATAATTACTTTAATTTAGGTAGTGAAGTTTCTGAACCTGATAATTTTACGTTTAATTTTAGTGGTCTTAAAAGAGGGGAAAAAATTAGTAAAGGTGAGGTAAGAAAAATTATTATTTTGGTTAAACCAATGTTTGGGTTTAATGAATTAGTAATTAATGATTTAACTTATCGTATATACATCAATCAAGGTAGGGAGCAAATTGATATAATTACTAATTCAAAAGTCAATAGAACTTCAAATCAAAACTATTTCTATTTAGATACAAGCTGGTTAATACCACAAGATTACCATTTAGAATTGAGTTTGGAATCTAATGGAACAATTATTAAAAAAGATGATATAACCTTTACAGTCTTAGATGTGTATACAGGTAATATAAATTACAGGATATGATAATGTATATATTTTTAATAGTAAATTCTTTGTTTTTAATGGTAAATATCATTTTCCATTATTATAATGGAATGAACTTTAATAAATACTCTAATATTATCCGCATTAAAGAATCGTTGATAGAAGAAGAATTTATTAACATTAAAAATCGTGCTGATACAGCTAGTAATTTTTACCACACTAAAGTATATGAATATAGTTTATCATTATTAAAATTAAAACATTTTCATATTTCACTATTAGAAGTATTAGACCCTATTTTTGAACAACAAGTAATTGAAAAATTAGAGAAAAACATTAAAGATTTGGATGATGCCTTACTGGAAATTTCTTTTTTAAATAAAACATCACCAAACCCAACTTCGGAACTTTCAATAATAGATAAAGTTTATATAGACGAAAGTAAGTTCTCAAAAAATTAAAGGTTCTACTATTTATATTCGTAAGCTATTGAGTTATATTTGATAGGTTATCGAGTTATAAATATGGAAAAAAAATCGTTCAGAATACGTACAACTACAGATGGTAAGGATAAAGCTTTAATTGTAAACTTAAATCAAAATTTTGACACCTTAGAGATACTATCTTTAAAAATAAGTCAAGATAAAATTTATAGAAGTTTTAGTGCAGATTATGGTGTATTAGTTGGACGTGTAATAGCGAACGATGGTCTTGGAATATCAAACTCTAAGATTTCAATCTTCATCCCAATATCAGAAGATGATAAAAAGAATCCACTAATTCAAAAATTGTATCCTTATGAAAAAGTTACTGATAAAAATAGTAACGGGGTAAAATATAATCTTTTAACTCCTCGTATTTTTAGTGGAGCAACATCCGGTGACACCTATAATATAGGTTCCTTCCCAAATAAACAACAAATTCTAGATAATGATACCTACCTAGAAGTGTATGAAAAATATTATAAATTTACAACAATAACTAATAAATCCGGTGACTACATGATTTTTGGTGTTCCTATTGGGCAACATATAGTTCACATGGACACAGATTTAAGCGATATTGGTGAATATAGTTACACTGCTGATGCAATGATAGCAAATGGTGTACCTGTAAGTCTATTTACTGAAATTGATAAAACATATACTTTTAAAAATGGTACTGACTTGGAACAAATGCCACAAATTATTACTAATAATTTATCAGTTGATATTATACCTTTATGGGGTGATGTCGAGAATAATATAATTGGTATTACTAGACTTGATTTTAAAATCAATGTACAAGTAAATCCGGTAGCTTATTTAACGTTCGCTTACGGTATAGATGATGATAGAGTAGTGAAAGGGTTATACAATGGAGATGACGATAATGATAACAGTGGTGTTGAAGATGATAAACATATTAACTTGCGTTTATCTGATTCTAGACCGGGAACTTTATCAAGAATGCAAACCAGAGTTTACGATAATTTAGATTTGGTTGGTGATTTGAAATTTAAAGCATTTCGTTATGATGCTGACGGTAACGAAATGGATTATAGTGTAGCAGATATACGGGTAATAAATAAAAAAAGTTTAATAGATAAAGGTATTATCATCATGTTATTACCTTGTAATACCGATAGAATGATAACTGATGAATATGGTAATAAAATCCCAACAGATGACCCCAATAAAGGTATAGCCACTAGTGGAAATTGGCGTATTGAGATAGATACTGAAAAACCGGATAGATACTTAAAAATGCATATTCAAAAAAATTCAGAAGCTGCACCTTTTAAAGTGGGGGCTAATAAAGTATATTCCACAAAACAACTTCTTAGTGAAAGATATTTATTAAGGGATGTTTTAAAAAGTGGAGGTACTAATAATGAAAGAAATATTCATAATGACGGAAGTTGGATAAATGGTTTTCTTTATTTTGGTGCTGGTTATATGACAGATGGTAAGGATGGAAATGGTGAAGTAAGTACCCCTAACTGGTTAATCTATGATGGAGAATATTATAATACCGAGACGAGAGTTATTGACGTAACAGACTATTTAGATTTATTAATATCAAGAGAAGATAATTATTTATTTTATCCTAATCCATTCAATTTTGCTACAATCAAACCGACAGAAATTAGTGATAAAGTGAATATATTAAAAACTGATAATACTTCATTCGGGAATGAATTTTCTTCCTATGAACCATCAACAGCAAGCTATTCAAAATACGCCCCAGTAGAATTGGAGTTTTCCGGTGATAATTACATTTTTCTAAAAGGTCTTAACAAAAATTCTGACTGTTTCAAAGAATATAAAAAATATAGAAAATTATGAAATTAATTCTAGGTTCGAAAGAAAGTGTAAATTCTAAAAATAAAGACTATCAACTTAAATTTGATTTAAATAGTACAGAAATGATATTTAATGAAAGTTTAATAGTGAAAGTTGTTGATGAAACAATTCAATTTCAAAAGGAACGGGATGAATGTGATAACTATCTAGTATATGGTAAAGTAGAATCAATTATAGATGACAGCCTATCATCAAAGGAACTTTCTCTTAATACAAATAATTATGATATTTCATTAGGTTATATCAAATATTACGAGCCGATACCAGAGTCATTAATAGTCATTAAGAGTAGAACAAATAACATAGTTACTGTTCCAGAGAAATCAATCTTTAGTAAAGATGATATTATTTTATTATATAAAAATAACGATGATCTTATTTTTACTAGGGTTATAGATAAATCTGTTACCAGAGGACAAGACTTGAAACTAGTTATAGATTTCACTGGCAACACTGTAGGTTATTCAATTGTTCCGTCTGTAGCCTCATATAAAAGAATCTTCAAAAAATTGTATGATACAAATTATCTAAAATTCTATAAATCAGGATTTGCCACAAATATCTTTAAAGAAGATATTTGGCAATATAACACCTATAAAGATATTAATCTAGCTGACTTATACAATAATTTTGGTTTACCAATAACTGAGGTAGTTTTAAATTTTAAACATAAAAAGAAGACCATAAAGACACTTTCTAATAAAAAAAGGACTAGTCTAGATAGCAGTGTAATTGGGACAATTACATATAATCTGAATACAATGTCAGGGGTTGAAGTAGATACCACTATTGCTAAATTTTCTATATCTATTACAGATGTTTCTAATTTATTCGAAGTTTCTACAGATTATTTTTATAGACCATATTACGTCATCCAACATAAATATTTTTCAGATGTGGTAGTTGATGCAAACATAGATAATATTTTCGAATATCCTAATTATAGTAAAATATTTAATAATGGTGATGTTTTTTTTAAAAGGTTATTATCTATTGGATACTTAGAGGAGGGAACTAATGGGGCAGATTATCCTTTCTTAAATAATCTACATTATCTCTATTCGGATATAAAATTTCCAGTGAAAAGGTTAATACCAATTGCTAATTACAGTATTGTTACGACATCAGAGGAATTAAATTATACCGAGTTAGGTAATATAGATAAGAGAGGTAGAATATGTTAAATAAATACAAGTTCAGTATTAGTAATGGGAGCAGTAGTATTAATATTCCACTTATTATGAATAATAATAATGAAAATCAAGATAATAAAGAAATTTTTATAAATAGCGAACTTCAAAAATCTATAAACAAGATAGAAAATTTTGAGAAAGAAAGTTATACATCAAAAAGTGAGTATAAACTCATTTATAAATTCTTCAATGGCTCATATAATGAAAGTTTTAGTAACACTGGTTTTCTAGAAGAGGATTTTGAACAAAAAAATTCATTCACAAAATCTTTATTTCTTTTAGAATTTTACAATACACCTAATGTTAAAAACAAAATGCTTTTTAACACTACATTGAATGTCACACCTAACCCGGAATATGGTAAAGGTTGCGATGTTAAAATTGAAGGTAAGAAAGTGATAACTTCAACATTTACTATAAAATATATACAAAATGAATTATACCTTTTATATTTTAATAGAAAATTTACACCGGAGGTAGGTAAAAATTATATATCAGTTTACATGAAAAGTATATTTTTAAATGCAAAAACTGGTAAGGCTCATTATTTTATTAATACAGAAAATGATACAATAATAAAGAGTACGGATTTAAAGGAACCTCTTTATTATTATGAAATAAGATTTTATGAAGATTTTACTTATGCATTTTATAAGAATGGTGAACTTGCAGTAAATGTAGTATTAAGAGAGGTAGCAACAAGATAATGGGGAATATTAAAAAAATTATAAATTTAAAGATGCTGACTGGTTCTACGTTGACTATACCGATCTTCTTCACACAAAAATCTGATAATATTGGGGTATCAACCGATTACTCACAAGTAATGACGACTCTTAAAACTACTGTTACGGTTTCTGGGGTAACAGATAACAAATTAGAATCTGTGAGAAGTTTTGATTATCAAAATAAATATAAAGTTGGGAATAACGGTGCGACTGAGGTAACTCCTGAATATGTCAAATATAATATAAACGGAATTGATTATCAAACTTATTTTAAGGATTTAGTGACGAGTTTTAAATTTACGACCGAGAGAGAAGTATATACTAATACTAATTTTGTTCATGAAGATTTTAACCTTGGTTACGTTGATAAAACCCAAGTACAAGATATAGTGGATATTGAAAGACAGAAAATAAGTGTAATAGAAAGTTTTAGTAAACTAAGACAAATTAGTGTAGTAGAAGAAATAGAAGTATTCGGTAATAGATTTTATAAAATAAATAATCAAACTATTTAAAAAACTAATATTTATAAGAAGAACTCCTTATAACGGACAGACGTTCGATTTAAAAAAAATAAAATATGGCAAACGGAGCATACGGTACAATTAGAATTGCAGACCCAAATATTGATGATATTGAAGTAGTTTATACTTATATTGCTGATAGAAGCATAATTAATACGAATAATTTAAAAGCTATTAAGTTGGATGCTAAATCTGTACTTAGTCCTATTATACATCCTGAAAAGGATGATATTTTGGGTGGGCTTTATAATCTAAGGTTACCAACTAGTACCTTCAATCAAAAAGGTGTTTATAATATTGTAATTAAACCCAAGGAAATCAAAGCTAAAATAGTTGATTGTGGTGTACTTTCAGTGCGCCCGGATATTAAAGGTTTGATTTTAGATACCACAGATTCATTATTAAGTAAATTCAGTTCAAAATTAGTGAATAATGGTTTAACTGGATACCGTATTGAATACGTTGACGTAACAAGTGGGAAAAAAACCCCTAATTTATTTAGAATTGTAACAAGTGCGAATAGATGTGAACCAATAACTGAAAACCTGACTAATAGTAATCAGAAGTCCATTAGATATCGTTTTAATGATGCTAGTAACCTTTTATTTTTAACATTGACACCAAGTGCAGCTTCGAACATAAAACCTACTGTAACCCCTTTTATTGGGAACGTAGGGCAAGAGATTATAATTTATAATACTTTTTTCGACCCGATCATGCTAGAAGTCGAGATGGTAGAGCATACTATAGAAACTATTGCACATGGTATCTACGGGAACCAAAGTGAATCTGCTGACGGTAAGTTTACGATTTATACATCTAATGATAAAAAAGAAATATATAAACAATACAATTTGTTTGATATAGTTGATGATTTCGGTAAACCTTTATTCAAAGTTAAAGAAGAGGTTACTACAATTGATTCAAATATGGAATTCAATAAAATCATAAACAAAATAAAAAATGGCTAAGAAAGTTAGTGGTAATTTTTATAAAAACGGATTTGATGCAACTAAAACTAGTATCAAGGGAACTAACATCTATAGTATCGGTGAGAGTATAGATAGTTTCTCTATCCAAAGTAATCTTGAACCAAGAAAGGTGCGTGAAATTGAATTACAATTAAATGGTTTTTCAGAACCAATTTCATTAGAAACTTTGAAAATTGAAAAGGATGAAGTTGTAAGAATTTTAGATAATAATCTAAATATTTTTTTAAATTTTGATAAAACTAAAGTTAATAACTATGCATACTTCGGTTCATTAAAAGAATTCATACGAGTTTCTATTGAAAAAATAATAACTACATTTCCAGCTTCTTTATATATTACTAATGAAGTTACTGAAAATGTAGTATTAACTGTTTTGAACTATTCTTATAATAAAAATAATGATCTTTCAAGCTTCAGAATCCCGACAAGTGCTATTGATAATAAATATAATCTATTATACACTCAAAAAACATTTTTGTTTTCTTCAGAGAACGATTTTAGAGATATATCTAATCATTATGAAAAATATGTAGTATGGAATTTCCAAGAGGAATTTTCAATAATAGAATTTACTGGATCAACAACACCTAATTCAGATTATATAAATTTAAAAGTAAAAGGCAATCCTTTCCCTTCAGCTAGTGGTGGTACTGGTAATATTAAATTCCACATTAAACCAAATTATCTAAAATATGAAGATTTTATAAATGGTTTGGAGAATTTTGAGGCTTATTTACTTAACCGTACAACTTCACCAAAATATTCGGCTTCTTTTAAAGAACCGTTTGAAACAGAAAATGGAAATATAGTTTTACTTGAAAAAGTATACACATGGAAAACTTCTGATGGTTATAATCTAGACTATGATACTAGTGCCTATCAAGATTATTTAGAATCATTATTACTTTTAGGTGATAAATGTGATGAATATAAAACTAATTTAATATCTAGGTTTCTAACTACTACATCAATAAAAGAATTTGATACACCAGATTCTAAGATGGATAAACTCCTTAAAATCTATGGTAGAGAATTCGATGAGGTAAAAATTTATATTGACGGTCTAGCGAATATAGCTAAAACTAGTTATGATAAAAAGGATAATATTCCTGACGTGTTAGTCAAAAATTTTGCTAAAACACTAGGATGGGGAACTTTCACAACTGCAACTGAAACAGATTTAATGAAATCTTTTTTAGGTCATAATACTGCACCAGTTTTTTCAGGGGAAAGTAAAAATCATTCACCTATCGAAACTGATATTGAGTTATGGAGAAGATTGATAATAAATAGTGCCTATCTATTTAAATCAAAAGGTACCAGAAATGCAATAGACTTCCTTTTCAATGTGATGGGTGCGCCTAAATCGTTAATGGATTTCAATGAGTATGTTTATTTAGTTGACGGAAAATTAGATATTAATAATTATACTAATACCGATGAATTAAATTATGCGTTCGATGAAAGTGGATATCCAAAGATTCTACCTAACTCATCTAAGTACTATTTTCAAATGAAAGGGGGTTGGAGAAGTCAAGTACAATTTGCTCCGAACAATGATAAAAATTTATTATCAACAATTGGTGTACATAAAGGTGATTATGATAAAGGGCAATATTATTATGATGTTTTTGGAAAATTTGGTAACCAAAAAGGTTTTACATTAAGCCGGACAGCAGACAATATAAAATCATGGGTTTACACTACTACTAAAACTTTACGGATAAATACCGAGAAAGAAACCACATACGAAGTTCAAGATTCTAAATTGGTATTGAATACTAAAGAAGTTTCTATATTCTTAGACTCAGCTAAAGCTATTGAAAATGATGTTTATGAATACAATAGAAATAGTGACTATGTAATCAATACTTTAGCGTTACCAAACCCATATCCTAATACAATTTTAACACAAAATGAAGTTAGTGATTTAAGTTTTATTGAATATGTTGATCTAATATATACTAGTTTCATCAATGTGCAAAACAGAAAAGTAATAACTGATGGTCACGGTGGGGGTTATCCTACATTAAGGATGCTTTATGAGGATTATTACGCAGCTAATTCATTAAAATTAGATTTTGATAAAGTTGGTAAATTTATTGAAATGATGGACGGCTTCTGGATTTCACTATTAGAACAATTCATACCGAGTACGACAATTTGGGAAGGTGGCAAAAAATATAGAAATACTGTTTTTGATAGACAAAAGTTTGTTTACAAACATGGAGAAAATGACGGTTCCGAATTTAGAAAAGAACAACCAAGTATATCAGAGGTAAATGTTTTTATTTCACAGATAAATGGTACTGTAAATTTACCCTACATAGGTGATATTCACAGTACTATTAAAATTCTAAGTAGTTTCAGCACAACTATGTCATTCCCGGATGCTGGCGGTGAGATCATCGTGGAAAGTAAAAATAGTGGAAATTTGAAAGTTATACCATATATCACGGCAAATACTTTTACATTCAGACAACCAGATTATATAATGGTTCATGTGGGTAAAATTTCTACAGGAAAGACAACACCTGTAATACATAATATTTCATTAGGTCAAAAAGCTGTTAATTTTATATTTTCAGCACATACTGAATTGTTAGGTAAACAGGAAAAAAGTGAAACACAGTTTCGTTATAAAGTCTATTCATTTGATTATAATCTAAATATATTTAATGAAAATGCCGTTTATAAAAAGATTACAACAAACGAATTCGCAACACAACCGAATCCTGTGAAAACAATAGATACTATTATTACACATCCTTTTACTGATGGTGATTATTTACTAAAAGGGTCTTTTATTTTTAGTGCAGAAACAAAACAAGAATTTGGTTATAATTTTACACCAACTGCAATAAATATCGATACTGATGTGTTGAATTCGTATGAATCATATAAATATAATTTATATGATAAAAGATATGATTATTGGTTTACTATAACTTCCAATCCTAAAACACCACTCATTTTAACCACATCTTTTGAAAAAGGCGGTGGTACCAATGTTAGTTTGGGTGGAAGTCAATTAATGAATGTTTCATTAGCCGTGACAAGTGAAGGTGAATCTACATTTTTAATAAATGAAAAACCACTTGGGAAAGTTTGGGTTAACGTCAATGGTAATACTTTAACAGAAAGCTCAACTATTAATTTTTCAGATAGAGCGGAATACTTTATCACCCAAACACCTGTAGGAATTTCAATTAAATTAGCTAATCCATTATCAGTTATTAATAAGGATAAACTAAGTATTATTTATTTAAGTGGTGACCAAACACTAAATAATGCGACAATTATGAGTGAGATAGAAACTATTGGGGGTACAACACCAAGCGGTAGTGGTGCCCTTCCGGGAGCTAAATCATATTATAATGTTGACATCAACAAGTTTGAGTATTATTTTAAGTTCAAAATTACTCCGGTTATCTTGAATTCTTTAATTGTAGTTTTGAATGGTAATAAATTGTTAAACGGTATTGATTACACACTTTCACAACAGAATTCCTATAAAATAGTTTTCATAGGGTCTTTAGAATTTGGTGATGTACTTACAATGTATTATCCAACAACTTTAACAGAAGAAGAGTTTTATTTGACTTCACAAAACTTCACAGCAAAATGGGAAGCTAGTAATGGAATAAATACCGGACTTTATACTGTGGAAGTTGCAACAGGCACGGATACAAATTTTCAAACTCTACTTTATTCACCAACACTTGGATTTAAAACTGGTACAACTGAAAGTAATAAAATATACGATTTGACTATTGCAAATATTACAACGGCAAATGCCAGTTTTATTTATAGAATTAAGGCTGAAAAATATTTTTACAATATGTTAGGGGAAAAATTGATAACAACAGTTTACAGTGAGCCAGTTAAATTTAAAACAGATTATAGAGTTTCAAGTTT
>Ga0326734_1000261_pt1 | contig 15085 bp, 9 predicted proteins | sample 15_GP2_1315_FD_207944 | JGI IMG/M metagenome (GOLD analysis project Ga0326734, IMG submission 207944) | Glacier ice microbial communities from Ngari, Tibet, China - 15_GP2_131.5 | ecosystem: Environmental > Aquatic > Freshwater > Ice > Glacier | place: China: Ngari, Tibet | collected 2018-07-18 | reverse complement strand
GGGCGGCCTGGAACCGGCGCTTTCCGCACGACGTGCTGGAAGCGCAGCAGCTGGTGCTGACGGTGCCGGCGTCGTTCGATGAAGCGGCGCGCGCACTGACGCTGGCGGCCGCGCGGCAGGCCGGCCTGCCGACACTGCGGCTGCTGGAAGAGCCGCAGGCGGTGTTTTACGACTGGCTGCAGCGCCACGCGGCCACGCCAGCTGGCGGGTTGGCCGCCGCATTGGAAAATTCGCGCCTGGTGCTGGTGTGCGACGTCGGCGGCGGCACCACCGACCTGAGTTTAATCCGGGTCGAACTGCGCGACGGCGAGATCGGCCTCACCCGCATCGGCGTCGGCAACCACCTGATGCTGGGCGGCGACAACATGGACATGGCGCTGGCCCACCTGGTCGAGGCGCGCATGGCCGATGCTGATGCCATTGCCCGCGGTGCCGACGGCCGGTCGGCAGAGCCGCTGTCGGCCGCCCGCCTGTCGCAGCTGGTCGAGCGCTGCCGCGTCGCCAAGGAACAGCTGCTCGCTCTTGATGCGCCGCCGCAGGTGGCCATCACGCTGCTCGGCGCCGGATCGCGGCTGGTCGGCGGCGCTCGCTCCGTCACCTTGACGCGCGATGAAGTCGAACGGCTGATCGTCGACGGCTTCTTTCCCCTGGTCGACGCCGCTGCGCCGCTGCTGCAACGGCGCGCCGGCCTCGTCGAATTCGGCCTGCCGTATGCGCGCGACGCCGCCATCACCCGCCACGTCGCCGATTTTCTGCGCCGCCATGCCGATGCGGTGCGCACGGCCATCGGCGTCGACCGCCCTGGCGCTGACATTGGCAGCGGCAGCGGCCTTGGCGCCGATGCGCCGGCGATGCCCGACACCTTGCTGCTCAACGGCGGCGTGTTCCGCGCCGCAGCGCTCAGCAGGCGGCTTGAACAGACGCTGGGCGCGTGGCGCGGCGCGCCGCTGCGCCTGCTGCACAACGACGACCCGGACGTCGCCGTCGCCCGCGGCGCGGTGGCCTATGGACTGGCCGGGGCCGAGGCAGGGGTCGGATCAAGCAGCGCGCCGAAGATCGGCGGCGGCGCCGCCCGCAGTTACTTTCTGCTGCTCGGCGAGCAAGGCAAGCGCGGCGCACAGCGCGCCATCTGCATCCTGCCGCGCGGCAGCGAAGCGGGGCGGGAACTGCGCCTCGACGCCCACAATTTCGCGCTGCGGGTGGGCGAACCGGTGCGCTTTCACTTACTCACCTCGAACGCCGACGCCGCCGGGCGCGCTCCGTTCGCGCTCGGCGAACTGGTCGATATGGACGCCATGGACGCCGGCGACTTCGCGCGCCTGCCGCCGATCGCGATGGTGCTGCGCGCGCCGGCGGCAAGCGACGCGGCGGCGCCTGGTACCTTGGGCAGCGCGCGGCGCGAAGTGCCGATCCAGCTGGCCAGCGCATTGACCGAAGTGGGCACGCTCGACATGCATTGCGTCAGCGTCGACGATGCAACCCAGCGCTGGCTGCTGGAGTTCGATCTGCGTCAGCACACTGAAACTGACCCTGCCGACCCTGCCGACCCTGCCGACCCTGCCGACCCTGCCGACCCTGCCGGCGACAGCGGCGCGGCCAGGCCGCTGGCGCCGGCGCTGGCCGCAATCGAGCGCATCTTCGGCGCCAAATCACAGCAGGTGCCGGCCAGGGAAGTCAAGCAGCTGCGCGCCCAGCTCGAGCAGCTGCTCGGCGCGCGCGCCGGCTGGAGCACGCCGCTGCTGCGCCAGCTGTTCGACGCCCTGTGGCTGCGCGCCCGCGCGCGGCGCCGCTCGCTTGAACACGAGCGGCTGTGGCTGAACCTGGCGGGTTTTTGCCTGCGGCCCGGCTTCGGCGTCGCGCTCGACGACTGGCGCCTGACGCAGCTGTGGACGGTGTTCGACGCCGGTGTCGCGCACGGCGCCGACAAGCAGGTGCAGGCGGAGTGGTGGACCCTGTGGCGGCGCGTCGCCGGCGGCCTCGACGCGCAGCAGCAGCGCCGCCTGCTGGACGACTTCGCCTTCAACCTGCACGCCAACGAGCATGGCCGTGACGATGGCGCTGCCGGGGACGGTGCTGCGCCTGCGGTGCGCGGCAGCGACGACGACATGCTGCGCCTGGGCGCTTCGCTCGAGCGCGTCCCGCCTGCCTTCAAAATGGAGATCGGCGACTGGCTGCTCGCCCGCCTGGGCCAGGCCAACGACGCCCTGACGCTGTGGGCGCTGGGGCGGATCGGCGCGCGCCAGCCGTTTTACGGCAACCTCGACGACCTGGTGCCGGCCGACGTCGTCGCCACCTGGCTGGACGCGATGTTGGCGCTCGACTGGCGCCGCATCGAGCCGGCCGGATTTGCCGCCGCTTATCTGGCGCGCATGACGGGCGACCGCGCGCGCGACGTGGCGCCGGCGCTGCGCGAAACCGTCGCGGCGCGGCTGCGCCAGGCCGCCGCCCCGGCGATCTGGATCCGCATGGTCGAACAGGTGGTGGTGCTGGACGCGGCAACCGAGCGGCGGGTGCTCGGCGAAACGCTGCCGCCGGGGTTGAAGCTGATCGGCTGACAGCGGCAAAGCGTGCGTGCTACAGCAGGCGCACCCAGTTGCCCTTGTACAGTATCGGCCCGCTCGGTCCGCCCGGATCGGTGGAGCCGCCCTTCGGCTCCAGGCTGACCGCCAGCAGCACGACATCGCCGCCGATGGCGCTGGCCGGCAAGGCCAGCCTGGCGCTGCGCCGGCCGGCCAGAACGCCCAGCGAGCGGGGCGCGCCCTGGCGCGGCACGGCCCACAGTTGCAGCGTCTTGTCGCTGGCGACGGGCGCTGCGCTCAGTACCCGCACGTCGAGCCTGCGATGGCGATTGTCGGCTGTCAGCAGCAACGCCGCCTGCGACTTGTCGTCCGACAGCGTGGCCACGTAGTCGAGCATCGGGGCGTCCAGCATGCGGGTCGTCAGCACGACCACCAGCATGGCGGCGGCGGCGCTCGACGCCAGGCCCAGCGTGCGCCAGAACGGCAGCGATGGATTGCGCCAGAATTGCCAGGCGCTGGCCGGGCGCTGCAGGCGCAGGCGCGCTTCGATGGCGCGCCAGACCTGCTTGCGCGGCGCTTGCGCCGTCGAAAACTCCGCCAGCGGCGCCAGCCGGTCCTGCCACTCGGCCGTCAGGCGCCGCAGCGCGGCGTCGCCGTGCAGCCAGCCTTCGAAGCGGCGCCGGGCTCCACCCTTGAGCGTGCCAAGCGCGTATTCGGCCGCCAGTTTGTCGCGCAGCGCGGGGTTGTTGCGAATATTCATGCGTGTTCTCGTTTCTCCAGACATTTTTTAAGGCGATCGAGGCTGCGCCGTATCCAGGTCTTGACGGTGCCAATGGGCATCATCAGGTGCTGCGCCACTTCGCTGTGCGACAGATCATGATAAAACGCCAACCCAACCACCTGGCGTTGCGGCCCTTCCAGCGCGGCCATGCACATGGCCAGCGCCTTGGCGTCGCCGCTCATTTGCAGCGCTTCGATCGGCGTCGCTTGCGGATCCTGCAACGCATTCATGACGTCGTGATCGAACTGCGCGCCATCGATTTCCACCGCGCCATCACTGCGCCGCAGAATATCGAACGCCTTGTTGCGCACGATGGTCGACAGCCACGTCATCGGGGCGGCAAGCTCGCTTTGGTAACTGGCCGCATTGTTCCAGACTGAAACAAAAGTTTCTTGCAAAGCTTCTTCGGCCAGTTCGCGCTTGCGCAGTATACGCAGCGCGAAGCCCAACAGTTTCGCCGATGTGGCATCGTACAGCGCACGGAAATCCGCGCTGTCGCGCCTGGCGGCGCCGTGCAGCCAGGCGCGCAGCTGGCGTGGATCAATTGGGGGGATATGGGAAGTCACTGCTGCCTTGCATCGAAAATTGGGTTGATCGTGGGTTGAGCGTGGGTTGATCGTGGGTTGGCCGCGCCAGACGGCACCAACGCCAGCGCAAGCAAAATAGCATGAATCCATCATGAAGCCAGCATGAAACCACCATGCCGCCAAATTAGTTGAATCCGGCGCCGCCCTGTCTGCGTATAAGCCTGAGTAATCCCTCCCACACCACAGGAATTTTCATGCGCACACTTAAATCCACCTTGCTGCTCATCGCCCTCGCCGCCACTGTCAACGGCGCATTTGCCCAGGTCCGGGTAGGCGGTCAATCCATGCTGGCAGCCAAAGACATCATCGACAATGCGGTCAATTCGGCCGATCACACAACCCTGGTGGCGGCCGTCAAAGCTGCCGGTCTGGTCGACACGCTCAAGGGAAAAGGCCCATTTACCGTCTTTGCGCCGACCAATGCCGCGTTTGGCAAACTGCCTGCCGGTACCGTCGACACGCTGCTCAAGGCGGAAAACAAGGCAACTTTGACGCGCGTGCTGACGTACCACGTGGTCGCGGGAAAATATGACTTCATGGCCTTAAGCACGGGCATGAAAATGCACGATGGCATGCTGGAACTGCCCACCGTCAGCGGCGGCAAACTCAAGTTTTCAATGAACGGCATGCACAACATCACCGTAATGGATGAGAGCGGCAACACCGCCAACATCAGCACCTACGACGTCTATCAGTCCAATGGTGTCATCAACGTCGTCGACACCGTGCTGATGCCGAAGTAAGCACGGGTGTAAATAGCGTAACCGCGGCCCTGAGTCTCACAACAACAAATCTGGAGTACAACATGAAAATTCATACACGTAGCAATCAATGGCTTGCAGCCATCATTTCAGGCCTGGTTCTGGGCGGTGCATTTGCTCCCGCCCAGGCATCGAGCCACCGCGAGGCGCCGTTTTTGAGCAACGCGCCGAAAGTGGACGGCACCGACTTCTACATGTTCCGCAGCTACGCGCCCAACCGCGCAGGCTATGTCACGATGATTGCCAACTTCATCCCGTTTCAGGATCCGCAGGGCGGGCCGAATTTTTTCCAGTTCGACCAGAACGCCCTGTACGAAATCCATGTCGACAATAACGGCGACGCCAAGGAAGACATTACCTTGCAGTTTCGCTTCAAAAATACCTCGAAACACACGGCCTTGAACGTCGGCGGCAAATCGGTGATGATCCCTTTGATCAATTCGTCGACGATTTCCGGCGTCAACCCGGCGTCCTTGAACGTGCGTGAAACCTACACCATCGACATGGTCAAGGGCGACCGCCGCAGCGGCGCGCGCACCCGCCTGGCCGCTGCCAACGGCGGCGCCACCGAATTCGACAAGCCGGTCGACAACATCGGCGACAAGACCTTCGGCGGCGCCGGCGGCTACGAAACCTATGCCAATTTACACACCTACGATATCGCCATGGGGTCGTGCGGCACCGGGCGCGTGTTCGTCGGCCAGCGCAAGGAGCCGTTCTACATCGCCATCGGCAAGACGTTCGACCTGTTCAACCTGAACCCGCTCGGGCCTGAAGTGAGCGGCAACCGCAACGACCTCGAAGGCAAGAACGTCAGCTCGATCGCGGTGGAAATGCCGATCGCCTGTTTGACCAGCGGCAGCGAGCCGGTGATTGGCGCCTACGCCACGGCCAGCATGCGCCAGGGCCGCCTGCTCAATCCGTCGCCGAAGAGCGGCATCAACAACGCCGTCAAGGAAGGCGGCGCCTGGAGCCAGGTATCGCGTACTGGCATGCCGCTGGTCAACGAGGTCATCATCGGCCTGGATGACAAGGACCGCTTCAACACCTCGAAACCGGTTGACGACGGGCAGTTCATCAACTACGTCACCCATCCGGTGCTGCCTGCCGTCATCGAGTCGCTGTTCCCGAGCGCCAAGGCACCGACCAACTTCCCGCGCACCGACCTGGTTACCGTGTTCCTTAAAGGAATTGCGGGCGTCAACCAGCCCGCCAACGTGGTAGCCTCGGAAATGCTGCGCCTGAACACGAGCATCGCGCCGACCATGCTGGCAGCGCAAAATTCGCTTGGCGTTGCAGCCGGCGACAATGCGGGCTTTCCGAACGGGCGCCGTCCGGGCGACGACGTTGTCGACCTGTCGCTACGGGTGGCGATGGGCGCCCTGTGCGTGCTGACGGGCCAGAGCGACGCCCTGAAAGTGGGCTGCAAACCTGCCGATGCCCCGGCCGGCGGCCTGGCGCTCACCGATGGCGTGCGCAAGACTGCAGCCGATTTCAAGCCCGTGTTCCCTTACCTGAACACGCCATTGCCAGGCAATAACTAATCCCGAGGAGACAGCATGAAACCATTTGGATGCATAGCCGGGAAACCGGCAGCCACCATCGCCGTGGCACTGCTGGCGGCGGCCGGCCTGGCCGCCTGCGGCGGCCAATCTTCCACCAGGGGGTGGGAGGCGGACACGCCGAAGCCTGTTGTCGACGCCTTCTTCACTGCCGTCTTGGCCTTGGTGGCAAGTTCACCGGACGACACCGAGCCCGGCGCGATCGATGCGGAGGTCGCCACGGCGCCCGAGTACGGCGAAGCGCAGCCATTGGGCTGATTTGCCGGGCTGACGGGCTGACCTGCCGATCGTGCGTTGCCGGGTTGTAGCTGCGCACCGGCGTAACCTACTGGAATCCTGTTTGTTCAAAGGGTTCCAGCTTTATTTTGAAGGCGCCATGATGCGCGTGTTCCCTCGTTTTACGCTGCGCCGCGCGCTGGCGCTGCCCCTGGCCCTGGCGTGCGCTGGCGCCTGCCTGGCAACACCCTACATTCCGGCCGACGGCAACCGCACCGTCGAACGCCTGCCGAGCCGCGCCAGTCCGCTCCAGCGCGACCTGCTGCAACAGCGCGCTGAGCTGAGCAAAAACCCGAACGACCTGCGTCGCGCCAGCGCGCTGGCGCGACGCTACATCGAGCAGGCCCGTATCGAAGGCGATCCGCGCTACCTGGGTTACGCGCAAGCCGCGCTGGCGCCATGGTGGCAACTGGCGCAGGCGCCGAACGAAGTACTGGTGCTGCGCGCCACGTTGCGCCAGAGCAGCCACCAGTTTGCCGAAGCGCTGGCCGATCTCGATACCGTGCTGCAGCGCGACACCGGCAACGTCCAGGCCCGGCTGACCCGCGCCACGGTGCAACTGGTCACCGGCAACTACAGCGCGGCGAAAGCGAGCTGCATGCGCCTGTATTCGCGCGCGCCGGCGCTCGTCGTCCAGGCGTGTTTATCGGGCATCGGCAGCGTCACCGGCGACGCTGCCGACAGCTATGCCACATTGACGGCCATGCTCGCGCGCTATCCGGGGGCCGAGCCGGATGTGCGCAGCTGGGTGCAAACACTGCTGGCCGAAATGGCCGCGCGCCTCGGCGACCAGAACGCCGCCAACGCCTGGTTCAAGCAGGCAATGGCGAGCGGCGTGCCGGACAGCTATTTGCTGGGCGCGTATGCCGATTTCCTGCTCGACCAGGGCCGCGCGCCGGAGGTCGTCACACTGCTGCGCGACAAGGGCCGCATCGATGCACTGCTGCTGCGCTTCGCGATCGCGCTCAAAATGCTGCAATCGGCCGATGCGCCGGTGCAAGCGGCGGCGCTGCGGGCGCGTTTCGACGCCGCCATGCTGCGCGGCGACACGGTCCACCAGCGCGAGCAGGCGCGTTTCGAACTGACATTGCGCCACGACGCCGACAGCGCCGTCAAACTGGCCATGCTGAACTGGGCGGTGCAAAAAGAACCGGCCGACTTGCGCATCCTGGTCGAGACGGCCGCCGCCAGCGGCGAGCGCGGCGCGGCGAAAACGGCGCTCGACTGGATCGCCAGGACCGGAATTGAAGACCGCACCATTGCCGCACCCCTGGCCCGCCTGCGGGCACTGCAAGGCCAGCCATGATGGCGCGCCGGCTGATGCACGTGCTGGCCCTGCTGCTGGCCTTGTGTTCGGCGCCCGCGATGGCGCACAAACCGAGCGACAGTTATCTGACGTTGAAAGTGAGCGGCCAGCAGGTCGACGGCCAGTGGGACATCGCGCTGCGCGACCTCGACATGGCGATCGGGCTCGACGCCGACGGCAATGGCGAACTGACCTGGAACGAAGTGCGCGAGCGGCACGGCGCGATTGCCGCCTACGCCCTGGCGCGCCTGAAGCTGGCGCAGCCCGACGGCAGCGCCTGCCCGCTGGTGATCGCAGCGCAGATGCTCGACGATCACAGCGACGGCGCGTACGCCGTGCTGAAACTGCGCGCGCGCTGTCCTGCCGACGTGGTCACGCTGGACGTCGATTACACGCTGTTGTTCGACATCGACCCGCAGCACAAGGGGCTGCTGCGCCTCGAGCACGGCGCCCTTACCTCCACCGCCATCTTCGCGCCCGACAGCGCGCAGCAATCGTTGCACGTGGCGGGCGCCTCGCGCTGGCGCCAGTTTGTCGACTACGTCAAGCATGGCGTCTGGCATATCTGGATCGGCTTTGACCATATCCTGTTCCTGCTGTCGCTGCTGCTGCCGGCGGTGCTGGTGCGGCGCGATGGTGCCTGGCATGGCGGCGCCGGCTTGCGCCCCGCCGTCATCGACGTGCTCAAAATCGTCACCGCGTTCACGCTGGCCCATTCGATCACGCTCAGCCTGGCCACGCTGGGTGTGCTGGCGCTGCCGTCGCGGGTCGTCGAGTCGACGATTGCCGCCTCGGTCGCACTGGCCGCTCTCAACAACATCTGGCCGCTGTTCCAGCGCCGCCGCGCTGTCGCCGCCTTCGGTTTCGGGCTGATCCACGGCTTCGGTTTTGCCAGCGTGCTGCTTGACCTGGGGTTGCCGGCGTCGTCGCTGCTGTTGTCGCTGGTCGGCTTCAACGCCGGGGTCGAACTGGGACAGCTGGGTATCGTCGCGCTGTTTCTGCCGCTGGCGTTTTTGGCGCGCAACACCGCCTTCTACCGCAAGGCCGTGCTGCTCGGCGGCTCGGCCCTGATCCTGGTGATCGCGCTGGTATGGCTGGCCGAACGCGCGTTCAACCTGAAAATCCTTTCCTGAGCGAGCGCAAGGGGCGGTTATGAATTGCCATTCGTCGTTTATACTCGGTACATGCCATTGCTACACTATCCGACGAAAGAATCTCCATGAAAATCCGCCCTGCAGCAGCGTTCAGCGTCACCCTGGCGGCGGCTTTTTGCAGCGCGGCGTGGGCGCAGGAAACCACCGGCGGCGATAGCGCCACCAAGGCCACCAAGGCCAGGCCGGCCGCGCTGCCGGAGCAGATCGAAGTCGTCACCGTCACCGCGCAAAAGCGCCGCGAAGACCCGAACAAGGTGGCGATGAGTATTTCGGCCGTCGGCGGGGCGCAGTTGCAGGCCCAGCACGTGAACGATTTTTCCGACCTCACGCGGGTGGTGCCGAATATCTCGTTTACTGCCGCCAGCGGCAACGGCGGCGCCGGTCCCGGCACCTCCAACATCGAAGTGCGCGGCATCAGTTCGGCCGCTGGCGCGGCGACCGTCGGCATCTATCTCGGCGACGTTTCCATGACAGTGGGCAACGTCTACACCATGGGCTCGGTGGAGCCGAAGTTCTTCGACATCGACCGCGTCGAAGTGCTGCGCGGCCCGCAGGCGACGCTGTACGGCGCCAGTTCGATGGGCGGCACCATCAAGTTCGTGCCGAACGAGCCGGATTTGAAGGGGCGCGAATTTTCAAGCTACACCGAAGCGTCCGCCACCAAGGGCGGCGGTGCCGGTTATGTCGCCAATGCGGTGGCCAACCTGCCCTTGATCGCCGACGAACTGGCGCTGCGCATCGGCGTGCAGGCCCAGCGCACGGGCGGCTTCATCAGCCAGGTCGATGGCGCCGGCCAGGTGCTGGCCACGGACATCAACCGGGTCGACGACCGGGCGCTGCGGGTGGCCCTGAAATGGCAGCCGCTGCGCGCGCTGACCATCGTGCCGTCGCTGTACTACCAGAAGGTCAATGCCAGCGATATCTCGGCATTCAATATCGAACTACCCAATTACCAGGCCTTGAAACAGGTGCGCGAGCCGTCGAACGACACCCTGCTCACGCCCAACGTGACGCTCAACTGGGACATCGGGCGGGCCGATTTGACGTCGAGCACCAGCTACTTTCAGCGCAAGTTCGACCGCACGCAGAACGGTTCGGCCTACAACAGCTATTCGCTGTCGACCTTCCTGACGTCGACGCAAGACGGCGGCACGGCGCCGCCGGCGCTGATCGAGGCCATTGCCGGCCTGCCGTCGGCGGTGTACCTGAACAACCAGGTGCGCCAGATATCGCAGGAACTGCGCCTGGCCTCAAAGCCCTACAATGCGGCGGTGTCGCCGTGGACCTGGCTCGCCGGCGTGTATTTTTCCAGCCAGCACACCAACATCGTCGAGAACGATCCTATTTTTGGCGTCAACGACACGTTCGCACAATTCGGTTTCAGCAGCGCCGATCCGGCCATCTTGCCGGACGCGTATGCCGGCGCTTTTCCAAACGACAACGCGTTCGCCGGCGCTTTTCATTACCGCGAGAAGCAAGCTTCGGTGTTCGGCGAACTCAATTATTACCTCACCCCGGCCCTGCACGCCACGTTCGGCGCGCGTTACCTGAAGGGCGACTCGACGCTCGACCAGAAAAACAGCCTGTATCTGGCCGGCGCCGGCAACAGCAGCAGCAGCAGTTTGTCCTCGAAGGCGTTCACGCCAAAATACGCGTTGAGCTGGGAAGTCGATCCGTCCAACACGCTTTACACCAGCGTGGCCAAGGGCTTTCGGCTGGGCGGCTCGAACGTGTTCGTGCCGCCGACCACCTGCGGGCCGGACCTGGCGGCAAACGGCATCGGGAACGGCCCCGCCACCTACGCCGCCGACAGCCTGTGGAGCCATGAAATCGGCAGCAAGTCGCGCTTGCTGAACAATCGGCTGACGCTCAATGCCGCCGTGTTTTACGTCAAGTGGAAGAACATCCAGCAAGGCGTCTACCTGCCGACCTGCACCTACACCTACAACGCCAACGCCGGCAACGCCACCAGCCGCGGTGTCGAGTTCGAGATCAAGGCCAAGCCGATGGCCGGCCTGACCCTGAGCGCCTCGGGCGGCTACGTCAAGGCGGAGCTGTCGAACGACGAGGGCGTGCAGAACGGCATCGTCGGCGCCGTCGCCGGGGCGCAGATCCAGGGCGTGCCCAACTATAACGGCGCCGTCAACGCGCGCTACAATTTTGCCCTGTTCGGCGACAAGAGCGGCTTCGTGATGGGCGCCATGCAGTGGGTCGGCGCCAGCAAGGGGTCGCTCGATCCGTCTCAAACCGACTATCAAAGGCCGGCGTACCACACGGCCGATTTCAGCGCCGGCATCGCCTTCGACCGGTATGACGTCAGCGTCTTCGCCAAGAATGCGTTCGACACCGACACCGTGATCCAGCATCCGCGGGTGGCGTCGATCGTGCAGGGTTACCGGGTGCCGCCGCGCAGCATCGGCGTGAGCCTGGCGACGAAATTTTAACGGAACAGGCAAAAAAAGGCCACCCGAAGGTGGCCGATCGACATGCCAGCGGCGCTGGAAGCGCGCTTAAAAGCTGGCTTAAAAACTGTAACTGGCGCGGCCGTAAATAAAGCGGCCCGAGAAGCCGAACGGCGTAAACGTCGAGAACGGCGTGTTGTTGGTCGTGTTCAGCGCCGGCGGCAGCGTGTCCGGGTAGGCGTCGAACAGGTTGTCGGCGCCGAACGCCAGGTTCAGCTTCGGCGTCACCGCGTAACGCGCTTCGAGGTCGACGACGGTGCGCGCGCCGAGGGTGGCGTCAAACGCCGCGGTGGCGCCCGGCGACAGCACTTTACCGTAGCGGGTGGCGCGCAAGGTGGCGCCCAGCTGGCCCAGCTTCCAGTTCATGCTGGCGTTGAGCTTGTTTTTCGGCTGGCCGCGTTCGAGCGTAAGCACGTTGATCCGGTCGAACAGCACCGGCGCCGGCGCCAAGGCGGCGAGCTGGGACGTGGTTGGCACCTTCGTCACTTCGGTGCGGTTGACGTTGCCGGCGACGGTAAAGTCGAACTTGCCCGTGGCGCCGGCGTTGAGCGGCCAGTTGACCACGACGTCGATGCCCTCGTTGGTGGTGCTGACGCCATTGATGAAGAAGCGGCCGCCGCCGATGCCGACAAAGCCCTGCGCGGCGATGTAGTTGCGCACGCTTGCCGAGACCAGGTTTTCCGACAGCACGATGCGGTCCTTGACGTTGATGCGGTAGGCGTCGACGGTGACGCTGACCGGATCGACGCGCAGCACCACGCCAAGCGAAGCGTTGACCGATTTTTCGGCTTTTAACGGTTGCGCGCCGAGCGCGACGGCGACGCGGTCGGTCGGCTTGAAGGTGGTGATCTCGAACGGCACGCCGCTGATGAAATTGGTCGAGGTCGAGGTGAAGTTCTGCTGCTGCGGCGACGGTGCCCGAAAGCCGTTCTGCAGCGAGCCGCGCAGCGCGAACTGCTTGCTGAAGTCGTAGCGGCCGGCCAGCTTGCCGGCCAGGCTGCCGCCAAAGTCGGAGTAGCGCTCGCCGCGCACCGCAGCCGACGCCAGGAACTGCTGCGTCACGTTCGCTTCGAGGTCGGCAAAGACGCCGATCGCGCTGCGGCTGCTGTCGGTCGCGTTGGCCGGCCGAAAGCCCGGGAACACCTGGGCGCCCGGCGCGGTCGGGGCGCCGTCGGCCAGCACCTGGCCGCCGGAACGGTACGAGTCCGGCTCGCCGGCGAACAGCTGGTAGCCTTCGCGCCGCGCTTCGGTACCGATCGCCACGTTCAGCGGCGAGGCCAGGGTGTCGAGCGTCACCGAACGCACCGCGGTCAGGTTCAGTACCGTCTGGTCGTACGAAAAGCCGCCGGCGTCGAACGCGGTCTTGCTGGCAGCGCCGATCGAACGGTTCAGCGTGTTCTGGATCTCGAACTGCATCTTGTTCTTGCCGTAGCCGAGCGACGCATCGATGTCCCAGTCGCCCAGCGTCCAGGCAACACCGCCGGTGGCGCTGAAGTCGTCCACGGTGGGGGCGATGACCGGCAAAAAGCCGTCGGGGTAGATGGCGGTGACGTTGCGCACGTCGCGCGCACGGCGGAAATAACCGGCCGAACGCGCCTGGCGTTTCTGGTAGCTGGTCCAGCCGTACAGTTTGATGCCGCCGGCGAGCGTGTTGCCGGCGTTGGCGAACAGCGTCGACTGCGTCAGGTCCGGGTCGCCATACCAGGCGTTGAAGCGGTTGACGGTGTTCTCGCGCGGATCGAACGCGCCGCCATTCAAATTGGCGTACTGCGGGCGCATGTCGTAGCCGCCGCGCTCGGTGCGGGCGGCGTCCTTGTATTCGGCTGCCAGCGTCAAATAACCGCTCTCGCCCAGCGGCAAGCCTTTCCAGGCGCTGACGGTGGCGGTCTGGCCGTCGGTGCGCTTGCGCGACGCCGGGCCGCTCCAAGTGCCGCCCGCCGGCACGACGTCGTTCATCAAGTCGTATTCGGTTTTGCGCGCACCATAAATGACGGTGCCTTCGCCGCCGCTGCGGTCGGTGCGCAGGCGCAGGTTGATGACGCCGGAAATCGCGTCCGAGCCGTACTGGGCGGCGGCGCCGTCACGCAATACTTCGATGTTCTTGACGATCGCGCCCGGGATCGTGTTCAGGTCGACCGCCGCCGAACCGCGCCCGATCGAGCCGTTCAAGTTGACCAGCGCCGAGGCGTGGCGGCGCTTCGAGTTCACCAGCACCAGCGTCTGGTCGGGCGCCATGCCGCGCAACGTGGCGGGGCGGATCGTGTCGGTGCCGTCGGTCAGCGCCGGGCGCGGAAAATTGAGCGACGGCAGCGCGATCGACAACGCCTGGTTCAGTTCGGTGGTGCCGGCATTTTTGAGCGTGTCGGCCGAGATGATGTCGACCGGTGCGCTGGTGTCGAGCGCGGTGCGGTTGGCAACCCGGGTGCCGGTCACGACAACGGTCGCGCCCGGCTCAACGGTGGCCGGCGCCGCCTGCGCCGCCTGCGCCAGCGCCGCGCCGCTGGCGAACAGCGACGCAATGGTCAGCGCCAGCGCCTGTTTTTTGGGCAAAAAATGTGTCTGCATGTTGTTCTCTCTCGGTGGTGTTGTATTTTTTATCCGGTGTAACTATGCTTGGCTGTGATGTCATATGGCAAAAAACAGGTGCGAACCATACTGGGACGCAGGCTGTCGATTGTCAATTCGCGGCAAGGTTCGATGCGGTAAATACAACAGTTGAGAGGTGGTTGAGAGCGTATCAAGAGGCGGCAGTACGTTTCCAGGCACGTTTCAGACAAGTTTCTGGTGTAGGTGACGCTAGGCTGTGGCAGCGCCCTTGCGCTTGAACAGTTTGGCGCCGAGGGTGACGACGACCAGCGCGATGGCGCCGGCCAGCAGCCCCGCCAGCGCATCGATCACGGTCGGCGTGACCGCCTTGAGCACAATGCCGACGCCGGGCACGCCGGCCGCCGCCGCCGCCGCGCTGTCGACCAAGTGTTGCAGCATTGGCACGCCGTGCATCAGGATGCCGCCGCCGACCATGAACATGGCGATGGTGCCGAGCACCGACAGCGTCTTCATCAGCATCGGCGCGCCCGCCAGCAAAACGCCGCCGACGACGCGCAGTGCGCCGCTGGCGCGCCCGCTCAGGTACAACCCGGCGTCGTCGAGCTTGACGATGCCGGCCACCAGTCCGTACACGCCGAGCGTCATCGCCACCGCGATCGCCACCAGCACCGCCACCTGCTGGCCAAACGGGGCGGCGGCCACGGTGCCGAGCGAAATGACGATGATCTCGGCCGACAGGATGAAATCGGTGCGCACCGCGCCCTTGATCTTGTCCTTTTCGAGCGCCATCAGGTCGACGCCGTCGTCGCGCACCGCCTGCACCAGGTCGGCATGGTGGCGGCGGTCCTCGTCGGCGCTGTGGAGAAACTTGTGGGCCAGCTTTTCGAAGCCCTCGTAGCACAGGAAGGCGCCGCCCAGCATCAGCAACGGCGTGATCGCCCACGGGATGAACGCGCTGATCGCCAGCGCGGCGGGCACCAGGATGGCCTTGTTCTTGAGCGAGCCGATTGCCACCGCCAGCACCACCGGCAGCTCGCGGTCGGCCTTGACGCCGGACACCTGCTGGGCGTTCAGCGCCAGGTCGTCGCCCAGCACGCCGGCGGTCTTCTTGGCCGCCACCTTGCTCATCA
>Ga0326734_1000260_pt1 | contig 15096 bp, 14 predicted proteins | sample 15_GP2_1315_FD_207944 | JGI IMG/M metagenome (GOLD analysis project Ga0326734, IMG submission 207944) | Glacier ice microbial communities from Ngari, Tibet, China - 15_GP2_131.5 | ecosystem: Environmental > Aquatic > Freshwater > Ice > Glacier | place: China: Ngari, Tibet | collected 2018-07-18 | reverse complement strand
ATGGTAGCTGCTGTGTGGATCAGAGAGGCAAATACGTTCGAATTGTGTGTGCCTTTCGGTGCTCGCATGGCGGTCACGTTCAACTCTCTCACTCACTCACCCATCCATCCAACGGCTCGATCGTTTCATTGCGTCGGTTTCAAACCACCCGTTTCGTTTCACTGTGTGTTGTGTGTGTGTGTGTGTGTGAAACGGACCACCCTGACTGTGCACCTATCTGTGGTGTGTTTGTTTTGTTTGTTCCTCGTTCTCACCGCCTCACTCACACACACACAACTCAAATCAATCTCGAATCTCACTCTTCAACCTCAACCTACCACCACCACCACCACCACCACCACCATGTCGTTCGCAACCTCTGCCGCTGACCACACCTCCGACTCCATCCTCAACAACTGCTTCCCTTCTCGCCCCGAATCCGTGATCGAGATGACCGACGCCGCCGCCGTGTACCAGAAAGACTCCGAGTTCCTCGGCGGCCTCCCTGTCCCGCCCGTGAATGTCTGCACCATCTACAGCGCCCTGCAGTCGGCGCACTCGCGTATGAACTCCCCCGCGGTTCAGCCGGCCGCTGCCTCGGCACCGGTGTCGGCTATGTCGCTGGTGCACTCGCAGCCTCCGACGACCGTTGCTGCTTCGGCCGTCACCAACAACAACACCACCACCACAACGGTGGTTCGTCACGAGCACGTCCACACGCAGATTGTCAAGTACAACCGCGAGACACTGGACGTGTTGAACAACATGGCACAGGTCTTCGGCCAGGGCTTCTTGGCGTGCATGGCCGGAGCCAGTACCGCCACCAAGCGCAAGGCACCGGTTCGCAAGTCCGCTGCTGTCGAGGAGGACGGGGACTCTGCCGGTGCGGCCGCCGTCGCCAAGTCCACTGCCGCCGACGCCAAGAAGAAGTCGTCTTCGTCGTCGGACGCTGATAAGGCCAAGAAGCGATCGGCCGAGTTGCTGTATGACAGCGACGTCGGTGTCATCCTCCCATCAGCCAAGAAGGCGAAGGTGACCAAGGCCGACTCGGGTGAGGCCAAGAAGGAGAAGTCGGCCACACCGAAGAAGTCCGCCGATGCGTCGGGCGAGAAGAGGCCCAAGTCGAGTGAGAAGAAGGAGTCCAGCGCTGCTGCCGCCACCAAGGCCGACTCGGGCGAGGCCAAGAAGGAGAAGGCGAAGACGAAGAAGGATGTCATCAAGGTCGACTCGGAGCTCGACGAGTCCGAGGACGAGTTGAAGAAGGCTGCCGCCGAGAAGGCCGAGAAGAGACGGAAGCAGGCGCACCTGGCCACACTCAAGCGCGAGAAGGAGGCCAAGGAGGCGATCAAGAAGGCCGCCGAGGAAGCCGCCGAGGCAGCTGCGGCCGAGGCCGCCGAGGCAGGCAACGACGTGCCCATGGCCACCAGCGACGACTCGGACGACGACTCGGATGCATCCGAGTAGGCAACACCTCTCCATCCATCCCATCCCTCTGTCACTCTATCTATCCCAACACACATCGCGCACACACACACACACACACACACACACACGGTTGGATGTTGTAAGTCTTTGTTTGATTGTATCATACACTGGCCGCTGGCACTGCCACGAGGTTCTTTGACAACAACTTTCCGCCGTCGGGCTCGGGCCCCAGAACAAGCTGCTGCAGCTGCGGGTGGGTCTTGATCAGCGACGCGAGCAGCATCTGCGGCGTGGTGGTGCAGGGCGTGAGGCCCATGGGGTAGCCGTGCGTCTGCAGGAAGGCGCAGATCATCTCGCTGCAGAAGAAGCTCTGGCTCCGACTGATGTCGTTGTCGGCCTGTACGCCGCGCGGCCCCGAGCACAGGCGCATCCACGCGGGCATGAAGTTGAAGACGAGGCCGCGGCGGTTGTAGGTGGCGTCGGCCACCTGCGTCGACTTCCAGAACTTGAACGCGTCGCCGCCCTTGATGTCGGGCACCTTGACGAACAGCCACGCGTCCGGGTTCTCGAAGGGCGCGTCGACCAGGGTCAGCACGCCGTCCTGCTCGCCGTTGGCCGTGACCGTCAGCGTGTGGTACGTGCGGCTGTGCTTCTTGTCCTGGCTGACCTGGCACATGGCGCACTTTCCGCGGTCGCGCGTGCACGGCTGCGTGAACATGAGGCCGCACGACATCCACGACGGACTGCCGACGGACTGGATCAGCGTGCGGCACCACGTGCCGCGTGCCATCCACGCACCCGGCACGAAGCAGGACGCGATCAGCAGCGGCCAGTTGCCGCGACGGAACGCGATGTACGACATGTCGCCTGCTGCTGTACAAGGAGCACACACGAGTCGTGTGTATACAAGTGGACTGGAATGTCGGACTGTATGTGAATGTGACAAGGTGACAATGCGTGCATGCTCTACTTCGACCCGCCCACATCGTCTCGCATCACTGGCATCTTATCGCCACGCGCTCGGGTTGGCGGCGTCGAGCTCGCGGAACTTCAGCTGCGTGACTCGCTCCGACTCGGCCGCGTCATTGTATCCACACTCGGTGCACACGACCGCGTACTCGGCCATACCACGGGGATTGGCCACATCAAAGTTCTGGACCTCGAACTGGTGGAGCGGACACGCCGCCTCGCGCGTCTTATCGGTGACGAGCATGGCACGGTACGCACCGCGGAGCCAGCGTCGATGCGCCTCGTGCTGGACGATGGCGTTCCAGCGCTCATTGCCGCGGAGGTGCTTGAACTGCGACTCGTAGCCCTTGGGCGGCTGCGGCTTGCCGACCTTGGTCTCCCAAAGCGCCTTGGACGCGGTCGAGAACGGATGCACCGCCGGTCGCTTCACCGTGGTCATCACATGGTCGGTGAATAGGCGAGTGTAGCGCATGATACAATGCGACTCCTCGAAGTGTCGCATGTTGGCTTCGATGTCGGCCTGGGCCGCCGCGGACAGGTTCACGGTGACCACCTTTTGGGTGGAGGATGACGAGGCCGCGGCAGGCACTGGCCGATTCACGAGGGAGAGGCGACCGATGCCGGACGAGGCGACGCTGCTGCGATCAAATTCCACGACGGCGTCGTCGTCGGACTCACCCGGCGACTCGAGTGCCCTGCGCTTGGCTGCGCGCTCCTTGGCGACGAGGCGGCCGACGGCCTTGGTGGCGTCGGCCACGGTCATGGCACCGGCGGAGAGGAGCGCGTGGAGGCTCTCGAGATGAGATGGCAACGGAGCGCTCATGGTGGTGGTGGTGGTGGTGGTAGTAGTAGTGTAAATCAACTTGAGTTGTGTGTGTGTCGGTCTGTTTGGTACTAGAGTACCGACACTCGTTCACATGAAACACACCGCGTGGTTTATCTTGCGACCGTTTCACTCCTTCATCGCTCGCTCGCTCACTCTCCGCAACGTGTGTGTGTGTGTGTGTGTGCACGCGAGACGCACACTCCTTCCGCCGGCGTGGTGGCCCCGCTACGTATCCGATGAGCCACCGGCGAAGAAGGCGAAGGCTGCCACATATTCAAACGCGTAAACAGCCACCATCACCATGTGGTACGTGGAGGTTGTACTCCCGGGTGGCTTCACGATAGAGCAAACGTACAAGAACGAGGACCAGGCGCGCTCCTACGCCATGCGTAAGGTGCGCACCCTTGTCACGGCGACCGTGTATGTGTACGAATTCGACGAAACGGACGAAGTGCCGAAGACACCACTGACGCCACACCCGTCGCCAACCAGTCGCGCCGACGCCGTTCGCATGTGGCACGCCGCGTACGGCTCGTAGATCGCTCGCATGTGGCTTTCTGTTTCACCCCATGCATACACTGACACCGCGTGTGTGTATATTTAACGAAAACAGACAAAGTTAAATGCACGCCTCGGTAAGAGAGTGGCGCAGTGCTGTGTCTCTCATATGCATGCACGCCGTGCCTTCTCCACCATGCACCATCGGTTCGTCCTCGCGCTGTGCGTGTTGCTTGCGGTGGCGCCGTTGGTGCTCGGTTGCCCGGGTGGCCTGTCACCCGACTGTCCATGGCGGCGACTACTGCCATCCGTCGAAAACCCACCCGAGTATAGCACGACGCAGCTGCTGTTGATTGGCATGCGCTTCCGCGTCGAGGCCACGCACAATGTCACGGTGGCCAAGATACGCTTCTTCAAGCACGCCGATGACCGGCATCTGTCCGCCAACTTCGGACTCAGACGCATCGTGGGATCCGACATCGCGAACAGCGTCGATATCATTGCCGCCTCGTACAATGCAAACTCTATGACAAGCGGCTACAACGAGGTTCCATTCAACTCGGTGCAGGACATATACCTCGCGCCGGGTGACTACATCGTGTATCGCACCATCCTGGCCGGAACGTACCACAGACTCAATGACTTCGGGGGCGCCGATACGACCAACGGCGTGAGTATCCTCTCGTCGGCGCAGGCGACCGACGACATGACTCCCGTGTTTTCTTCCTCCGGTGGCACCAACTATCTGGTCGATATTGTGTTTTCCAGCTCGCTCGTGTCCACGGGCGGTGGAACACCGCCCGTGGGAACGACAACCGGATCGTCGGGCAATCCGGTCGACTCGTCGGGCAATCCGGTCGACTCGTCGGGCAATCCGGTCGACTCGTCGTCGTCGTCGGACACCATCTTCGACACGGCCGAGGACTACTTCAACCGCTTCATCGGCATGGGCATGGGTGCGTTCGTCGTCGTCGGCGTCGCCGTCGTCGTCGGCCTGTTCGTGCTCGTCGGCAGTGCGTACTTTGCGTTGTCCATGTGCAGGGTGATGGTCTCGCCCATGACCGGCTCCAAGGTGCACATGAAGTCGCCCGGCACGCGACTCTTGCCACATTGAAGTCCGTTTTGTTTTCGGTGTTGCCGCATCTGTTGTTGTTGATGTGGTTAGCTACGCATACATACACACACATTTCAAACAGCCATTTCACCTTTCACCATGTGTCGCATCTGCACGGATCCAGTCGACCAGCTGGTCGACCTGACACACATATACTGTTATGGGTGTCCCTCGCTTGTGTCGATACCGAAAGAGCTGGTCAACCTGACACGCCTCAACTGTTCTGGGTGTCCCTCACTCGTGTCGATACCGAAGGAGCTGGTCAACCTGACACGCCTCGGCTGTGATGGGTGTCCCTCGCTCGTGTCGATACCGAAGGAGCTGGTCAACATGGCACACCTCTACTGTTACAATTGTCCCTCGCTCGTGTCGATACCGAATGAGCTGGTCAACCTGACACGCCTCAACTGTTCGGTGTGTACCTCACTTGTGTCGATACCGAAAGAGCTGGTCAATCTGATACACCTCGACTGTTCCGGGTGTCCCTCGCTTGTGTCGATACCGAAGGAGCTGGTCAACCTGACCTACCTCTACTGTTCCAGGTGTCCCTCGCTCGTGTCGATACCGAAGGAGCTGGTCAACCTGGCCCACCTCGATTGTTCAAATTGTCCCTCGCTCGTGTCGATACCGAAAGAGCTGGTCAACCTGACACGCCTCTACTGTTCCAGATGTCCATCGCTCGTGTCGATACCGAAGGAGCTGGTTAACATGATATACCTCGACTGTTATGGGTGTACATCACTCGTGTCGATACCGACGGAGCTGGTCAGCCTGACCTACCTCGATTGTTCCAGATGTCCATCGCTCGTGTCGATACCGAAGGAGCTGGTTAACATGATATACCTCGACTGTTATGGGTGTCCATGGCTGGTCCAGAATGCGGCCATGTATCCGAACCACCTTCCCTCGCTTCTGCGTCTACAGCGCTGGTCGCGACGCGGAATGAAGGGCACGAGGCTCCTTCGATGGATGCGCACGCGCGCGTTCAACGAGTGGTTCTGGTCGCCGGACCAGGTGGGTGGCCGCAGGGCGAAACAAGACTTGGAACGAGTCGTTTCATCATCACCGAAACGGAAACAGTGTGAAACGGACGCGCCGCCAGCGAAATGTGCGAGGAACGAGTAGGCTCATTTGTTCATGGTGGCACATACACACATTTCAAACAGCCATTTCAACTTTCACCATGTGTCGCATCTGCATGGATCTAGTCGACCAGCTGGTCAACATGACATACATCGACTGTTCCGGGTGTCCCTCGCTCGTGTCGATACCGAAAGAGCTGGTCAACCTGACACGCCTCAACTGTTATGGGTGTCCCTCACTCGTGTCGATACCGAAGGAGCTGGTCAACCTGACCTACCTCGACTGTTATGGGTGTACCTCACTCGTGTCGATACCGAAGGAGCTGGTCAACCTGACACGCCTCAACTGTTATGGGTGTCTCTCACTCGTGTCGATACCAAATGAGCTGGTCAACCTGACACGCCTCAACTGTTATGGGTGTATCTCACTCGTGTCGATACCGAAGGAGCTGGTCAACCTGACCTACCTCGGCTGTTCCGGGTGTCCCTCGCTCGTGTCGATACCGAAGGAGCTGGTCAACCTGACCTACCTCGACTGTTATGGGTGTACCTCACTCGTGTCGATACCGAAGGAGCTGGTCAACCTGACCTACCTCGGCTGTTCCGGGTGTCCCTCGCTCGTGTCGATACCGAAGGAGCTGGTCAACCTGACACGCCTCAACTGTTATGGGTGTACCTCACTCGTGTCGATACCGAAGGAGCTGGTCAACCTGACCTACCTCAACTGTTATGGGTGTACCTCGCTCGTGTCGATACCGAAAGAGCTGGTCAACCTGACACGCCTCAACTGTTCCAGGTGTCCCTCACTCGTGTCGATACCGACGGAGCTGGTCAACACGACCGACCTCTACTGTTATGGGTGTCCATGGCTGGTCCAGAATGCGGCCATGTATCCGAACCACCTTCCCTCGCTTCTGCGTCTACAGCGCTGGTCGCGACGCGGAATGAAGGGCACGAGGCTCCTTCGATGGATGCGCACGCGCGCGTTCAACGAGTGGTTCTGGTCGCCCGACCAGGTGGGTGGCCACAGGGCGAAACGCGACCTGGAACGTCTCGTTTTATCATCGAAGAAACGGAAACAGTGTGAAACGGACGCACCGCCAGCGAAATGTGAGAGGAACGAGTAGGCTCGGTTGTTCATGGTAGCACATACACACACTTTCAAGTTCATTACAACACTCTACAACCATGGCCACCGTCGTGCCGATTCTCTCTGTCGTGATCGGTCGCGAGTGCCTGCACACGAATAAGGGCTGCGACCGGCTGGTGGACTCGGTGTCGGGCCACTGCGTGCACACGGTCACCGTGCCCGGTGGGGGGTCGGCGCGCATCGAGACGAGCGAGTTCATTCGCATGGCATACGGTGTCAAGCTGCAGTGCTGGCGCGGCCGATGCGACATCTGCACCCAGCGCACGACCAACTGGCACACGGGCGACGTCGTGTGCGACAGCTGCCTGCGTGTGTTCGGCGAGATCCACGGCCGGCCGGAGCCGATCCCGTGCACGCAGTGCGACAACCCGCGCGCACTCTGGGCCGAGTACAGCTGCATCGGCAATCGGCCGTACGCATACGACCGCGTCATGTGCGCGGACTGCATGCTGGACCACACGCACACGCGCGACCACGAGAAGGTGTCGCGCATTATTCAAGACATCCAGGCCACACTCGCATCCACCGGCTACCGCGATGTTCTCCGATCGCTGCGCGCCGCTGTTGACGAGTCTCCCGGGCCTGGCGCTGGCGTGGACGTGCCTCGACCCACATGAGATCAACCTCCGCATGTTTGTGTTCGTCTTCGCGTGCCTCTACACCGGCGCGTGTGCACTCTACGCGTGGCCCGTCTTCCTGCGCGACGACGGCGTCGTCATGGCGCCCGTCGTGTCGTCCGTCCTTGTTTTTGCCGTGGGGCTCCTCCTGTGCGATTGTGTGATCGGAGACACCGTCTTGGTGTATGCCGGTGTGCTCGCGATCGTGGTCATGCAGGTCGTGTGTGGATAGCACTTTGTACCATTGACCCATACACTTATCAAACCATGTCTTCCTCATCATCATCATCACCACACCCGTTCGCCGAGAATCAGTTCGCTCCCTCGCGCATGTCGGGCGGCGTGTCCGCCACCGACGCATGCCTCACCGCCATGGACGGCTTCACGCCCCTCGTACTGAAGCTGCCGGCGTACTCGCGCGAGGACGCGACGCCGGTGCAGAAGCGCGCGTCGGCACGCAAGGGCCACCTGGTCTTCTGGCACGACCTGTACCCGATCATACCGCCGCGTGGCATGGACATGTCGGAGGCGGCGGTGGCGACCACCAACGACGAGTGGCTCGACGCGGGCATGGTCGGCTACCGCCGGTGCACGGTGGACGCGGCGGCCTACTACGCCATGATCGGCCGCCGCGGCCTCTTCGGCGACGGCATCAACCCCATCGACAGCATCGTGCGCCTGACCACGCTGATACACAGCGTGGACGTGCTCATGCACTACGTCCTGGCCGTGGCGCTGCAGTACTACCTGATCGTGCGACGGGCGTTCCTGCGCGTGCGCACGGACGGCGCGTTCGACTTCAACGAGGCCATGCCGCCGTACGTCTTCATGCTGTTCAAGCACTCGGACTGGTCCATCGACTCGGCGTGGCTGGTCGGCGGCGGCATGGCTACCCTGGACGCCGACTCGAGCGACAGCCTGGAGGCGGCCGCGGCGGCACACCCCTTCCCGGTCTTCCTCGTGCAGGTGTTCGGGTGGATCATGCGCGCGTACCCGGCTCTGTCGCCGCACGGCGACAAGTTTCGCGCCTTCTGCACCGAGAAGCTGCGCAAGAACTACATCCAGTCGCTCACGTGCATGCGGTTCCGCGAGGTGGTGCCGCCGAACATGGCGCGTCTGCTCGGCGGCACCGCGTCCGTCATCAAGTTCTTCGCACACCCCAAGGCGTGCCGCATGCCGAGCGTGGACGCGCCGGGCATGAACGCGCCGCAGATCTTCTGCCACGTCTTCTTCTCGCCCGTCGAGCCGGTGCTGTTCGACGACGTCGCGGACGAGTCGACACTCGAGATCGACACGCAGCGGCACCTGCTGTGGCGCCTGCTGCTCTACTACCCCCTCTCGGCGTTCAAGCAGACCGTCGACGTGGCGGCCAAGCGCATGTGGGCCACCGCGTCGCCCACGACCAAGAGCGTCTTTCCCACCACGCCCATGGGCAAGTTCAGCGAGTACGACGCCTTCATCCAGCTGTCGCCGGTGCGCGCGCGCTACACCATGTACTTTCGGCGCGACGAGGCCTTCGCGTTCGTGCCCAACCTCCTGCTGCCCGAGATCGAGATCGGGTCGGGCATCGTGCCGCACGACGAGATGGACCTACGCCACATGTCGCGCGAGGCGTGGGAGTGGTGCGTCAACCGCGGAGCCATGCAGCTGACGACGTCGCTCGAACGGCCGCACCCGTCCGACACGCCGTTCGAGCGGTTCGTTGTGCACGAGCTGGTACGCTACAGCAGCATCGACCGGGACATGGCGTGGGTCTACTACTGGTACATCCTCTGGAGCACCAAGTCGGAGGAGTACGCGTGCTACATGTCGAGCGTCGTCTACGAGTTCACACTCGACGATCTGCGCGCCAGCTACGACGCGTTCGCACACGACGCGACGCGCCAGATCCTGGCCTTCGACCGCGCCGCCGAGTCCGTGGCCGCGTGGGATCGGTGCACCCGCGTGCGCTTTATCGCCGACTGCAGCGAGTTCGCGTACATCGTGTCGTGGCGCTTCCTCTTCCCCGTCTCCGTGATCGTGTTCGGCGGGTGTGCGTGGTCGCAGAGCTGGTCCGCGGCGCAGCCCTTCCCGCTCTTTTGCGCCGCAATCAGCTCGGCCATGTGCATGCTGTCGAAGCCCGGCGTGCTCAAGGAGCTGCGCGAGAACGCGTCGCTGTCGCCGGACCCGCGCATTGTGCGGCACATGGAGCAGGCTATGGCCATCCTGCACCCGCAGTCGGACGTGGTCCTGGCCCTGGCGTCCTTTGTATCGCACAGTGATTAAAGCATACAATGTATTAGTACACAATGCGTACAGACCCTTCCATGCGACACACACACACACACACACACACACAGCATGAACTACAACCAGGGTCCGACGAGCGTGGTGGGCCACCCGCGGCACCACGCCCACGCCGAGCGCGGCGCATTCGTCCTCCCGAACGGCACCAACGGCGTGACCCTGCCCCTGCCGACGTCCATCACCGAGAACGGGCCGAGCTTCAATGCGCACTACGTCAGCGGCAACACGCACTCGGACCACTACGCCGACGGCGGCGTGCAGGACACCAATGGGCGCTTCACGTACCACGTGGCGCAGGGACTGGAGCGGTATGTCGAGGGCGACACGCACCCGGGCGAGCTGCTGTACACGCGCTCGTTGCCCGACAACGACCGCTACGAGAACATGCGCGAGAGGTCGTACGACCTCAAGGGCCACAGCGAGCTGGCGCGCGCCATGCAGCACGACAAGCACAACCGCGACACGTTCGGGTCGGAGCTGAGCGTGCGCAGGATGAAGAAGGAGTGGGCGTACAGCGGTGTGCTGCAGACCGACCCGAGCCGCATCGGCTCGTCCAACGGCTGGAACAGCAGCGTGACGCTCATCAAGAAGGGCCGCGCGCGCATGCCCAACATCTGGCTGGCGCAGTCGAGGGGTCGCGGCACACAGGCCTCGATCGGCGAGCTGGCCGTGCTGTACATCGTGTGGCGACGCAGACTGTACCGCGGCGACTACGCCACCAGCGAGGCGACGTGGGACCCGACGCTCGTCAGCAGCAACGCGGCTTCCAGGCGCGAGCAGCGCAAGGCCCAGGAGGGCAAGTCCGACGTGCGCACCAACCTGTGGGTCAGCGAGACCGACGAGGAGCGCAGCAAGCGCGTGGTGCCGGGCGACCAGCTTGCGAGGAGCATGACCTCGCTGGTCTGCAATCTGGTGAGCACCAAGGTCGACACCACGGACCCGCTCGCCTTCAAGGAGCGCGTGGTGCCCAAGGCGAAGGAGTACTACTGGTCGCCCGAACCATACGTGTCGTACGACGGGTCGCCGCCGCCGCCCGCACTCTACACCGGCGACCCGCGCGGCGACCCGGACAATCAGTTCATCGGCGACTACGACGCCATCGGCCAGATCGTGCACATCTCGCGCGGGCCCAACAACCGCACGCCGCAGCAGATCAAGCTGGCGCGCGACGTCATCCACAAGGACGAGCGCAACACGGACGCGTGGGCCAGCATGCACAAGCTGGACGAGATCGAGGTGCACCTGGGCGTGGGACTCAAGTACAACTAGAAACGGACGCCGTGTGACCAAGGTACAACTCGAAACGGACGCATGTAGCACGACGATGATGATGATGATGATGATTCAGTCCATTCGCACGCATACACACACACACATTTCATACGTTTACCTCTACTCTTCATCACCACCACACACACACACACACACACCATGCCTTCTCACGTTGCGTTCGTTGGCTCCGCTCGTGCGCTGGCCATGCGATACACGCTGGCGCCGCGCCTGTCGCCGCACGAGTTCGTGTATCTGAACCCGTTCGCCGTGATCGACGAGATGGTGATGCGCATGTTCGGCCGCACCAAGCTGGACATCCGGGCCGGCAGGGCCAGCCACGAGTACAACAAGTGTGTGCAAGCCGTGCGCAACGTGTCGGAAACCGCGCTGTGCGACATGCTCGCGCGCGACATGGCCACCGAGAAGTCCGGTAAAGGAAGAAGCATCGTGATCGGCGTGCCGCTTGAGTCGCTGTCCGAGCTCGGCGACCTGTCCGAGCTCGGCTTCGTTGTGGTGTACGTCGACCCTACGCCCGTTGGTTGCTGCAGCAGCAAGGCCATCTGTGTGTCCTCGTCTATGTCGCACACACAGTTCTGTGTCGAGCTGGATCGAGTTCTGCTGAAGCAATAAGAAAGCCACTCGGCTATATGTCCCTCTTGTCCACGCTGTCTCTCTACACACACCATACACAAGAGCCGAATTCAACCACTCTCTCTCTCTCTCTCTCGCTCTCTCTCTCTCTCTCTCTCTCTCTCTCGACATGACGAGCATCTACTCGCGCAGTGCGTATCCGCAGCGCCCGTTCCCACTGACGCCCTCGAACGCGATGGCGGGCCGCGTGGCCGGCGTGAAGCGCGGCCAGACCGGCGGCGTGATCCAGAGCCACGGCCGCGAGGCGCCGATGACGCCCGCCGGCCTGGTCAATGTGCAGGTGATGGTGCTCAAGGAGGAGCTGCAGACGCGCGCCATGAACGCCGGGTCGGCCGACCCCGCCGGCATGTACGCGCCGCCGACCAAGAACATCGACGTGGCGTCGACGCACAAGGGTGTGCTCGGCATGTGCGTTCCGGCGCCGGGCTCCACGTTCCGCGGCGGCCTCGGCAACGACAGCAACGTGCGCGCCCTGTTCAGCACCAACGGCGTGTCGCGCAAGGAGAAGCTGGCCGTGCCGTGCGTGGCGCAGGTGTCACGCGACGCCGGCCACGTCAACAGCGAGGACCGGTCGACCGTGGCCGTGCACGGCGCGCAGACCATCGTCAACACCGGGTGCCAGACCATCCAGCCGGGCCAGCACCTGTACGTGGACCCGAATCCGTTCACCACCATCGTCGACGGCCAGAAGGTGAGCGCCGTCAACATCCCGGGCACCCCGCGCGAGACGTGCTTCTTCCAGATTCGCCCGATCGACACCAACACGTACCACTCGTTCGCGCGGTCGCTGCAGGACATCGTTCGCGTGCGCGTGGGCCGCATGCCGCACGTGTTCCGCGCGCTGCAGGAGGGCGACGCGCACAAGCTGTTCAGCGAGATCAGCTCGACGTGCGAGGCCGTGTTCAAGGAGATCTCGGTCGCCGACGACATGCCGATTCGCGACTGTATCCTGCTCTACGCCGTCGACACGTTCACGCAGTTCGCGGCCATCCCGGGCGCCATCGACAACCTCGCGACGCCCGCCGACCGGCAGGTGGCGGGTCTGCTCGGTCTCGGGGCGTGCCTCCACGCCCTGCGCGTCATCGGCGACCGCCAGTCGCGCATCTACTGCGACTTCGAGGCCACGCTGCCGCAGAACACGTCGGACGTGCCGCGCTACAACCACGACGACGACTCGGTCTACTCGGACCGCCTGACCGACCTGCTCGACCTGCACAAGCTGGTGGCCACGGTGGACCCGGCGGCGCGCCTCGCCAACATCAACGAGGCCCGCGCGCGCATCGCCATCCACATGGCCGCGGCCAAGCACATGACGTCCGAGGCGCAGCACGCCTACATGCGCGCGTTCCACTGCGGCATCTCGCTCTCGGGCGCGGCCAAGGGCAAGCCGCTCGACATGCTCATGTGCTAGAAGGTTGAAGGCATTGAAAGTGTCGCTATTGCTGTTGTTGTTGTTGCTGCTGTATGATACAAACGATTACGTATTTTATGTACAAAGTAACCAAGGCACTATGTGCTTATTGCGACTCGTCCATTGCGTCGTCATGGGCGACCTTCTTGGTGTCTCGCTTGCCCGCCTTCACGGACGAGGTGAGCTTCTTGATGGCGTCTTCCAGGCCGAGTAGGTCCAGCGCGCGCTTGGCGTTCTGTTCGGCGATGGCGACCAACTGCGCCTTCTTGCGCTCGATGGTGAGCGGGTGTGCTGCGATGTTGGCCGTGCGCATGACCAGGCGCTTCTCGAGCACGTTCAGCTCGCGCTGCTTCTCGTTGCGCTTGGATCGCGCCGAGATGAGCTCCTTGCGGCGCTTGGTCTTCTCCTTCGGGTCGAGCTTGCCCAGTGTCAGCTGGTACGCCTCCTTGACCAGTTCCGCCGCCTGGCTTCGCTCGTCGTGTGTGGACGCGATGACTGCCTTGAGCCACGCAATGCTCTTGTCGTTGCTGGCGTCCTCGTCTTTCAGGTCGGCGATGGCGATGCGGAGTGTCGGGATGTCGTGCTCCTTGATCTTCTTCGACGTCAGCTCGGCCGCCTTGATGGCGCTGCGCTTGTCGTCCCTCTTCTCCTTGAGTTGCGCGCGCTCGCGCTCGAGTAGCATGGTCTGCATCTCGACCAGGCACTTGCGCTCGTCCGCATTCAGCTTCTCGCTCTTCTCCTTCTCCTCGAGATCCTTGATGATTCTCGCACATCGGGCAGTGGCTGCAGCGTCCTTCGCCGACGACTCGCGCTTGGCTCGCTTGGCCACATCTTCGGGGCTGGCCTCCAGCTCCGCCACGATGCGATCAAACTCCGCCACCGAGTCCGTGCCGATCGGGTCGGTCTGGCGCCAGTGCTGCACGAACGCGTGTCGCAGTGCCGACGGACGCATGGTGCTGTGGAAGCTCCACTTCTGTGCTTCCAGGTCCGACTTGAACGCCGGGCGCGAGTCGACCATCATGTCGCGCGCGTGTGGCATGATCTTGCTGCGCACCAGCGACACGACGTCGCCGACGGTGCCTGCCACCACCTTGTCGCCGAGGGTCGGCATCTTCTCGGGCCCGACGGCGTGCAGCAGGGCGTGTGTGGCGAACGCCTTGGACCGGCCGAACTTCATGTCCGCGATCCTGACTCCGTGCCCCTTGAGGTTGACGAACTTCTCGTGCAGCATGGAGCGCTGGTTGATCATCTGCACCTTGGACGGCTTCGGTCGGCGGCGCTGTGGCTTGCCGTCGGCGCCAACCTTGGCCACCTTCTTGCTGGTCTTCTTCTTCTTCTTGCTGGTAGAGAGCTTCATGGTCTCTCGCACCGACGGACGGTCAACAACGCGTGCATCGTGCATTGTCTCTTCGTCGTCCGACTCGGAGTCGGAAGAGGAAGCATTGTACTCCGGTTCGGGTTCGTCCTCGTCCTCGTCGCTCGATGACTCGACCGCCTCCTTGCGTTCATCCTCTTCGTCCGAGGAAGCTTCCTCTGCCTCGTCCTCGATGTACTTGGACCTGCGCGATGCCTTCACCTTCGATTTGAGGGATGCAGTGGCTGCGGACTTGCCGCGCTTGACTGCGGATGCAACAATGGCGTCCTTCGAGGGCGCCTTGCCGGCCTTCTTGGACGAGGCTCGCTCGAGCGCGGAGATGGATGGGTTGGTGTACTTGGCGCGGACCATGGTGGCGAGAGAGTGAGGGCGAGAGAGAAGATGGCGACGGTGAGAGGATGGGTTGAAGTGTGTGTGTGTGTCGGTGTATGTGTGTGGTGT
>Ga0326734_1000259_pt1 | contig 15109 bp, 15 predicted proteins | sample 15_GP2_1315_FD_207944 | JGI IMG/M metagenome (GOLD analysis project Ga0326734, IMG submission 207944) | Glacier ice microbial communities from Ngari, Tibet, China - 15_GP2_131.5 | ecosystem: Environmental > Aquatic > Freshwater > Ice > Glacier | place: China: Ngari, Tibet | collected 2018-07-18 | reverse complement strand
TCGCGAATCACCAGCCCCGGCCCGCCAGCCGCTTGAAAATCATTCACATCGGCGCTGCCGTTGGGGTACACGTGCGTCAGCAGCGGCACCACATCGGACAACGCCGAAAAATCATTCCAGTCAATCACAATCCCGGCCGACTGGGCCACCGCCACCCAGTGAATCAGGTGGTTGGTCGAACCGCCGGTGGCCAGCAGCGCGACCATGGCATTGACAATGGCGCGTTCATCCACCACCCGGCCGATGGGCGCGAAGCGCTTTGCCCTGGTGATGCCCAAAACGGTACGCGCCGCTTCGCGCGTGAGTTCATCGCGCAGTACGTTGCCTGGCTGGACAAACGCCGTGCCCGGCACATGCAGGCCCATGGCTTCCAGCAGCATCTGGTTGCTGTTGGCCGTGCCGTAGAAGGTGCAGGTGCCAGGGCTGTGGTAGGACTTCAGTTCGCCATCGAGCAGCGCATCGCGTCCGACCAACCCCTGCGCGGCCTGCTCGCGAATGCGGGCTTTTTCTTTGTTCGGCAGGCCCGACGGCATGGGTCCGGCCGGCACGAACACCATGGGCAAATGGCCAAACTGCAGGGCGCCGATCAGCAAACCCGGAACGATCTTGTCGCACACGCCGAGCAGCAGCGCAGCGTCGAACATGTCGTGCGACAGCGCAATAGCCGTACCCATCGCAATCACGTCGCGGCTGAACAGGCTGAGCTCCATGCCGCTGGTGCCCTGCGTCACGCCGTCGCACATGGCCGGCACGCCACCGGCCACCTGGGCCGTGGCACCGTGCTGCCGCGCCTCGTCCTTGATCAGCGCCGGGTAACCCAGCAGCGGTGTGTGCGCCGAAAGCATGTCGTTGTAGGCCGTCACGATGGCGATGTTGGGTTTGCGCCCTGTCACGACCTTGAAGCGGTCGTCCGGCGGCATGCCCGCCACCGCATGCGCAATGTTGGCGCAGCCCATGCGGTCCATGCTCGGTTTGCGGCTGCTGTCCGCCTGCAGCTGGGCGAGGTAGGCGCTGCGCGTTGGCTGGCTGCGCTCGGCAATGCGTGCAGTGATGTCTGAAACGGCTGAGTGAAGCGCCATGGTGAACCCTTTGCGTCAAGCCATCCCAAAGCCGGGATGTAACTTTATTACGGCTGCTATGGTAACCAGAATCAAGGCACTTTTCGCCTTGAATGGTTACCGTGCGGTTACCAAACAGGATGCTGCCAAGACAAAAATAGACGCAAAAAAAATCCGCCGGCGCGAGTCGCTGCGGATTTTTTGAAAGACGCAGCCGTGAAGGCTGGCTTTGAGGATTACTGAAGGCTGATCTCAACCCGGCGTGCTTCGGCATCCGAGCCGCTGCTGCTGCTGATCTGCTCGGGTTTCTTGAGCTCGACCTGGCCTTCGGTCACACCAGCCGCCGTCACGGCACTGCGAACGGCCAACGCCCGCTGCAGCGCCAGTTCGGCATTTTGCGCGGCATTGCCGGTCGCATCATGAAAGCCGGAAACCACCAGCTTGCGGCCTGCCTGCGCACCTTTGACCATATCAGTCAAGGCTTCGCCGGCACCGGCGGCCAAATCCGCCTTGCCCGAGGCAAAGTAGAACTTGACAACGCCCTGCTCGACCTTGACGCTGGCCGCATCCGATGCCGCCAGCGCAGCGTCCGACGAAACCGCACTGACCGCCGCAGCCGATGGGCTGGTGGCCAGCACGGCCGGCTTGGCCGTCGGCGCGCCACGGTGGTTGACGGCAAAAATCAACACCGAGGCCACCACGATGGCGATCAGGCCAAAAACCAGAAACAACGCCACGCGTTGCGGGCTGTCTTCATCTTGAGAAACCATGGGGTACTTCCTTTTAAAAATTTAGACGGTATTGTAAAGTGCGTGTGTGTCCACACCCGCCAACACAACGTGCCCATCGGCCTGCCAGCGCCGCGACCCGGCCACCCTGCTGGAGGCCGTCTTGCAGGAATGGGGCGGCTGCACCGACTTGTGGATTTTTGGCTATGCCTCGCTGATCTGGCGTCCTGAATTCGAACCTGCCGAAGCCCGTTTTGCCAGCCTGCACGGTTACCACCGCGCTTTGAAAATGTGGAGCCGGGTGAACCGCGGTACGCCTGCGCTTCCGGGCCTGGTGTTCGGCCTGCTGCCAGGTGGCAGTTGCAAGGGCATGGCCTATCGCCTGCCCCGGGACCAGGTGACCGCCATCCTGCCCGCCCTGTGGGCACGGGAAATGCCCAACGGCGTTTACGACCCCAAATGGCTGCGCTGCCGCACCCTGCAGGGCGGCATCAAGGCACTGGCCTTCACCTTGTCCCGTCGCAGCCCCAACCACACCGGCGTGCTGAGCGAAGACCACTACCGGCAGATTTTTGCCAGCGCCTGCGGCCGTTATGGCACAACGCACGAGTATGCCCAGCTCACTTATGACAAACTGCGGACGCTGGGTATTGACGACCGGGCGCTGGGCAGGCTGCTGCAACTGGTCAGGCACTGAAAATTGTTGCGCTGCCGAATGCGCCGGCTTGGCGCGTCTTACCCGTGTCCAGGCGCTCAAATATCAACAAACCCTTGGAAGACTTCATGACACGCACCTCAAATTTTGTCCTGCTGGCCAGTGTCCTGGCGCTCGGCGCCTGCGCCAATACGGGCACGGCCACGGGTCCGCGCGCCGTGGCTGCGCTGAAAAGCACCACGGGCAACACCGTCACCGGCTCGGTGACCTTTGTCCAAAGCGGCGACAAGGTGCTGGTTTCGGGCGCGGTCAGCGGGCTCAAGTCCCATGCCGAACATGGCTTTCACCTGCATGAAAAAGGCGACTGTTCCAGCGGTGACGGCATGAGCGCAGGCGGCCATTTCAATCCGGGTGGCCAGCCCCACGGCAACCATGCCGGCCTGGCCCATCATGCCGGGGACTTGCCCAGCCTGAAGGCCGATGCCGCAGGCGTCGTGAAATTCAGTTTTGAGTCGACGGGTATTTCTGTAGAAAGCGGCGCCGCCAACATTGTTGGACGGGGGCTGATCGTGCACCGCGACCCTGACGACTACACCACCCAGCCCACCGGCAATTCAGGCCCTCGCCTGGCCTGCGCCGCAGTGACCCCAAGCTGAGCAGCGGCGCATTAAAAAACAGGCCCGAACCCTATACTCCGGCCATGCTTGACCACACTTCCATTGCCGACCTTCGCAAAAGCTACGAGCGCGCCGAACTGAACGAGGACGCGTCACAGGCCGACCCGCTCAAACAGTTCGAGCAGTGGCTCAGTGAGGCCATTGCTGCGCAAATCCCCGAGCCGAATGCCATGACGCTGGCCACGGTGGCCAGCAATCTGCGGCCATCCACCCGCGTGGTGCTGATCAAGGGGCTGGATGCGCGCGGCATTGTCTGGTACACCAACTTCGCCAGCCGCAAGGGCCTGGAACTGGCTGGCAATCCGTATGCGGCGCTGCAGTTCCATTGGGTTGAACTGGAGCGTGTGGTGCGCATAGAAGGTGTGGTGGAAAAAATTGCCGACGAGGAAAGCGACGCGTACTTCAACAGCCGCCCACTCGATTCGCGCATAGGCGCCTGGGCCAGCCCGCAGAGCGAAGTGATATCCAACCGCGCCGTGCTGGTGGCCAATGCCGCGAAATACGGCGCCAAATTCATGCTCAATCCGCCGCGACCGCCGCATTGGGGCGGCTACCGCTTGATACCGGACAACTGGCAGTTCTGGCAGGGCCGCAAAAGCCGCTTGCACGACCGGCTGCGTTACACGCTGCACGACGGCGGCCAATGGCTGCGCGAACGCTTGGCGCCCTGAACATTCAAGCAGGCAACGGCTCAATGGCCTGGTGCTTCACGGCTTCCAGCGCTTCGGCGCTGACCTGATCTGGCGCAATTTCAGACAGCGGCACCAATACAAAAGCCCGCTGCTGCATGCGCGGATGCGGTATTTGCAGACAAGCCGATTCGATGTGGCCACTGCCGTACAAAAGCAAGTCCAAATCCAGCGTGCGCGGCGCGTTGCGGTAGGGCCGTTCGCGGCCGGCCTGCTGTTCCAGCCGCTGCAGCTGGTCGAGCAAGGCAAGCGCATTCAAACCCGTGTTGATTTCGACCACGGCGTTGAGGTAGTCAGGACCGGGCGCTGCGGCAACCGTGACTGCATCGGTGTCCATGGGCGAGGTTTTGTAAATACCCGATACGCGCTGCACCTGCGTGCAAGGCATCTTTTCAAGCCCCCGTACTGCCTGGAGCAGTGCGGCCCGGGCATCGCCCAGGTTAGCGCCCAAGGCAATATAAGCCGTCACGGGTTCACGCATGGCAATTTCCAAGGCCTGCCTGCATGCCGCCGGTGCGCATGAAGCTGGTTGGCGATCAGTCGCCAGCGGCGGGGAAAGCACCTGCAGACTGTGGCGCGTCCTGGCCGCCCTCTTGCCCGTCAGCAATGCGGCCGGCGGGCTTGCGACGGCGGCGGCGTTTTTTGGCCGGGGCTGAATCGCCATCGTGCAAGACAGGCTCTCCACCATCGGCATCCGCCTGGCTGGCGCCCGACGACAACGCTGCCGGCACCTTGGCCGGCGGGTGGCTGCTCTCGGCGTCAAGCCGCTTGACCCGAACACGCGGCGCCTGCGGCTTTTTCAGCTGCGCCTCGCGGATGGCTTCGACCATGTCGTGGCGCTCGTCGTCATAAGCAGTGCTGAACTTCTCCCACCATTCGCCCACCGCGGGGTCGATCTCGCCAATTTGACCGCGCAGGCGCATGAAATCAAAACCGGCGCGAAAGCGCGGCTGGTCGAGCAGCGAAAAAGGCGCGTTGCCAACGCGCTTTTCAAAGCGCGGCTGCATCGTCCAGATTTCACGCATGTCGATGCCCAGCTTGCCGCGCCCCGACACGTCGCCAATCCTGGCGTTGAACGCCTCGTCAATCGCGTCCTGCAGCGCCGGCATGGCGGGCTCATTGCGTGTCAAGCGACGGTCCCAGCCATGGCGCACATCGGACCAGAGCACACACGACAGCAGGAAGCTGGGCGCCACCGGCTTGTTTTCGCTCACGCGGCGGTCGGTGTCCTGCAGCGCCAGCTTCAGGAACGGATCGTCAGCCATCTCCACCACCACATCGAGCAGCGGGTAAATACCGGTGCCCAGGCCCAGGCTTTTCAGCTGCGCGATGCTGGCGAGCGAATGGCCGGTCTGCAACAGTTTCAGCATTTCGTCAAACAGGCGTGACTGCGGCACGTCGGCCAGCAAGCTGCTCATTTCCTTCAGCGGTGCGGCCGTTTTTTCTTCAAACTTGAAGCCCAGTGCATTGAGCTTGGCGGCAAAACGCACGGCGCGAATGATGCGCACCGGGTCTTCGCGGTAGCGCACCGCCGGGTTGCCGATCATGCGGACGATTTTTTTCTTCGCATCGCCAATGCCGTTGTGGTAATCAACAACGACTTGCGTTTCGGGGTCGTAGTACATGGCGTTGATGGTGAAGTCGCGCCGCGCGGCGTCTTCTTCCATCGGGCCCCAGACGTTGTCGCGCAGTACCCGACCGGAAGCGTCGACGGCATGCTTCATGCCCGCCAGCTGGCTTTTGCTGGTGCGCTCGTTGCCGCCCACCTGCTCCGCCAGGCTGCTGTCAAGGTGGGCGCGAAAGGTGGAGACTTCAATCACCTCGTGCTCGCGGCCCCGGCCATAAATGACGTGGACGATGCGAAAGCGCCGGCCAATGATGAACGCACGGCGGAACAAAGCTTTCACCTGTTCGGGCGTGGCGTCGGTGGCCACATCAAAATCCTTGGGCCGCAGGCCGACCAGCAGGTCGCGCACTGCGCCGCCGACGATAAAGGCTTGAAAACCGCCCTGCTTGAGCACATGCACCACGTCCATGGCGCGTTCATCGACCAGCTTGACATTGATGCCGTGGTCTTTGTACTCGATGTCGTGGCGCTTGCCAAAAGGAGACTTCTTGACGCGTTTGGCGGCAGACTCGGCGCTGTCGGTCTTGCCAAACAGCTTGTCTATGAATTTTTTGATCATGAAATGTAAATTTTTGAGGGATTTGCTGCTGAGGTGCAGAAGCAAGGCTTGTCCCTACCGGATTCAGGTCGGGATGGGCTGCGGTCGCCAGTCGGCAAATGTCATCCGTGACGCTTAAAACAGGTCAAGTATGCGCCATCCGCGCTCAAGGGCCAGCGCCCGCAACTGCGGCTCCGGATTGGTGGCGACCGGATCGTCCACTTTTTCCAACAGCGCCAGGTCGTTCATGGAATCGGTGTAGAACGTGGTGTGCACATCGTCCCAGCCCAGCTGGCGGGTTGCCAGCCATTGCGCCATGCGGATGACCTTGCCTTCACGGGCAGATGGTATGCCCTTAATTTCGCCTGTCAGGTTGCCACTGGCATCACGCTCCAGCTCGACAGCGATCAACTCGGACACGCCAAAGGCGTCGGCAATCGGGCGCGTCACGAATTCGTTGGTGGCCGTGACAATGACCAGTTCGTCGCCGGCCGCCCGGTGCGCACCGACCAGCTCCAGCGCCTGATTTTTGATGCCTTTTTGCACGATTTCGCTCATGAACCGTGTGTGAGCAGCTATTGAATTGATAGTTCCCTGCGTCCGGATAGCCTGTGTGGCAAAACGCACGTACGCGTGAATGTCGAGCGTGCCGGCGCGGTATTGGTCAAAAAACTCGGTGTTGCGGCGCTTGAACTCGGTGGCGTCGCACCAGCCCAGCGCAATCGTGAACTCGCCCCATTCATAGTCCGAATCCATCGGAATCAAGGTGTGGTCCAGGTCGAACAATGCCAGACGGATACGCTCCCCCATGCTTTTCACTTCGTGCATAGGCTGTCCCCCAAGGGAGGTGTGCTTGCCTGGGGCGGCCCAGCGCGGCGCACGCTGTGCCCTTTGCCTTCCTTGTCGGTGTTCACTTGCACGCTCATTCAGTCTCCAGCATGGTTTTGATCAGCGGAATCGTGACGACCCGCTTGGTTTGCAGTGCATAGCTGTCAAGCTTGTCGAGCAGTTGCATCAGGCTGCCCAGGTCGCGCGAAAAGCGGTTCAGCATGAAACCCATCACTTCGCTGCCCAGCAAAATTCCCCGTGCCTCGGCTTCCTGCCTGATCACGGCACGCCGCTCGTCGTCGCTCAAGGCCCGTAGCGCAAACACATGGCCCCAGCCCAGGCGGGTCCGCAAGTCTTCGCGGAGCAGCAGATCGGCGGGCGGCACATTGCCGCTGGCCACCACCCAGCGCGGCTGGCCGTCGTCGGTGCTGAGCGCGTTGACGAACCAGTTAAAGGCCATGCGCTGCTGGGCGGGGGTGTACAGGTGGCAGTCGTCCATGATGACGGCGGACCAGGATTCATTGAATTCAGGCGGCTCCAGCATCGAGGCGTCCATCCAGCCGCTGGAAGCGCCTTGATGGCGCAAGGCTTCACCGACAGCCTTGAGCAGATGCGTCTTGCCGCTGGCCTCGTCGCCCCAAAGGTAGGTGGGCACCGGCGACTCCAGCGAGCTTTGTGCCCACAGCGCCAGTTGCTGGACCGCTACTTCATTCGGCCCGGTGAAAAAATTGGCAAACGTGGGGTCAGACGCCAGTCCGATGTCCAATGCGAGTTGTTTCATCGCTGGCTTTGCGGCCAGCATTCCGGGTTCAACAGGCATGCAGGCGCCGCAGGGCGGCCCGTGCGCAGGTCTGGCGCCAGGACACGGCGCGGTTGGGAGTCAGGATAAGTTGCATGAAGCCTTGGAATACGCTGGCTTGCCTCAAGCGGCAAAAGCCAGGGGGATAGCCTTTAGAATCTCAGGCAGGATTCTATCGGGCTTGGCCAGTTGGCTTCCGGCCACCGCCCTGCCCCCTCGAGCCTTCCCGGCTCCCACCCGCATTACCTCCCGACACCATGACCACTACCCCCCTTTCCTACAAAGACGCCGGCGTTGACATCGACGCGGGCGACGCCCTGGTCGAACGCATCAAGCCGCTGGCCAAAAAGACCATGCGCGAAGGCGTGCTGGCCGGCATTGGCGGCTTTGGCGCGCTGTTCGAAGTCCCCAAGCGCTACAAGGAACCGGTGCTGGTGAGTGGCACCGACGGCGTGGGCACCAAGCTCAAGCTGGCTTTTGAATGGAACATGCATGACACCGTCGGCATCGACCTGGTGGCCATGAGCGTCAACGACGTGCTGGTGCAGGGCGCCGAGCCGCTGTTCTTCCTCGATTATTTCGCCTGCGGCAAGCTCGACGTGGACATCGCAGCGGCGGTGGTCGGCGGCATTGCCAAAGGCTGCGAACTGAGCGGCTGCGCGCTGATCGGCGGGGAAACCGCCGAGATGCCCGGCATGTACCCGTCTGGCGAATACGACCTGGCTGGGTTTGCCGTCGGCGCGGTCGAAAAATCCAAAATCCTGACGGGCAAGGACGTGACCCCAGGCGACGTGGTGCTTGGCCTGGCCAGCAGCGGGGTGCATTCCAACGGTTTCAGCCTGGTGCGCAAATGCATCGAGCGCGCAGGAAGCTCCCTGCCCGCCACGCTGGATGGCAAGCCATTCAAGGAAGCGCTGATGGAGCCAACCCGCCTGTACGTCAAAAACGTGCTGGCCGCGCTGGCCGCGCACCCGATCAAGGCGCTGGCCCACATCACCGGCGGCGGCCTGCTGGAAAACATTCCCCGCGTGCTGCCCGAAGGCACGGCGGCGCACCTGGTCAAAGGCAGCTGGCCGCAAACCGAGCTGTTTGCCTGGCTGCAATCAACCGCCGGCATCGACGACATCGAGATGAACCGCACCTTCAACAACGGCATCGGCATGGTGGTGGTGATCGACGCCGCCAGCGCAGGTGCTTGTGCAACCATGCTGCGCGAGGCGGGCGAGACGGTGTATGAGATAGGCGTGATCGCGCCGATAGGCGATGGCGCCGCCGTGATGGTGGGCTGAAGCCCACCCCACATCCGGACCAGCCCGCTTACGCCAAAGCGCATGCCTGATCTGCCCGGCCCGCCCGCTACCGCCTCCACCGATTCGCGGCGCCTGCCTGCCGCCATCTGGGCGCTGGGCTTCGTCAGCTTGCTGATGGATATTTCTTCCGAGATGATCCACAGCCTGCTGCCGGTGTTCATGGTGACGGTGCTGGGCACGAGCATCTGGGCGGTTGGCCTGATCGAGGGCGCCGCCGAAGCCACGGCGCTGATCGTCAAGGTGTTTTCGGGCGTGCTCAGTGATTATTGGGGCAAGCGCAAACCCTTGGCCGTGCTGGGCTACGGCCTGGGGGCCGCCTCCAAACCTCTGTTTGCCTTGGCGTCCACGACCGGCTTGGTGCTGGCCGCCCGGCTGATCGACCGCGTGGGCAAGGGCATTCGCGGTGCGCCGCGCGATGCGCTGGTGGCCGACCTGGCACCGCCCGGCATGGTGGGTGCGGCATTCGGGCTGCGCCAGTCGCTGGACACCGTGGGCGCGTTCATCGGCCCACTGCTGGCCATGGGCCTGATGCTGCTCTGGGCGAATGATTTCCGGGCGATTTTCTGGGTGGCGATGGTCCCCGGCTTCATGGCCGTGGCCTTGCTGCTGTTCGGGGTACAGGAGCCTGCCCCGGCAGCGCAGCTGGTTCGTCCCAATCCGATCAGCAAGGCCAACCTTCGCCGCCTGCAAGCGCCCTACTGGCGCGTCGTTGCCCTGGGGGCCGTGTTCACGCTGGCGCGCTTCAGCGAGGCCTTTTTGGTGCTGCGCGCCTTGCAAGGCGGATTGCCGGTAGCCTACACGCCGCTGGTGCTGGTCGGCATGAACGTGGTCTATGCCCTGGGCGCCTACCCCTTGGGCAAGCTGTCGGACCGGGTCAGCCACCGCACCCTGCTGGCAGCGGGCCTGGTGGTGCTGATCGCAGCGGACGCCGTGCTGGCCGCCAGCAGCCACTGGACCTGGGTGTGGGTGGGCATCGCGCTCTGGGGGCTGCACATGGCAATGACGCAGGGCCTGCTTGCCACCATGGTCGCCCAGGTGGCGCCGCCCGACCTGCGCGGCACGGCTTTCGGCTTTTTCAACCTGATGAGCGGCCTGGCCCTGCTGCTGGCCAGCACCGTGGCGGGCGTGCTGTGGGACCAGCTGGGCGCGCCCGCCACCTTTGCTGCCGGCGGCGTGTTCAGCCTGGCAGCGCTGGGACTGCTGTGGCACTGGCGAGCCGCCCCTGCCTAAAGTTTTGCTGAAAGTCAGTCAGTGTCCGGTTCGGCGCAGCTGGGCCATGCGCTCGGTCATGGCGTCGATGTCGAGCGCATCTTCGGCATGCGCCAGGTAGGTTTCCAGGTCGGCCACGGCTGAAGTTGCGTCGCCCTGCGCCGCCCAGGCCAGGCCCCGGTCGCGGTATTCTGACCAGGCATCGGGCTGCAGCACGATGAGGCGGTCCTGCACGGCAATCAGGCGTGGCCAGTCTTCCTGGGTTTTGTGGATGTCCTGCAGGTTGCGCAGCATGCGGGCAATGATGTCGCGCGGCGGCGCAGACTGGAGGTACAGGCCCATTGGCACTTCAAACTCTTCGTTGGGGTTGCTGCGCTGCCGGAAAGGTTCCAGCCGCTCGGCCAGTTCCTCGCGGCTCAGCGACTGGCCGTTGAACGGGTCGATCACCACCTGGCCCTTGGGCAGGTTGACCTTGACCATGAAATGCCCCGGAAACGCCACGCCGCGCGCATTCAGTCCCAGGCCCACGGCCAGTTCCAGCCACAGCACGGCCAGCGTAATGGGAATGCCGCGCCGGGTGCGTAGCACCGTGTTCAGGTAGCTGTTGTCGGGGTCGTAGTAGTCGTTGATGTTGCCGCCAAAGCCCAGGTCGCGAAAGAAGAACTGGTTCAGCGCGCGCAGGCGCTGCAGGTCAGGCGCATCGACCGGCAGCCGGCGCTTCAGGCGCGCCAGCAGCTGGTCGATGTCGCCCAGGACCTGCTCGACATCCAGATCGGGGTACTCGTCCTGGGCCAGGCTGACGGCGGCTTCCAGCAGGGGAAAATGCGCATCGCTTTGCACCAGGCTTGAAAAATATTGCAGCGGCGACGGGACGGCGAGATTTAATTGCATGGCACTACTTTCTCACAAACTGGGGGCTGGGGTGTATCAGAAATTACACACCGGCTTTTGACAAATCAGGCGGGTATTTTCCCGGCACAAACACAAAGCACTTCATCAGCACGCCGTCAGCGCCGCAGCAACTCGCCGTCAGCGCCGCAGCAACTCGCGCAGCTTTAATCCAGCCAGCCTAAGCACTATAAAATAAATAGCAGCCGACACAACCAGCACTAGCGCAAGCAGGCCAATTCGCTGAAAATACAGCGTTTTCAAACTAATCCAGTTCACGGCTTCGGCGGCCCAGAGCAGGAACACCGCCAGCAGCGCGCTGGCCGAAAACACCTGCAAGCCGAACAGCACCCAGCCCGCCGAAGGCGTGTAACTGCCACGCCGGATCAGCCCGACCAGCAGTGACAAGGCATTGATGAGCGCGCCAATGCCAATTGCCAGCGCCAGCCCGGCATGCTGAAAATACGGCACGAACGCCAGGTTGAGCAACTGGGTGATGACCAGCACGACCACGGCAATCTTCACCGGCGTCTTGATGTCCTGGCTGGCATAAAAACCCGGCGCCAGCACCTTGATGGCCACCAGCCCGAGCAGCCCGGCACCGTAGCCCATCAGCGCGGTGGTGGTCTGCTGCACATCCGTGGCACTGAAGGCGCCGTAGTGGTAAAGCGTGGCCACCAGCGGCTGCGCAAACGTCAGCAGCGCGACTGCGCAAGGCACGGCCAGCAGCACGACGATGCGCAGGCCCCAGTCGAGCATGGCCGAGTAGCGGACGGCATCGCCCGCGCCCTTGGCCGCCGCCAGCTGCGGCGTCAGCACCACGCCGATAGCCACGCCCAGCATGGCGGTCGGAAACTCCATCAGCCGGTCGGCATAGGTGAGCCAGCTGACGCTGCCGGGCGTCAGGTGCGAGGCGATCTGGGTGTTGATGAGCAGCGAGATTTGCGCCACGCTCACGCCCAGCAGGGCGGGCACCATCAGCTTGACAATGTTTTTGCTGCCTGGCTCTGCCCATGCCGCCCGAAGTGCCGATGGCGTGAAGCCAATTTTTGGCAGCAGGCCGAGCTTGAGCAGCGCTGGCACTTGCACACCCAGTTGCAACAGGCCGCCCAGCATCACGCCCACCGCCAGGGCATAGACCGGCTCGATGCCCTGCGCCTTGAACCAGGGCGCGCCCAGCAGGGCTGCGCCAATCATGGCCAGGTTGAGCAGCACCGGCGTGGCAGCCGGCACGGCAAAGTGCCGCCAGGTGTTGAGCACGCCCGACGACAGCGCCACCAGCGACATGAAGCCGATGTAGGGAAACATCCAGCGCGTCATGAACACGGCCGCCCCATAACCGCGCGGCTCCTGCTGCAGGCCGCTGGCCATGGCCCAGACCAGCAACGGCGCGGCAGCCACGCCCGCAACGCAGGTCAGCAGCAGCACCCAGGTCAGCAAGGTGGCCACCCGGTCGATCAGCAGCTTGGTGGCGGCTTCGCCGTGCTGCGCCTTGTTAGCGGCCAGCACCGGCACAAAGGCCTGGCTGAAAGCGCCCTCGGCAAACAGACGGCGAAACAGGTTGGGAATCCGGAAAGCCACATTGAAGGCGTCGGTCATGGCGCTGGCGCCGAACGACGAGGCAATCAAGAGTTCCCGCACCAGGCCGGTGATTCGAGAAAGCAAGGTGAACAGCGAGACGGTGGAGGCGGATTTGAAAAGTGACACGGCAGGAGTTTATGCGCTGGCGGAACACCTGGCACCGCACAGCCCAACCGGTGCCTGGTATCCGGTCCGGATGTGGCCAGCCCGAGCGCCTGAACAAAGCCGTAGCCGGCCCTAGCTCCAACGCCAGCCGGCTTTTGCTGCGGCGCTTGCCTGCGGCGCCGGGGCGGTTTCAAGCCAGGCGGCAAGGGCCCGGCCGGTGGCATCGTGGCCAAGCACCAGGCGCAACTGCATGCCCAAAGGCAGGGGGTTTGAAGCCACCGCGCGTGTCGCCAGCGGCAGGTGCAACTGAAGCGCCTGTACCGCCGCTTCCTGGCCGGGCACGAATTGAATCTCGGTCGTGGCCTGAACATAGGGCCGGGCATTGGTTATACGGGCCGTGACCACGCCGGTCGCCGCCAGCCGGTTGGCAGTGCGCCGGGCCAGCTGGGCAATGCCCGCGCCGTTGGCCACTTCCAGGCGAATACCCTTCAGGCCCGGCCCGGGCATGAAGGCATCAGGCTGGACCCGCGTCTTGCCAGCCGTGCTGAGCAACGCGGCCAGGCTGGCATCTGGCGCCTTAGCAGCTGCCAGGACCGACTTTAGCACTGCGGCCGAAGCGGCTGGCGGCAGTTCCAGCGAATACACCTGGGGGGCGACGTGCACTAGACGTACTGCAGTCGGCAAGGACGGCTCAAGCGGGTCCGGCTGCGGCACCGCCGCCGGCCCGCGCTCGGCCTGCGCCTGGGTCAGAAGTTCCAGGTTCTGCCGGGTTGGCACGCTGTGCGGGTCAAGTTCGAGCGCCCGCCTGAGCGCCGGCTCAGCCTCACCCAGCCGGCCGGCGCGCATCAGGGCATAGCCGGCATTGTTGTGGATGTGCGCCGTGCCAGGCGCCAGCTGTCGGGCTCGGGCAAACAGTGCCATTGCCTGGTCGGTGCGGCCCTGCTGCGCGTGGATGACCGCCAGCGCATTGAGCGCGCCGACATGGCCCGACTTCATCGCCAGAACCTTTTCGTAATGCTGGGCAGCCAGCGCCAGCTGGCCCGCGCCATGCGCCATGCGGCCGCTGGCATACCAAACTTCGGGCGCAGGCATGGCTGGCGTGGCGCGATCGGCGGCAGCCACCGTGACCGGCACCCGGCCTGCAGCGCCGGCGGCCTGTTTGCCCGGCGGCGCGAACTGGGCGCAGCCCAGAAGCATGCCGAGCATCGACAAAGACGCGGCGGCCTTGATTTTCCGGTTCATGAAAAGCTCCTTGGCAGGTATCAATGGGGCCGCTGCTTACGGGTTGCCGCCCATGGTAGGCAGCAGGACCCGGTAGATGCTGATCATGGCCGGCCCCATGAGCACCAGCATCAGCGAGGGGAAGATGAAGAAGATCAGCGGAAACAGCAGCTTCAGCGGAATCTTGGCGGCCCGCTCCTCGGCCCGCAAGCGGCGGTGGGTGCGCATGGTTTCGGCCTGGATGCGCAGCGCATCGGCCACGTTGGTGCCGAAACGGTCGGCCTGCACCAGCATGGCAACAAAAGACGAGATTTCCTCCACCCCGGTGCGCAGGGCCAGGTTGCGCAGCGCGTTTTCGCGCCGCACGCCCATGCGCAGTTCCATCGCCACCAAGTTGAGTTCATCCGACAGCGCCTCGCTGCGCAGCCCGATTTCGCTGGCCGAGCGGTTCATGGCGGCATCCAAACCCAGGCCAGCTTCAACGCAGACCATCATCAGGTCCAGCGCGTCGGGCATGGTGTCCTGCAGTTCCTCCTGGCGCCGGCCAATGGCATTAACCAGCAGCACATTGGGCAGGTAATAGCCAATGGTGGCCAGCACAAGGAGGATCAGTACATTGATGGTGACCGCGATCTGCGCCGCGCTCAGGCCCTGGTAGAGCGCAAACAGGCCCGGCAGCAGCAGCGCCAGCACCGTCTTGCAGGCGAAATAGACCGCCGGCCAAGAAGCTTCGCGCAAGCCGGCCTGCATGAAGCGCACCCGCAGCGTGGAGGCCTCCCAGCCCTCAGCCGGCGCTGAAAGGCGGGCGATCGGGCTGGCGACCTTGACCACCCGGGCATGCCATTCGCTGCCAGCAGTCAGGCTTTTTTCTTTGTCGGCATTCGCTCCGACCAGCTGGTTCAGGCGCTGGCTGACCGACTCGCGCCGGTTGGCCCAGGCCAGGACGGCCCAGGCCAGACCAGTGACCGCCAGAAAGACCAGACCCAAAATCAAACTCTGGATGTTCATGGCGGCTCCTCAAACCTTGATGTCGATGATCCGCCACATGGCGAAAATGCCCATGGCCATCAGGCCCAGCGCGCCCATCACCATCTTGATGCCTACTGCGTCGGTGAACAGCACCGACAGGTATTCAGGGTTCATGACCTGAATGGCGCCGGCCACGCAAAACGGCAGGGCGGTCAGTATCCAGGCCG
>Ga0326734_1000258_pt1 | contig 15112 bp, 14 predicted proteins | sample 15_GP2_1315_FD_207944 | JGI IMG/M metagenome (GOLD analysis project Ga0326734, IMG submission 207944) | Glacier ice microbial communities from Ngari, Tibet, China - 15_GP2_131.5 | ecosystem: Environmental > Aquatic > Freshwater > Ice > Glacier | place: China: Ngari, Tibet | collected 2018-07-18 | reverse complement strand
GCAATGCGCGCTCGCCTGGGAGCGGTTGATGATTGAGGCCGGCGCGCCTGCAGGCGCCTACACCAACCTGTTCATTTCCAAGGACCAGGTTTCGCAGGTGATCGACGATGCCCGCATCCGCGCCGTAGCGCTGACCGGCAGCGAAGCCGCCGGCGCCGTGGTGGCCGCGCGGGCGGGGCAGAACCTGAAGAAAACGACGATGGAACTGGGCGGCAGCGACGCCTTCATCGTGCTGGACGATGCCAACCTGGACCAGGCGGTCAAGCATGCCGTAAGCGGCCGCATGGGCAATTCGGGCCAGGCCTGCACGGCCTCCAAGCGTTTCATCGTGGTTGAATCGATGGCCGACAGCTTCCTGGAGAAATTCCAGACGGCGCTGGAAAACTTCAAGCCCGGCGACCCGATGGACAAGCAGACCACGCTGGCGCCGCTGTCGTCAGCCGAAGCTTTGAAGAACCTGCTCGTCCAGGTGGACGAGGCGGTGGCCGGCGGCGCCCGCGTGCTGACCGGTGGCGGACGCATTGAAGGCCACGCCGGCGCTTTCATGCAGCCGACCATCCTGACCGACATCGACAAGGGCAACCCGGCGTACATGCAGGAGTTCTTTGGCCCGGTGGCGCTGTTCTTCCGCGTGGCCGACGAGGACGCGGCCGTGGCGTTGGCCAACGACTCGCCGTTTGGCCTGGGCGGCTCGGTGTTCACCCAGGACATCGAACGCGGCAAGCGGCTGGCGCGGCGCATCGACACGGGCATGGTGTTTATCAACTCCGACGCCACGTCATCGCCTGAACTGCCATTTGGCGGGGTGAAAAACTCGGGCTACGGCCGCGAGTTGTCAGGCGCCGGCATTCAGGAATTCGTGAACAAGAAGCTGATCCGGGTGAGTTAAGCCAAGGGTCCAGCCGGTGATTCCCGGCTGGACTTCGTGCCGCTCTGCATTCTTTTCAGCAGCGAACAATGCAACTTGATAAAACGCTAGCCAACTCCGCGCCATCTCAGGATTGAGGTCCTAGGAAATATTCTTATATAACCGGGCTGGCGCGATGATTACCCCAGTAAATCTTTTGACCATTTTTGGATAAATCAAGATTTCAACTATATAAGCAAAGATGACCATTATCATCATGTAAACTGCAAACTCCAGCAATTTGTTGTTCATGAATGCAAGATAATTTGCACTCACCACAAAATAATAATGGCTTATATAAACGACGTAAGATATGGGCGCAAAAAAGAGAAAAGGTTTAACCAATTTGTCAAACCACGCCCAGTTCAACGACTTCCAGAAAACTGCAATAGTCACCAATACCATGGCTGAAAAACTGTCTCTCATCTCCAGCATCGGATGAACGCCCGGACTCAACAGGGCACCGTTCATTGACGCGCGGTAGACGCCAAAACCACATATCAACAATATTATAAAATTACCTGACAAAGGCAGGACAAGTGACTTTATATCCATTGCCTCTTTATTCATGTACTTATTGGACAAGATGACTCCAATCCACCAGATACTCATGTACATGAGAAGTCTTGGTAAAAATACAGGGAAATACAAATAAATCAGTGCCGAGATTATTGACACAATAAAAATAAGCCTGTCTTTGTTGGCATTCGATGAAATATGCTTTTGCACCAAAAAATAAAGCATGTAGAACCACCATTCATAAGACAGTGACCACAAAGGCGAGTTGTGCATGTAAGGATCGACAAGCACATTGGGCTTCAAGTCGCTGATGTCCTGCAACATCAGCAGGTTCAAAAGCAATTCTCTAGGATGCGCGTTGACAATTTCACCGGCACCATAACACTCCATCAAATAACCCAGCGCCATGACAATCAGGAGCGGTATATAGATGCGGGTCGCACGTTTAAAAAAATAAGTGCGGAAAGTTTTGTCTTTTCCTTTTACAAAGGAATAATTTATGACAAATCCAGACAGCAAAAAAAACAAAATAACAGCCTCTTCGCCAAATCTGAAAATATAGGCAACATTAAGCCCAAACAACAGGATGCTGTTGGCAACCGAATGATGAATGACCACATAAAGAGCAGCCAAACCTCTCAATGCTTCAATTTTTTCAAGTTTTGACATTGCATTCAATCATGAGGCGTGCTTTTTTCATGGGTGTCAAAAACTACTTGGCACAGCTTCATCACCAAGGCATGAACGGCAGTTCCATGGGGCATTTGAAATGGAAGACCGACGGCACGGCAATCGTTTTGATGCCCATTGGAATGAAAGATGCATTGGCTTTCACTGACCTGCAAGCAAATGGCGCTGCTCCGGTTGCAAAAGCCTGCTTCACGCCTGCTCGACAGTCTGTCCGGGAATATGGGTCAGCTCTTTTTCAAACCGCTGCAGCACGGCTTCACGGTCAATTTGGTGCACGGCGTACTGCCTGCCTGCCTGGCCAAGCTGCTCTCGCCAGGGCTGGTTGACGGCCAGGTCAAAGACCGCACGGGCCATGGCAACCGGGTCTTCTGGCGGCACCACAATACCGCACATCCGGACCACATTGCCCAGCTCCGTGCCGACATGCGCGGTCGCCACAACCGGCCTGGCGCTGGCCAGCATTCCAGTGAGCTTGCTGGGCATGACCAGGTCAGCCGCATCGGCGCGCTGGGGCAACAAATGAATGTCGGCCATTGCCAGCAGATCAGGCAGCCGCGCAGTAGGTTGCAAGTCCATGAAACGCACGTTGGGAATGCCTTGGCATTCAGCAATCAGGTCGGTCCTGCCCACGCCGTTTCCGCAAAAAACAAACCACAGCCTGTCGCTGCCTTGCCGTTGCTCCGCGCACAATTTCGCCACCTGGGCCATGATTTCCAGGCCCTGTTTACGGCCCATGTTGCCCGAATACAAAGCCACCACCGCGCCTGGCGGAATGCCCAGTTCTTCGCGGTAAGCCTGGCCACTGGCAGACAAGAATGCGCTCACATCAACCCAGTTGGGAAAGGCCACCAGCCGTTGAGCCTCCACACCTTTGGACAACGCACGCTCCAGCATCCGTTGCGACACCGTGGATACCACGTCAAAACGGCGCATCAGCCAATGCTCGGCGGCAAGCACCACGCGCTTGAGCGCCTTTCCCTTGAGCAAGCCCAGGTCGAACGCCGCATCGACTTCGTAATCAGATATGTGCAGCCAGGCACGCGCCCCTGAAAGCCGGGCCACCGCCCATGCGGTGGGTGCGCAAAACAGTGGTGGCTCCACCACCCAGACCGCATCGGGCAGCCACAGCAGTTGCCGCAGCATCACCGGCAGGCTGCTAAGGGCAAAACTGGCCAGGTGCAGCACACGCTTGATGCCCCCCGGGCGCGCTGGAACCCATAAAGGGCATCTCCACACGTCTGCGCCCTGCCAGCGCTCGCGCCGCCAAAATTTGCTGGAGTAGCCCGCGCCAACTTTCCAGTCCGGGTAGTACGGCGGCGCAGTGACCACGCGGACCTCATGCCCACGAGCGGCCAGCCAAGCGGCCATCTCACCGGTGTACTTGCCAATGCCGGTGAGTTCAGGCGCGAAATTGATGCAGTGAATTAGGATTTTCACAGGGGTAAGCAGCCATTGCTGCGGTTAAAAAAGTCGGTTTGATAGGGACAAGTTTCAGCGTCAATCAACTGGAAACAGCTGCCTGGCGGGTTTCAGTGTTTATGTGGGTTTCCAGTGCATTTATTTCACGCACCTTCAAAACAATCATGTATTCATAAATGGAACGCAGCAAGGCATAGGTCAAACCAGCCCGGCCATCCAGAAATCCACGCTTGAAAACATAAAGAAGCAGGAACATCAACAGGGGCCGAAAGGGAGCCTGGTAATACATTTCCTTTTGGTGAAAGCGCCGCTCGTTGATATTTTTTGAAAAAAATGCTTTCCAGTAACTGAAATTAGAGCTAATGGTTTTATTGGAAATAACCTGTGCCGCTTCCAGCGAGCTGTACCGGTTGTGCTTTTCAAACCAGTTGCTCATTCCCTTGCTAAAAGGAAAATGGTTAAAATGCTCATTTACTTCGCCAATGTCGCCATCAATTACGGCAACGGGATTTATCAATCGCTCATAATGCACTTTGTCATGCAAATACAGGCGTATATTGAACGGTGACGGGGTGACATGCTTGATCCAAGTGCCCAGAAAAAAATCATGCCGTTGAATGCGAAACGCGACTTTATTTCCGGGTGAAGCTACAGCTGCTTCCACTGCCTTGACAAGCTCAGGCGTCATTCGTTCATCCGCGTCAAGTTGAAAAACCCATTGGTACTTGAAATTTATATTTTTCAAGGTCCAGTTTCGATGCCCGGCCTCATCACCGCCAAAAGCTAGTTTATTTCCGCCATAAGTGCGCTCGATGACATGGGCGCCAAAATTTTTGGCAATGGCCACAGTAGCGTCAGTACTTCCCGAGTCAAGAACATATATGTCGTCCGACCATAAAACACTTTGCAGACAAGCCAGCAGGTCAAGCTGCTCATTTTTGGTATAGACAAGAATCGATACTCCGGGCATTGAAAACTCCTCGCGTGATTAAATAGCCAGCACAGGTTCAGCAGCAATTAACGAAACTATTATTTAAGCCATGCGACTTAAAACCGATCCGTGGAAATGAGGCCGATTTTTAAGTAACGGCGCGGACTGGAAAAATTTCTGACCGAGCTGAAACATCTTTCCAGTTGATCAAGGAAACATGCCGTTTACGGGCCTCTGCTGCGAAAGCCAGGCAGGCCAGCCTTTCGTCATTTCTCCACGCGTCCCCATGCAGCGGGCTTCCTGGATGAAAACCAACTTCAAGCACGCCATTCATGGGCCGCGCCAATATTTTTTCGATCCACTGGGGATCATTGCCATGGGTGCTCATGAAAAAATGCGGCGTGGTCACAAAGTTGGCCATAATGCGCCGACGCCAGAACGCACCCATCCAGTAGGTTGGACTTTTTAAGGGTTTGGCGGTGTATTGGTTTTGAACATTCCTGACTTTTGATATGCCGTATCGGGGAAGCGTTTGGGCCAATGCGACTACAAAGGGCTTGAACTTGTGCAGGTGCCCATGCGAATCAACATGGCTGACTGGTACGCCGCCGTCAAGGACACGCTCGATTTGCGCCGCAATTTCAATGCACAGCTGGCTCACCGGAAGCTTGCCCAGCAGCGCCATCAACCGCAACTGATTCGAAGGAAGAAATGCGCCATCCGCCCCCACCAGGGCGGGAATCAGGCGGGGGTCGGCAACCGGGCACTCCAAGGTGTCGCGGACAAACGTCAAATGGACGCCGTAGGCATGCTGCGGGTTGGCACAGGCAAATTTGATGGCCATGTTCGTGGCCGGCATTTTTGGCATGATCGTGGCGCTGGTGAGGGCGCCCGCCCTGAAACAATCAATGGTCGCCAAGGTGCTGTCCCGGTCGTAGCCAAAATCATCCGCATTGACAATGATTTCTTTCAACGGTCTAGCCATGGTGTGCCTAAGGTGGTTACTGCAGTGGGTTGGCAAAGTAGGTGAAACGTCAAGCGTCAATGACGGCGCGTTGACCGACCTTGATGGCTGGATTCCCTTTGTAAATCGTCCAGGCTTCCAGGTTGTTGAAAGCAACGCCTCTAGCCGCCAGGATGGCGCCGTCACCGACGTTGACGCCCGGCCCCAGAAATGCATCGGCGCAAATCCAGGCGCGCCGCCCAATGGTGATGGGTTGGGCTGTCAAGGGAAATTCCGGATCGCGGTAGTCATGGGTGCCGGTGCACAGGTAGGCGCCCTGCGAAACGATGGCGCGCGCGCTCAGCTTGATCGGGGCGATGTTGTAACACCTGACGCCTGGCCCCAGCGAGCCGTAGTCATCAATGGTCAGGTGCCAAGGCGCCCAGACATCGACGGACGGGTACACCACGGCCTGCCACGACACCTTCGCACCAAACAGGCGCAGCACCAGAATTCGCCAACGGTGAAATGCGGGGGGTGTCCACTGGGCCGTTAGCTGCCAGACCAGCTTCCACACACCCCTTTTCACGCGATTTTTCAACGTGAAGGTGGGTCCGCTGAAGCCCTTTTTATGCGGGATGACATCGAGCGCGTCCACCTTCAGGGCTGTTGGCGTCATGCGTACTCCTCAATAATTTCGACCAGCTGTTCTGCGGCCCGACGGATGTGAAATCGACTGGCAAAACACAGGCGTGCCCGCTCAGCCATTTGCCCGTAGTCCGCAGCATCGAGCCGCAGCCAGCGCCGCAAGTTGCGCTCGGTACCGGCCACGCTGTCCTCCTCTACAAAGCCGGCAGCGTCCGATTCAATTTCACGCCAGATGTTGACTTTGTTGCTGATCAATACCGGTTTGCCGCAGGCCAGCGCTTCGGCGACCACAATGCCGAAATTTTCCTGGTGCGACGGCAGGCAGAACACTTCACACGCGTAAAAAGCACCCCACTTGGCGTCGCCCTGCAGCATGCCGGGCCAGCTGATGCGGTCGGCAATGCCCAACGATTGCGCTTGTGCTTTTAAACCCGCAGCCCAGCCCGACGGGTCCGGCCCGGCCATGACGAGGTGCAGGCGCTTGTCCTGTCCAGCCACACGGGCAAAAGCCTCGAGCAACAGATCGCAGCCTTTTTTTTCATGAATGCGGCTCAGGAACAAGGCAATGCGCTTGCCCTGCAGTTGCGGGTGCGCCAGCAAAAACCTTTCGGCCAGATCAGCGCCATTTGCCGGGGGGCTGGAGGTGCCGAAAGCGGTCACGGCTTCCCGGGCGCGGTACAGCCAGAACGACTGGCGCGCCAGCAGGCGTTCTTCTTCGCAGGTGAATATCACGACCCGCGCATGGCGCAGCACGCGGTATTCGCCCCATGGCCAGTACAACCACTTCTTGAGGTGCTTGAGCGGATAGGTGCGCTTGAACCATGGGTCTAGCATTCCATGGGAAAAAACAAAATACGGCACCTTGCTGCCTGCCAGGGCCTGCAGCACGGCGAGCCCGTTGTATTGCCAGAGGCCATTGACCACCACGGCGTCAAAGCGCGTGGCATTCTGGCGTAGCCAGGGCACCAGGCGTGGCGTGTAGCCGTAACCCAGGCGCGAAGGCCCCAGGGCGTGGACAACCGGCAGACCATCTGCATCGCTCCCCAGCGCATGGGGGTCATCGCAACAGACGATTTCAACCGTCGCGCCCATGCTGTTCAAGGGCGTGCACAGTTGCCTGATGCATTCAATCGGACCGCCGCCTTGAGGATTAATGGAAGAAATAACCTGGAGTATTTTCATGGGACGGTGTCAGGTGAAGGGCTGGCAAAATTTCCAGCCAGATATTTCATCCAAGTTGCTATAAAAAATATAGCTACCAGTGCATTTCGCATAAGCGCAAACGACATTTATGCCTGTATAAATCCGATGGTCTGGCCTGAAAGGCCTGTTTTGCACCCGTACGGGGGTGCGGCACCAGCCCAGGTTCGATTTATTCTTTGCAGCTTTCCAGCGCCTGCTGGTAAATACGCTCGTAGGCATTCAAGGTTTGCTCAGCATTGAAACGGGTGACCTGCCCAAAACCCAGCTGTTGCCGGTTGCTCACTTCGTTGGGCGTGCACTGAAGTATTTTCAGGATACTGGCGCCTGCCAGCGCTGCCCATTCATCGGTAGGGGACGCAGGTTTGCGAGGGATGTAAAACGCGGCATCGCCGCCCACCTCGGTCATGGGCGCCTCACCGGTTGTCAACACCAGGCAGCCACTGGCCATGGCTTCAGCAATCGGCCAGCCAAACCCTTCAGCCAGGCTGGGAAACAGCAGCAACCGTGCTGCAGAATAAGCAGCGCAAACCTGCTCGTTCGAGAGGTTTGAAAGAAAACGTATCTCGCCTTTGCCCTTGATGCCCTGCGCCAGTTCCCTGATGGTCAACGTGGGGCTTGAGCCTACCAACCACAGCGGCAAGGGATTTTCAGTTTGCTGCACGTAGGCTTCGTACATTTCAATCACGCCCAGCCGATTTTTGTACCACTCGTTTCCGCCCACATGCAGCAAAAATCCGCCTGGCGGCACTGCAGCGCCGGCTGGCTGAAGTGCGGCGGCAGATTCAACGGCGGTCATGGGGCAAAACGGATAATTCAGCCCGTTGTAGATCACTTCGGACACATCGGGCTTGTGCGGCAAAAACCGTTGTAACTGCTCACGCGTGTTTTCAGACACCGAGACAAAACGGCTTCCCCGGCTGAAACCGCGCCGGATCAGCGACTGGTATTTTCTGCCTGTCCAGCCTGTCGGGTTTTGGACAAACTCGCCCAAAGATGAACGCAGGGCCATCAGGTCGTGAACATGAATGACATGGGGCCTGTGCGCCACCAACGGAACCCACGGGCCCAGCGCCTGGTCGCCAAAGATGAACAGGGTATCGGCCTGAAGGCGCCGTAGCCGCCAATGCACCTGCAGCGGGAACAGCATGAACTGGTCAATATAGCCCAGCCATTTTTTCAGGCGCGTGGGTGCTGGAAAACTGTAAGCCAGCGGCCTGGCCGTCCAGGTATCGACCTCATGGCCCCGTGCCCGCATGCCATCGGCAATCATTTGCGCAAAGCGCGGCATGCTGTGTGAATTGAGAAAATCCGGATGGACAAACTGAACAATGTGCATGAAAGATTTCGATTCAATTTTGCAGAAAACCTTGTGCACTAATGCAAATTTTCAGTGCGCAACGCAGGCCGTACGGTGCGTCCCTGGAGCGCGGTTTGAACCAGCAAGCGACAGACGTCTTCATGCCCATGGCGCGATGCCCTGACGCGCGTCATACCGGCAAGCCGAATCGACTCCCGCCATGTGGCAGCGGCAAGCAGCTGTGTGCACTGTTGGGCGCACTCGTCCACGTTGCGCCAGAAGACGGCTTCGACGCCCTCTTTGTAGAGTTCCAGATGCTCACTGGTGCGCTCGGCGCAAAGCAGGCCGCCCGCATAGGGAATTTCAAACGTTCTGGTAGTGTGCAAGTCACGATTTCCCTTGGAAAGCATTCCCAGGCAGACTTTGGCGCCTTGAATGGCAGCCACATAATCGCGGCCGCTTAAATTACCGCCGCGGTAGCTACCTTTGAGTTGTTCCCACAGTGGGGATTTTTGCCACCGCTGGCCCCAGATTGACACCGGTACACCACGCTGCAGCAAATCGAGCATGAATTGGTCACGTCCCTCACCGCGCATCCACGTGCCGATGAAGACCACCTCTGAATGAAAGCATTCAGGGATGTCTGCTTTTGCCAGACAAGGCGCATGCATGACCTCGTCGTAGCTCATCCAGACGCGAATCACCTTCTTTGCACCCAATGCCTGATATTCCTGAATGTTTTGTTGCCGGACTACAGCGCAAAGGTCATACAGCGAAAGCGCTTTGAGCAATGATTCAAAACGCCGGCCATCGCGCTGACCGGTCGGGTCGTCATGGTTAAAAAGCACACTGGAAAGTCCGGCGCCGTTGAATAAACGCAAACACTTAGGGCCTAGAAGTTCACCGCAATCAACCCAGGCAATGTCAAAATTCTTGCGAGTTGAAAGGATCTTGCCTAGCCAGCGCTCTATTTCAGCCTGAATGAAACGGTAGCCTGTCCGGTAGTGAAAAGCGCCCAACCATAGGTTTTCCAAGCGGTCTTCCACAGCGAGGTAAGGATCGGCAATGACGACTTCATGGCCCAGGCGCCTTAGCGCTTCAGCCCGGTGCTGGCTGGTACTGCCAATGCAGGAACTGCCTACATACAAGATCTGGGCCATATAGTGTGCAGTTCAGCTTAAATAAATTCTTCGAACCAGAAAACTATTTGCCACCAACCGCAATGCAACAGCTGCAATCACGATAATCAGGGTGCTCCTGACAAATGACCAGTACGATGCCATCGAACATTCAATGTTGATAAGTAAAAATAAAACTCCAAACTGCACAAAACAATCAAGCCATTTGATACCTGATTTGTTCACCAACACCATGAGAAATCGGAGTATCAGCAACACTAAAACGGGGTAGAGCACCATGCCCAACCAACCAAAGTCAGCAATTCCTGTAGTGAGAATGGTGTTGGCGTCATCATCAATTGGCAAACCAAGCCTTGGATGAATAAGTCCCTCATCAAGCGCGAACGTCTTCACGCCAATAAATAGCGATGGAATACTGAACAATAGCGTTGCAACAATGGCATCCCCCGACATCCAGTTGTCGAACCTGGCTTTGTCGATGATTTGGGACAAATACTTGATGACGAATGGCCGCTCCAGCGACGTTTCACTGAGCAAATAATCATAGTCGTACTTGGAGGGATTGCTTAAGATGTTGATTGCAGAATGAACCAGCTCAATTGCATCCTTAGTTCCTGGCGACTCCCACCCAGCCACCCGGAATGCAAAAAATAATTTAACACCCAGGTAAGCAAACAAGCCCACAAACAATGAAAACAAAAGTTTCTTGCGCCACAATAACCGTCCAAAATTATCAAACGCATAAAACATCAAGTACAGCAATGCAAGATAGACCAATAGTCTTCGACCCTGGGTAAAAGTAATAATCCAGAGAGTGGCAGCCAACCCATACAAAAACCAACGATTGAGGCGACTTATTTCGTATTTTCCCGAAGCCATGATCAGGGCCATGATTCCCGCAGGCGCAAGGGCAAAACTGACCATTGATGCAAAAGGTGAAATGGAAGTGTGCTCGGCATCGCTGAACATCAGCCCCTGAAATGCCATCAACCCTGTCAACACACAATAAATACTGGCAACGACGATTGCAAAAATAACCCACAATCCCTCACGCAAATCGTTTTTGTCAAAATTGGGGAGATGAATCGGCATGGGCACCCACCGGCTCAAGCCAACCAAAGCAACTGAAACAAATGACACACTGGCCAATGCAGTAGAAAGCGATGCCTGGCCCAATTGAAAGTAATGAGCCACGTCTATTGACTTCAAAAAATAAATATTAATTTGCGTAATGAACGTACTCAGGGCATAGGCAAGCAAAATAGATGTTGAGAAAAAATCGATAAAGCAGATTCCAGCTGGTGCTTTAATATATTTATATATACCGTTTATCGCAACCAGACTCATTGCAAACGAAATAATAAAAAATATCAAGGCACTTTCAGGATTCGCCAAGAGCAAAAGACCGCAATACAGAAGCTGAAATAAACTGCTTGAAAGGTAATTCATAGGATCTCAAGCGCTTTTTTATGACTAAGGTTGCACACAGCAGCAATTGGCACGCCTAACATTTATTGATTTTTTCAATTTGCTTTAGAAGATAACTTGTTGACGTATTGGCTTGAGAAAGTTTTAGTTTGAAAACCGGATAGGCTGCGATGCATGCCAATACCGATATATTCAATGGTAAATTTTTCCAGGAAGAAAGTGCAAGCGCAAATTTACCTGCAAAAACTTGCCGTACAAAACGTGGAACTCTGGGTGAAAGAAAATGTATCGTCCAATGATGCTTTAGAACTTTGCACATGGAAGGGTCTGACTTCAAAGCAATCATTTGAAGAATTTTATTCAATTGCAGGTAAATTTCATTATTTGAATTTTGGGTATTTGAATGCTGTAACTCGTGTGTACGTTCAAACACAAGTTCTTCATTTTGAAAATGTATTCCAAACAGCCTGACCACACGCAACCAACCCTCGTAATCTCCCGCTGCGGGGTACTCTTGGTTAAAACCCCCTGCCTGCAGCACCATGCGTGGGCGACAGGCTGCTCGACATATATTTCCCACCAGGTTTCCAAAGGTGGCAAATGCCAGCTCTGATGCGTTCGCGTCAAGCTGGGGTGGCAGCAGGCCTTCCCACTCCAGATGGCCACCCTTGGCATAGCGAATTGCATCGCCGGATGCCCAGCAGCGGCTAACAGCACAATCTTGTTTTTCTTCCATAAACCCGGTGATACGACCGAGGCTACCGGGCAGCATCATGTCATCGTGGCCCAGAATTTTGGCGATGGGCGCATGGGCTTGCTCCAGCAAAAAGTTCAAGTTTCCCATGATGCCCAGATTGATGGGCTGCTCGTATATTCGAATACGAATATCATTTAACGACCGCAAATAATTTTTGGTATCGTCTGTCGAGCCATTGTCACTAACAACCATTTCCCAACTGTCAAAATTCTGATTTAATACTGACTCTACAGCTTCACGAATGTAAGGCATGCCATTGAATACAGGTATTAAAACTGAAATTTTCATCTTTAAACTTTATTAAGTGACAACATTAATCGCTATCGCTCACTGATTTAGCAAGCCGTTGCCGATAGGATGATGGCAAAATTTTAGAAAATTGTGTTGCAGCTTTTCTTCTCGCAACCATTGGCAACTGCAACCAATACCCACTGATGACAAAACCTTGAACAATTAAAGACACAATTAAAGCAAGCCCAGCATGTTCTTTAAAAACAGTGATGGAAGCCATGCCGACAGCAGCAACACCCAATGACAGGGAAGCACTGACAAATGCAGATTGTGGCCACTGCATCTGTGATGCGATCAACCATTTATTAGCAACATAAACATAGCTCACCAAGCTTAAAATTTCCCCCAACAATAATGCTATGGCTGCACCTTTTATTCCTATGACAGGGACCATCAGGTACATACTTCCCACAGTAATCAGCGTGGCAATCAATGAAATTTGAAATTGAGGTTTTAAAAGATTATTTCCACTGACAACCGCAATACTAGGTTGAGCGAGTGCCGATACCAGAACGCCCAGTGAAAGCACGCCAAACAGTCCAGAATCAAAAGCAATTTTTCCACTCGTCCATAAAAAAAATAATGCGGGGGAAAGATATTGAAGTATTAAGACTGTAGGTACGAGAACAACACTCAACATCAACCAAATCACCGAGAACGCCACTTCTGTTCGGGTCTGGTCACGGCTGGCTAAAAACCCCATCAACTCTGGCATGAGAGGAGCGGTAATTGTTGCCAGCCCCTGTTGCGCGAGGTTGGCACCGGTCCTCATGGTCGAAAAAGCAGTCATCTGGATGATTCCAGACAACGGCAATAATACAAACCGAACACCTTGCTGCCGAAATACTTCCAATCCATATTGCAAGCCAAGCAACATAGATGCAAAAAACCTCAGAAATCCAAGTTGAATATTTAACCTGCCATTAGTCAGCTTTTCATTTTTTGCAATTCGCAGCAATAGCAAGGTCAATACACTATGGCCTGTTAAATTCACAACACAGGTCACGATGGTGGTGGCAATCAGGTCAGCACCCATGCAAACTGCAAGGATGGATGCCAAGGTGGAAACCAATGCAAGTACCACCCCACCCCAGGCAGACAAAGGAAAATAACCAAAAGGGTACAGCACGCGGCCAAGAAGTCCTGAAAATGTCACTGTCAATGCCCAGGTTCCCGCCGTCAGCAATAGTGACATCTCAAAATCATGGGTTTCCGACACTCCTATTCCGACCCACCGGGTTAAAACCCCGGACAACACCAAAGCGCATACTGTAAAAAATGTGGCAATAGAAATCGTAAATGCAATCACCATGCCACTGCAAAGCACTTCTCCAATTTCTGCCGGCTTATGTTTTCCAAGTTTAAGGAATTCATTGCCAAGGTATTGATGATGCGCATAGTCAAATACCGTCATGAAAGTAACAGTACTTTGGACAAGCATCCAAATTCCATAAGTCTCGATTGACCAGTGATTTATATAAATTGGCACCGCTACAATTTGACTGATGATTGTGACGGCTATGCGCAGCCATGATGCCAAACTGCCAGAAACTACTCTTTTAATAGCAGACATACAAGCTACTGTTTGTATGCATAAATAAATAGCTGTGCAAGTTTAGCTATCAAGTTATAAAGCACTTGTTCCCATTTGCTGGACAGTCATGTGATGGTTGTGGCCGTTCACACCGGGCCATCCAATCAACTTTGCAGTGTCTGATTCCAGCTTGTCATGTCCAGTGTTGATTTCAATATTATTAAGAACTGATTTTTTCTTGCAAAAATCTGCATAGGCAAGCACCAGCCCTGGCTTCAGTGCAACCCGGGGTTGCCAACCCAGATTTTTAAGGTGGGACGAATCCAGCAGTTTGCGCGGTGGTCCGTCGTTTTTGCTTTTGTCGAACGTGATTGCGCCGGTGTATCCCACCACGTTTGCCACTTTGAAAGCCAGGGCCGCGATGCTTATATCGCTGCCGAAGCCGACGTTGATGTGGCTTTGTGCTGGCTTTGTATGTGCCGCGTAAGTGGGCACATCAAGGTCCATGACGTGGACACTGGCTGCGGCCATGTCTCCAACAAACAAAAATTCACGCAGTGGTGTGCCTGAACCCCAGATGACCACAGTCGGTGCCCGGCAAATCTTGGCTTCATGAAAGCGGCGGATCAACGCAGGAACGACGTGGCTGTTTTGCGCATCGTAGTTGTCGCCAGGGCCGTAGAGATTGGTAGGCATGACGCTGCGGTAGTCCGTGCCATGGCTTGTGCCGTATTGGCGGTTGTAACTTTCGCACAGCTTGATGCCCGCAATTTTGGCAATGGCATAGGGCTCATTGGTTGGCTCCAGCGGGCCGCTCATCAAGGCGTTTTCCGTCATGGGTTGCGCTGCCATCCGGGGGTAAATGCAGCTGCTGCCCATGAACAGCAATTTTTTGACGCCGGCTTGCCATGCCTCGTGGATCACATTGGCCTCCATCATCAGGTTTTGATAGATGAATTCGGCAGGATAGGTGTTGTTGGCATGGATTCCGCCCACTTTGCCTGCAGCCAGGTAAACCTGGTCAATTTTCTCCCTGGCAAAAAAATCCCGCACCGCCTGTTGCTGGGTCAAGTCCAGTTCAGCCTTGGTGCAGGTGACGATATTTTTTCGCCCTTGCGCATTGAGGCAGCGTACGACGGCACTTCCCACCATGCCGCGGTGGCCGGCTACAAAAATTTTGGGCTCATGGCGCATGCTGGTTTACTCCGCTGTCACGGTCATTGGGTAGCCATGGGTCTTGAGCAGCGCATGACGGCGGGCGTGGTCCAGGTCATTGGCCACCATTTCTTCAATCAATTGGTCCAGGGTGATTTCTGGAACCCACCCCAGGTGACGCTTGGCTTTGCCTGGATCGCCCAGCAGGGTTTCGACCTCGGTAGGACGGAAGTAGCGCGGGTCGATCTTGA